>Ga0208814_1000596_pt1 | contig 20630 bp, 18 predicted proteins | sample MalvirAntarct_55_FD_184253 | JGI IMG/M metagenome (GOLD analysis project Ga0208814, IMG submission 184253) | Marine viral communities from the Global Malaspina Expedition - Malaspina viral metaG Antarct_55 (SPAdes) (version 2) | ecosystem: Environmental > Aquatic > Marine > Oceanic | place...
GAGTTGCTGGGCGAGTTCAACAACAACATCTGGAGCTCCAGCCTGGGTGTCGCCTTCGGCGCGCACACCGTCACGGCGTCGTATCAGCGAAACAACGGTAACAACGACTTTGACTACTTGCGCCAGGCGGACTCGATCTACCTGAATAACTCCATCCAGTACAGTGATTTCAACTCACCTAAAGAGCAGTCCTGGATGCTGCGCTACGACCTGAACATGGCGGGTTACGGCATACCTGGGCTTACGTTCATGACTCGCTACGCCCGCGGCTGGGGCGCCGATTACAGCAACGCAAATGAGGTATATATGCGCCAAGACGATAACGGCGCGCCTCTGTCCGGACAGAAGCGCTGGGAACGCGACGTCGAAGCACGCTACGTTGTACAGACAGGCTCGTTCAAGGACCTCTCTCTGCGGGTGCGCCAGGCTACCACGCGGGCGACTGCTTTCGAGTCCGACCTCGATGAGGTCCGATTCATCGCCGAGTACCCTCTCTCGATCTTGTGAAACACCATGAGCAACACCACATCTTCTTTAGTTTTGCTCCCTTGGTTTGAAGATGTGTTTCAGGCGCCCATCAGGGCGCCTTTTTTCGTTTGGTGCACCCGCTCGCGCTGCGGGTCAACCAAATGACCGGTAGATTACAAATTCGCAAGATAGCCCTCACAGGGCTTTTACCGCGTTAAAGTGCTTCCCGCTTCCCTGGGCAGATCTTTTCGCCTCTGCCTTTCACGCTAGAGCCAAGCCGCTTTCGTCTTGACCTAGTTACTACATGGATTTTTTTGGTTCCGCTTACCGCGCACCTCCTTGCCGAGTTACCTCAAAACATGCGCATCCTGGTTGTCGAAGACGAGATCAAAGCTGCGGAATACTTGCAGCAGGGTCTTATCGAATGTGGTTACTTGGTCGATTGCGTAAGTGATGGCCTCGATGGGTTTCACCTGGCACTGCAGAACGACTATGACATCGTGCTGCTAGATGTGAATCTGCCAACCATGGATGGGTGGGAGGTTCTCGAACTCATCAGGCGGCGTAAGCAGACACGCGTCATCATGCTGACTGCCAATGGCCGCTTAGAGCAAAAAGTCCGCGGCTTGGAATCGGGCGCCGACGACTATCTGGTCAAGCCGTTCCAGTTCCCCGAGCTGCTTGCCCGTATCCGGACACTGTTGCGGCGAGGCGAGGCAGTCACACTTCCGAGCAACCTGCGTGTAGCCGACCTCGAACTGGACCCGGCCCGGCATAGGGCTTACCGGAGCGGTCAGCGTATCGACCTCACCAGCAAAGAATTTGCGTTATTGCATCTGCTCATGCGCCGGACTGGCGAAGTCCTCACGCGTACGGAAATAACTGCCATGGTGTGGGACATCAATTTCGACTGCGATACCAATGTGGTGGATGTTGCGATTCGTCGCCTGCGGATGAAAGTGGACGAACCCTTCGGCGATCGCCTGATACACACCATCCGGGGTGTGGGCTACGTGCTGGAGGCGCGGCCTTGAAGCCACTCAGCCTCGCATCGCGTCTCGCGCTTCAAATCACACTGACCGGCGCCGCTTTGGTCGCGCTGCTGATTGCACTGAGCTACTGGGTACTGGTGCGCCAACTGGAACTGCGCGCCCAGGAGGAAGTGACGGCCAAGCTCTCTCAGATCGATCATGGACTCCTCGAAGACACCAAAGCCCGTATGGGCCGCTCCTGGCAACACGCATTGAGCGATACCGTACTCGGCCATGACAACCTTTCGATTACGGTCATCGGCGATACAGCGAAATCACCCATTTTCAGTATCGGCCGATTCGCCAATGCGCCGCAGCAGCTGGATCTCGTGAGCAGGGACGGCGACTATCTTGGCTGGACAACGAAAGATGGCGTGCAGATGCTAACCGGGCGCAAGCAAATCCAAGTCCCGGGACTGGCTCCAATGACGCTTTTACTTTCGCAAGATCGCAGTGCCGATCAACGGCTGGTGGCTGCATTCCTGCGCTCGGCCTTAGTGACCGTGCCGATGCTACTGATATTGATCGGATTGGCTGGATGGCTAATCGCCCAAAATGGCTTGCGGCCGCTTCGCAAGTTCCGGGCCTTGGCGACTAAGGTATCTACACAGGATCTATCACCTCGAATCCGCACCGATCGGCTTCCGCAAGAGCTCCAGGCATTGGCGCACAGCCTCAACGTAATGCTTCATCGACTCGATGACGGCGTTCAGCAACTGTCACAATTCTCGGACGATGTGGCTCATGAGTTAAAAACTCCGCTGAACAACCTGATAGGCAAGGCGCAGGTGACTTTGGTGCGTGAGCGAAGCAAGGAGCATTATCGGGAGGTGATCGAGTCGTCGGTTGAAGAACTCGAACGCATGGATCGAATCGTGTCAGACATGCTGTTTCTCGCCCAGGCCAGCCACGCCAGCCCAGCACTGAAGCTCGAACAATTATCTTTAGGAAGCGAGGCGAGGCGCGTATGTGAATACTTCGAAGTCCTTGCCGAAGAAGCGGGAGTCGCTACGACAGTAACGGGCGATGCCATGATTTTGGGAAATCGACTTATGGTCCAGCGGGCCATTTCCAACCTGCTATCCAACGCGCTGCGGCATTCAAATACTGGCAGTACGGTCGAACTTAAGATCCTTGAGGAGGACGTAGACATCGTCTCGCTGGCTGTCACCAATCATGGCGCGACTATCGAATCGGATCATCTCCCACATCTGTTCGACCGCTTTTACCGCGTTAACGGCATACAACCTCGCGGGGCAGGATTGGGGCTAGCGATTGTCCGCTCAGTGATGAACCTCCACAAAGGCCACGTGGCCGTCGCCAGCAAAGACGGTCGGACCACGTTTGAACTCACGTTTCCTCGGCAGGCCTGACTCAAAGTGATACCGCACGGAGACAGCCATCACTACGAAGGGGCAAAAACCACAGGGACAAACAACCATTTCGAGGGCATGCGCGTTGGCCGGGTAACCAGGCCCGCAAGCCCCAACGCCGTTCATTTAATGCATGCGTCCTCGCTAATTCCGGCGAGAATGCCGCAAGCCTCAACTTCCCGCCCATCGTTGCAATTAGCCCGCAGTGAAACGAGTTGTCGTTCGAGTGATTGCAGAGCGGTTATCTGGGATCTGACTTGAGAAATGTGATCATCGAGTAAGGCATTGACGGCCGTACAAGGCTGGCGAGGGTCATCCTGGTAGCTTTGGAGTGCGTGAATCTCTGGAAGTGACAGATTCAAGATTCGGCAGCGCCGGATGAAAGCTAGCCGCTCGCCATGCTTCTCGGTGTAGACACGATAGCCGTTCGCCTGGCGATCAGGCGGTGGCAACAAGCCCTGCTGCTCATAGAAGCGGATCGTCTGTGTATCAATCCCTATTAGCCTTGCTAACTGACCAATGCGCATCGTGTGAATCCTCATCGGCTCTGCGTTATTGACCTTATAGTAGCTATAAGGCTTTTAATGATCCCATCTTCGATTTCAAGTGGAGCCGTATCATGAGCAAGTCCGATGGTCCCTGCGGCTGCGATGCGACACCAGCCGCTGATGCCGATATGCAAAACCCTTCCGATACGACGGGGCAATGGGTCAGTGTTTACGCCGTGCCCAAGATGGATTGTCCATCAGAAGAGCGAATGATCCGCTTGGCGCTGAATGGTTTGGACGGAGTTCGGAAGCTGACTTTTGATCTGTCGGACCGTCGGTTAGATGTCATGCATGACAGTGCCGTTGAGCCCATAACCAAAAAGCTGGCGACGTTAGGGCTAGGCGCCACTCTTCAGAAAACTGTCGCGGCAGACCCTGAGATGATCAAAGCCGCCGAGAATCCGGCGAACTCTACACAGGAATCCCGCTCCCTACGTTTACTGTTAGGCATCAACGCCTTCATGTTCGTGGTAGAGATGACTGCTGGCCTGATTGCCAGGTCCGCGGGTCTGATTGCCGATTCGCTCGACATGTTCGCTGACGCGGCAGTGTACGGCCTGGCCCTTTATGCGGTTGGGCGCAGCGTCAATCTGCAGGTGCGTGCTGCACACCTTGCTGGTGTGCTCCAGCTGATTTTGGCCCTCGGCGTGCTCGTAGAGGTGATCAGACGCTTTATATTCGGCAGCGAGCCCGAGTCGCTGATAATGATGGCCGTCGCGTTCCTGGCATTGCTCGCCAACACGGGTTGTTTGCTGCTGATTTCCAAACACCGGGAAGGTGGTGCTCACATGAAAGCGAGCTGGATATTCTCCGCCAATGATGTGGTCATCAACATGGGCGTCATAGTCGCCGGAGCGCTCGTCGCTTGGACTGGGTCCAACTACCCAGACCTGATTATCGGTACCGTCGTGGGATTCATCGTTCTCAACGGCGCTCGGCGTATTCTGGCGCTCAAGGGTTGAAGGAGCTCCCGTTACAGAAAAAGGGTGTCTTCATGCCTGTAAGCCATCCGGGTCTAGCGGCGTCAGCTAAAACTGGCGACGCCGCTTTAGCCGTTGGCGGATGGTGGGTATTGCAGAACGTGGGCTGCAAAGTCCATCAGCGAGACGAAGCCGCACTGATCGGCTTTTCCTTCACGCTGTAGGTGGTAGCCCCGCATGCCTTGCCCAATTGGACCAAGCATATCGGCTTGCAACGTGTCACCGATCATTGCGATAGCGGAGGCTTCGCAGCCAAGCTGTTCGATCATCTGACGATAGATTGCGGGCTCAGGCTTTATTGTCCCAACCTCAAAGCTCCATCCGTAAACATCGAACGACGGCAGTAACAGTTTGGCCGGAATCGCATATGGGGCTGCGAGATTGGAGCACAACGCGAGATTCAGGCCGGCGTCCTTTAGCTGATTTAGCGACTCCAACGCATCATCGAAAAGGCGAACGCTGGCCAGCTCGGTGAAAAGGTCGCTTTCAAGGCTAGCTAACTCAGAGTTGCTCAACTGCGCACCGAAATAATCGGCAGCTCCAGCCAAGCCCAGATTTCGAGTCATCAGAGTCCGTGCGTCATCCGGCCTTGGTGTTTTGCCCTGAAGCCGCAGGTTCTGCATCAGTTGGCGGAAAGGATGGCGGCGCTCACCTATCTGGAGAAGCGTGCCAAACACATCGAAAACTACTGCTTGTATCATGCCGGTACCTCTACCGTTGGAGGCGAACCGCCCACCCGAAGAGCGATGCCGCCCCTCTCAGTTTTCTGAACTGGATTTCTTCAGAGGTGGCACGAAGAAGATGGGTCTTTGCGGGGGCGCTATCAGGATATCTGTCGACTTGATGCTTGTGCCTTTTCGACGCCTTGTTTTGCCGTTCTTGTCGACCGCCAGCAGATCACCGGTCGCGACAGCAATGTCGAGTGCCTGCTTTACGCGAAGCTCGTCAGCCATGGTGTAGTTGGTCAATCCGCTCATCAGGCCCAAAAAAGGTTGCCGTTCTACCTCGTAGACCTGTTTGGGCAAGAGCTCCGAAAGTTCTCCTCGGATGCGGTCATTGGTAGCATCGTCGAAATAATGCTCATCCAACAGCAAATCGTGCTGACCTGTCACGGCGATATCCCGATTGGCGTCGTAGCCGAAAAAGCTGGAAGGCGACAGCATATGGGAAAAGTTGTTGCCGTATTTCCAGTGGATCTTCTTCATCACATCGTTAGCGCGGTAGTTGTTCGCCAGATGGATAAACCAATAGGCCATCGGGTTGCTGCCGGCCGGACGAATGAAGAAGACGGTCATGTACTGGGCACCGCTTTCCTGCTTGATCCCCTCGGACAGATAGCGCTGGATCAGGTATTGCCAGCTCCGTGGCTGATGCGCCTTCAGCTGTTTAAGCATGTCCCATGGCACATGCTGATCCAAGCCGATATTTGCAATGGCTTTCCGGTTCGCTTGGCGGTCGGCTAGATACGTAACCAAAAAATCGACATTGAAGGTCAGCAGGACCTCGGCTTTGTTGAGATTCTGGAAAATCCATTTGATCTTAGGGAACGGCACATCGCCATAACCGTACTGATCCAGCAGGAAGAGCACACGCTCACCCTTGCCGAAATGCTTGAGCTTTTGAGCGATGGTCGGCAATGCTTCTGTGAATTCAGCGCTATGCAGATGCACATCCTGGCCAAGCCGAGGAGCATGACCACGCGCGGCCAATACTGAATGCAAGCAGGCAATGTTCTCGGGCTTCACATCCACGAAATAGTGCTGGGAGCGGATGGGGCGCGGCTTGATGCGCTCTAGGTTGTTGCGGACCTCCGAAGCCTGAATCGCCTCCAGTGCAATCACGGGAGAGCCGAAGTGATTCCGACCTAAGCCGTCGTGGTAGATACCTCCACCACTGAAGCCATCGACGATCGACAAGCCCAGTTCTGGCATCAGTTGGTTGCGCATCAGCACGTCGATGTAAGTCTGGATGTACTCATCGATGATCTGATGTTTGATCTTGCTGTGCGGGTCGATGGTTGGGAAGGTTTGTGTACCCCAATCCCAACGGTATTTCTCATCATCCTTGGCCATGCCGTATTCCTTGTGCTGGTATCAGGCGAGGTTGAGCAGCGGGATTTCATCCCAGGTCTGGCCGTTCAACAGTCGACCGTTGGCTTTCTTCGAGCGTTTCACCCCATCAGCACCCCATCCGCCCCATTGCTTGAAGAAGAAAGCTGAGCCAGAGGCGTCGCACTGGCGATGAATATTGTCGACCCATTCTTGTTTCATCGGGCGGGCCTTAGGCCCCGACTCGCCGCCGACAATGACCCAGTGGATATCGGTCAGGTCCAGCTCACCCAAATTTTCCAACAGCGGCTCGGCAGAGAGGAAGCGAATCGTGGCATCAACTTGGCGTAGACAGTCGATCCTTGGCACACCATATTCGCGGTCCTCAACCGACACGCCCAGCCAGGCATTCGCTGGAGGTGTCCGTTTACTGAAATATTCGGCCAGGCGCTCGGCACGCTTGGTCAGGATCTGGAAGGTGTGTTGGGAAGCTTTTTGGATCACCTCGAATACCTGGTCGATGTATTCGTCCGGTACATGCTCGTGGAACAGGTCAGACATCGAGTTGACGAAGTAAATGGTCGGTTTCTTGCGCTGTAGCGGCTCCTGCAACTTTTCCGGCCGCAGGCTCAGGCGAAAGCCGTTCTCGTAACCCGGCGTTCCCATGGCCTGCAGCCGATAGGCCATGTTCTCCGCATAGCAGTGTTTGCATCCGGGCGACACCTTGGTGCAACCCACGATGGGGTTCCAGGTCATTTCCGTCCATTCGATGCTGGTCTGCGTACTCATTTCACCGTCACTCCTGTCGTGCAGCGATGTTAGTGAGAAGCTGGCAGCTGAGTCAAAGTGCCAGCATTGAATTCAACAGCGGGCCTGACCGCCAGGCCACCAAATGAAATAGCGGGATCGATGTACCGCATGGCCGACTTGATGTCTTTCCAGCCCACATAGGTCATCAAGGCCTTGAGGTCCCATCCATTGGCCGAGGCCCACGTAGCAAAGCCGCGGCGCAAGGAGTGGCTGGTATACAGTTCAGCGGGAATTCCGGCGCGTTGCAGAATCTGGCGCAGCAAGCTGATCAGGCTACCCGGATGTAAAGCATCCTCGCTGAGATGCCCCCAGCGATCCAGGCGGCGGAACACGGCTCCTCGAACGATACCTGCAGCATTGATCCAGTCGAGATAGGCCTGTACCGGGCATAGTCGCTTTAGCGCCGGCGTGTAGTGCGTCGTACCGAGGTTTTCTCGGTCGCCCTTGCTCTGCGGCAGGAACAGACGCATGCCTGCGCCTGTTTCGGCCTGAATATGCTCGACCTGCAACCGGCAGAGCTCATCACTGCGAAAGCCCCGCCAGAAGCCGATCAGCAGCAATGCCATGTCGCGCCGGCAGCGCAACAGACTCGCTAAATCGTCCCGCATCCGAGCTCGCTCTGACTCAAGTGCCAGCCACTGTACCGCCTGTTCCAAGTGCTGCAGTTGCAAAGGGGCGGCTTGCTTGACCTGTGCCGGGTGCAGGGTGCGGATGCCCTTGAGCACCTGACGCACTGTGGGAGTCTTCGTTGGGTCGGGAAAGCCTTGGGTAATATGCCATTGAGCGAGAGCAGCCAGGCGTTGCTTCAACGTGTTCATGCTCAGCGTATCCGCATAATCCACCAAGTAGCGCACCACGCTATCGCCTGTCGCGGGCAGAAAGCCGCCCCACGACACTTCGAAGTGCTCGATGGCCGACTGATAGCTGCGGCGGGTGTTTTCCCGCGTACCGGCTTGTAGGTAGCGCCCGACGTCTTTCATCGCCCTGAGATGCCCTTTATGTACTGCAAAACGGCCACTGGACGACCGTTTGTGCCATTCATATTGAATAATTCATGATTATCCAATCTTTGACGGGCTTTAACCTAGCACAAATCCGATCGTTCAGTACCATGTAACTACATAGTATGTAATATGGTACGAAATCGTAGGAGATCAACATGGCACGCGGCGGCATTAACAAGGCGGTGGTGCAAAAGGCACGAACCGCCCTCCTCGCCCGTGGCGAGCACCCCAGCATTGATGCGATACGGATTGAGCTTGGCAATACCGGCTCAAAGACCACTATTCACCGCTACCTGAAAGAAATAGAAGAGACTGAGCGCGGCCGGCAAACGGCTCCGTCTCTCAGCGAGCAATTGGCCAACCTTGTGAACCAGCTAGCCGATCGGTTGCAGGAAGAAGCGCATGCAGCCGTCGCGGTAGAGCGGGAGCAGCTTGGCCGCGAGATGATCGATTACCGGAATCAAATTAGACAGACCGAGAACCGCCTTCAGCAATTGGAAGACCAGACGGCAATGGACGCCAAACGACTTTTCAAAACCGATAAAGAGCTAATGCATGCGAGCCAAAAACTCCAGCAGGCCGAGATTGAAATTTCCCGTCTGCAGCAAGCTAATCGAGATATGAGGGACCGAGTAAAGGATCGCGACGCACAGATCGGTTCGCTTGAGGAAAAACACAAACATGCGCGTGACGCGCTAGAGCACTACCGCCAGGCCAGCAAGGAACAGCGCGAACAAGAACAGCGCCGACATGGATCGCAGCTACAGCAATCTCAGATGGAAGTACGTCAATTGCAGCAGACGCTGATCGTCAAGCAGGACGAATTAACCCAGCTGAATCGTGACAACGAACGTCTTCTCACCGAGGCAAGACTATCGCAGAGGGATCAACAGGCCCAGAAGCGCCTGCTCGATCAGAACATTCAAGCCCGGGAAGCCCTACAGAGTCAGCTGAATGTCGCAGAAGCTGTCAAGCTGGCTTGTGAGCAACGAAATGAAGAGCTACAAACTAAACTGGACAGCTTGAGCAAGACGAAAATCAGGCAAAGCAGCCGCCAAAAGTCTCGCCGAGATGAGCGTGTAATTGGCGGCGCAGAGAAACCATCTCTGCCAGCGAAAAGAAGAAAGGGTCCAAGCGACTAGGTCAGCACCCTACCCGGACAGGGCGTAAATAGCATAACAACGGTCTCATGCGAGCTGATCTGCGTCCGGTAAGGATTACCCGCGGTGATACTAACTTCACCGCGTTCGATCGCCCATGTAGCTGCTATCAGCAGATAGCAGGTCAGCGCGGTGCGTCCTGAGAACCTTCCTTTCCATTCAGAATCCCAACTGTTTCAGCTCTGCGACCAATGTCGACTGCAGGTCGTCCGCACCCACTTGATTCTTGAGTATGTAAGTCGCCGCCACCAGCGTCACAGGGTGCATCCCGAGTAGTTTACTGAGCTCATCGAGCTTTTCCAGGGTCGGGGATTTCAATCCGCGCTCAAGCTGACTTATGTAGGTTCGGCTGCTTATGCGAGTGAAATCTTCTTGCGTTCGTCCTGCGGCCTGCCTCGAAATTCTGAGGGCCTGCCCGAATGCCGTATTCAGTTCCATTTGCCATACCTGCAAAAGGAACTATAAAGCGATGTTGAACGCTATAATGCTACAAACTATAGTGTTCATTTGCGAAGGTATGCCACCATGTTCCTCACGTTTGATCACGCGGAAGTCCCTGTAGGCTCTCTTCTACGTGGGGCCCATACATGGCGGTACGTTGAGTATCTTGCCTCCTTCCCCTATTTTCATGTCTCTGCGGTTGATCAAGATGACGAGGGCATACGCCCAACGACCTTACTGATCTATACGGTGCAGGACCTCGTGGATTTGGCTGCCGCGAAAACCAATGGATGGAAAATTGAGCAAGTCCAGCTTGTTAGTCCGGGACGTATGAACGGCACTGGTGAATGGCGGATGGATGAGCTCAGGGCAGTCGAGGGTACAGATCTGGCGCGAGGAACGAGTTATGCCTATGTGCTTAAATCCGGCGCGACGTACTTTGACCATGAATCATCGAAGAACCTACCACCGCAACGCTGGCGATTGACCTTTAGCGCCGATGGCGGGAATTGAGCATGGTCCCAAGTCCCAAAGCGGACTCATAGCGTATGCCGCTAGGACTCACTGACAATCGTGCACCGGTGGAACTGAAGTCGGCTTGAGGACAACAACCACTATCGATCTCAATAGCCTATACATCAAATGTGGCTTACCAGCATACGAGCAGTTAACGGCCCCTTCCGTCATCTCCAACGCACATTGTGGCGAGCAGAGCGGGCGAATCGAATAGCGGTGTAATCTATGGACTATGTGGTCTTGCTCAATCAGGTCATCGATAGGGTCGTAGCGGCATCTGCGTTGTTGGCAGCAGAGTGGCTTCTTCCAAACGGACCCCGCGGGAGTGGTGACAAGGCCGAGGTGGACTTGGAAATTGAGTGCTTTCTGCGCCGCGATTTACTCGCTCTGCTCGACTGCGACTTTTGGGGAGAAGAGACCGGCAACTCCTTGACTGGTGCGGAATACTGCTGGGTCGTCGACCCTAACGACGGCACGAGTGATTTTCTGAAGGGGCATAAGGGTTCGGCTGTTTCGGTCGGTCTCCTGCGGAACGCGGTACCTGTACTGGGCGTGGTTTGTGCCCCTGTCACTGAGGACCGCGGAGCCGACTGCATCGCATGGGCAGAAGGCTTGAATACCGTCCTCCGCAACGACCTAGAAGTTTCATGGAGACTAAATGATCGGGACCTAGATAAACAAAGCAAGGTAATGGTGAGCATGGCTGCGGCTGCGAAGCCAAGTGTAAATGCTGAGCTGTGTGCACCGGCCGACTTTGTCGCCATGCCGAGCATCGCTTATCGCTTAGCGCGAGTAGCGGCCGGGGATGGAATAGCGGCCGTTTCGCTTGTAACAGTGTCCGCACACGATGTTGTCGCAGGTCACGCACTGCTAAAGGGAGCTGGCGGTGTATTGCTCAATCAGGAGGGCAAAACGGTCGGCTATCAAACGAAAGCAAATCTCACCGAAGTTGCACAGCGTTGCTTTGGTGGCGCCCCATCCGCGTGCCGAAAGCTGATTCTTCGCGACTGGGGAAAAGTGTTCGAGTAGGTAACGCTAAAAGCATGACTCGCTCAGCGGCTTGAAGACGCGTTTTAACCATGCGCTAGATAGCAGCAACGTTTCGCCCTGCTCGAAACATCGCAACGCAACCTACCAAGGCTTTTCGCTACGCCCTGAGCTCAGCACAGCCATTTTCAGCCCTGCCCCAAGGAGCAGGCTGCGAAGACGAGTACTCGGAGTGCCGTTATGACCCATGACCCCATGAGGCAATGGCTCGGGTAGCGCAGACAGGTGAATGGCCTAATAGGGTCTGCTCCGTCAGCACGACCGCCCGCAAGAGCCAAAAGCCCAAAAGCCAATCGATTCCGGTTTTGATCTGCACATTTATTTGCATATAACTTCAGGGCTGCGACGCCAGCAATAACGGTCCCTTCAAGGACTTTTTGCCGTCGCCGATGCATGTTTATCTGCAGATTTTTAATCGCATTTTTCCAAAAAGACAGCGCTCGACCCGCTAACAGTCGGACCATCCGAATCATTTGCCGGCCAGTTCCCATTCAATTCTTCGTGGACATGGATTAGAGCTGTGCTAGAAGAACAATCCTGAGTAACTCCGAGTGATTCGATGCCAGGGTCGTGCCTTATCCAAACGAAAAGCTTGGGTTGGCAGTCATTGTAGATAACTTCGAACGGGATGCCGATTTTATTGGTAAGGAGCAGGTATCGCCGTCGTCTGGAGTTTCGAGTATTTGGCGTCTCTCCAGGAGGCACGTAGAAGGGGGCGTGCTTCCCTCATGGATACCGTATTGTTTCAGGTCTTCTGGTTACTTTTGTTTGCGCCGCAGCTGGTTGGTTTGAGGCGGACGTGTACTACGTTCCGGTCAGGGCAATTGAGATCTTGCGAGAACGTCCAATGATTGGGGCTGTGGTCTTCCAGACCCAGCGGGCAGAACCAGCGATAAGCTAGTTCAGATGCACCTCGCCGCTCATCACCGCTCAGAGCGGATGCCATAACAGGGGTCGATAAAAAACGCGCACCATCATCTCAGCCTCAATTGGGGGCGACCAAATGGGCTGTAGATACCCACAGGCCTCTAAGATTCAAGCCTTGTATGATGCTTCTACGGATATACTGGGCAGTACGTAATCTTCCGATTTGACCGAGTATCATAGCTGCTGCTGTTCTCTCTTTAACTGTCCATAATAGTATTCGGCTCCAGGCGTGCTAATAAAGCAACAGCCAATGGCATAAGGAACCCACTAATTTTTCAGCAGCGGCGGCCCGATACAGCCATTCACTTCTGAGTACTTTAAAGTCAGTGCGAACATTCTGGCGCTTGGCTTAACGATACTGAGGAGCTGGGGGCCCATTGTACTTTGGGGACTCTCGAGCACTCGAGCTGTGCAATATGTGATCATATGCATTCAGAAACAGAACCTGCCGAAGTATCATATAGGTCGGAATGACGGAGCGAGTACACCTGCCCTTCAAGTACGCAGCACCTCAGCCCCACCCATATTGAATGAACTATCATCAAGTGCTCTGAAGACCACTGGGATAGTTACGTATCAAGATGAGTACCGCTATATAAAACTTCCCTGGGAAGGCCTAGCTTAGGCCCGAACTTGAAATGGGAAAAAACGGTACCGCCAGTCATTGCTATTTCAATATCGCTCAGCTTATATCTGCCGCACTTTCAAGCTTGAAGCATGGCAGATGGCGATAATAATATAAACAAACTTCTGAATGAACGCCTATTACCAATAACTGCTTTAAATCTACCTTAGGATCGTTACGAGCATCTTATCTGATGCCACTGACTAGGTGAGTTAAAGCCTGTTTTATTGTTCGTAATTACGTGATTAAGGAAGCGTGAAGCCCAATCTATCGTGGTTTTTGTTTTGGCCGCCTTTAAAAAGGGCGATAGTACATTACAGACTTGCCTGTTGTTTTCCACATGAAGTACGGAATCGACCAAATCTGCTAACGAACGCGGCCACAGAAATCCTCTCTGGCGCGACAGCTTGTCTAGCCAAGCAATTTCATCATCACTATACAAACCGACAAGATTGCCAAGCAGAAGCAATGCACACATTCTCTGAGCCGGAAGCCCTGTCAACCATCCTATATCTTCCAATTTATCAACAGGGACGTAATCGGGATACCACGAATCCCGACGATAACCAAACAAGTATCTAGCCAAGCCCCGTTTATATTTGCGTGACGGAACTCGAAGCAGCCGTTTAAGTAAGAGATCGACACACTGTAACATTTCCCTAGCGTGCGGGTGAGTAAGGTTATTTCTGGATAAAACATAGAGACGATTTATCCAGAGCTGAACTCGAATAGCCAGAAAGTTACGGATTAAGACGAGTGTCGTTTCGCTTTGAAACTTTCGACTCCCAAAATCACCAAGATTTTCATCCAGACTAACAAAAGCGGCGCATGCTTTAGCCGGACTAACATCTGCAGACACCGAGAGCAGACGTTTATGTATGAGGCAAAACGGAGCATGGACGTAGCACCAACTTCGACGCCACGCAGGTAGGCCAAAATGAGTAATATCATCCTTTAAACACTCTGCACAGTAGGCTGAGCGAAACATTGGGTCGAGGAGATTTTTTTGTTCGTAACCGAAAAGCTTATCGACAGCTTGGGCTGATAACTTGTAATGTTTGACAATTTTCTTAAATAGCTCATTTGATATGTCAAAATCAAACGACGGGTTCGAAAGATCACTTCCTGAGTTCAGGTCCAGTGCTTTGGGTATGAACACTAATCCGTCCAAATCAAGAGTAGTGATCACCTCGCATGATGGATCATAAGCGCAGCGATAGGTCCAGGACGCGATTGTTTCATCGTGCACAATACGAGGACCTTTCCAATATCGTTGCACAGTTAGTAACTCCAACGCGTCGCAAAACCCTTTTCAATCAGTTCTTTGGTTATCTTTTCCTCACCGGTCAATACGGCCTGTATAGCTGCCCATTTTACGCCCTTGACCACAAAGTCCATCACGCCGTTAGAGTGAAGCAGCAATGTCTTCGCTATATCATCTCTGTATAGCCTTGAGTCTTCTCTGAGCGGTAGCTCGTTTTCCCAAGAGGCCAGAAAATTTCGAAACTCATCGTCCAACGTCCAACGCTGAAGCTCCAAGATTTCGTAGCGGCGGCTGAGTTGAGCATCGACACTCAAAGCATTTTTTGCAGCTGAGGTGCCAAAAGCGATAATTGATAGTCGATAAGGAGCTCCTGACAATGCCTTGATCAAGAGCAGATTCCGCTCTTGCTCGCCTCTACTGACTGTAAGAGAAGATTGCATTTCATCTATAATCAGAGCTCTAATATTACTTTGACGTACGTATTTGACGATGTCTGGAGGCAAAAGTGCTCTCGTAGTTGCTCGCCCGGGTAAGATAGGCACACCTAACGCGCTCATAACGAGGTCGCTAAATTTGAGCATTCCGGGATTATCTGCCAAAGACATGAATCTAATTGCCTCACTTCGGTCTTTTGAAGACATTTTCAGTTCATTAATCAGCGCAGTTTTTCCGAACCCGCCCTCTCCGCACACAAGCATACATGGAGCAGGCTCTACATCCTTAAGCTTAAGAATATTATCTACCGTCTTAGTTATACTCTGATGTCTGGGGCAACTAATCCAAATATCGCGCCCAATCACCTCGATACGTTTCAAATCAGATGCGCCGCAATATTTCTCTCGCCTGGTTTTGCGTAAGCCTTCAGCCGTCATTGTCTATTCCTTAACCGGATAAATTGTTGGAATAAACTTGCGTCCGTCTAGCTCAGACGCATCACTAAGCTCCGCCTCGGAGCTCGGTCCTGGAATATAAGAATTCGCCAGCTCATAATTCTCTTTTTTTGCTTTGCTGACATTCCTCTTTCTGATCAGCTTTTCCGCTTCAAATCTAACAGCGTAACCTTGCTCACTGGTTAGCCAAGGAGGTTGCTTAGTAGGCTTGCTCGCCAGCATCACCTCTGCAAGGCTCATGTCCGGTCTGGTCATGCCATAATCAGCTTCTATATAATTGTTATCTATATACGCCCATATTTTTTTCATTTTGAAGGGATCATATTTAATGATTACATCTTTTCTGCCAACATGAAGCGCCAATGCCTGAGATGAATAAAAATTTCTTTTAAACTGAATTCCTCTGGAGGTGATGCTTCTCCGGTCTTCTGGCATAAAATCAAGCTTGAACTTAAACGGGTCAGCGATGAGGGGTGGGTAAATGGGGCTACCGTTATCGGTTTGGAAAGCTTCGAACCAAACGTTAGCGGGAGATCGGCCTTGAAGGCCTCTATGGGATGTATTGTGGTAAATCTCGATTTGCAGGGTCAGCCAAACTAATAGCCTAGGGAAAGTTACAGTGGCATTTATTTCGCCTTGAGGCCTTTGGCTGACACTCGACATAGTAGTCCCAGGTAGGGAGTGTACTTTTCGCATCAATGTCCCAATGACACGCTCCACAATACCACCCCAATGTTTTTTCCCTATGGGTCGCCATTCTACCCGAATATTATTTAGGGAGCAGGCTCGTACAAATTTTGAACTACGAAATTCAACAGCATTATCAACAAATATCAACTCTGGTTTGCCATAGAAAGGGTAAGTTGCCGAGCTTGCTCCGATCGCATTTAGAAAGCTAGCTTTTGTAAAGCACGCCATCGATAACGCTGCTGCAACTGATACCGCCGATGGCGGATGTAGAGCAAGATAAAAGCCTAGTATTACTCGTGTATAGCTGTCGATCACGACCGTGAGCCAAGGTCTCACTGCACGCTCACCGTCTTCGGTACCTGCCAATAATATATCGACTTCCGTGTGATCAATCTGCACTTGTTCCAGCGGGCGAGATAATACTAACTTACCGGTTTTGAGCCCTAACTTTTCCTTGGCATAATCAGCGCCGTGGATCGCGGTCATTTTCTCGAGCGGACTGAGCTTTCTAACCCTACGCTGCACGGTGCTCAGGCTGGGCGGGGATAATTCTAATCGCCTGCACTCTTCAATTATACTGAGGTGAATTTTTTTTACTGTAGCGCCTTTCCCTCTATAATTTTTTGAAATTGCGGCATCCATAACTGCCTCAACCGGCGCCTGTAATGCGCTAAGACCCAACTTTCTCCCTTTTTTATTCGCCAGTAAAGCCATGACGCCGTCCTCCTTTGCGAAGCTACGGCGAAGTTTGTAAATTGTGGATACTGATAGATCGAGTTCTTCGGCTGCTTGAGATACGGTTATTTCATTATTGACACACTTGTTTAGTACCACATACCTCTTTTGAGCGATCTCTGCACTTTCGATAGAGGTATCGTGAAATCTGTACATTGCTTCCGAAAGTCGCGGCTTCGGAACTGAATCTTTCTCGGACAAATTAATGAGTTCTATTTCATCAATCGTAAGAACATGGCGGGATCTATCCTTTTTTAGCTGAATTTCAACCTTTCCGTTAGGCATAAGCTTATTGACGAAAGCCAGCGCTCCCAACGCGATTACAGGCATTCCCTCGGCCAAGGTGATTTCCATACCTTCTCCCGTGCTATCAACGAACCGAATACGCTTTCGGCAGAAGTCATAGAATGCGCTAGAAAAGCTGTAATCGGAGCTGATTTTCCAGCATTCAGTGAGTTTTTTATAAGATATATCGGAAAATCAATTACTTATCGGCGTGGCTAATTTCGTGACTCACCACAGCTGACTGGCCATCGGTTTTGAGCCGACGACAAAGTCGTAGCAACTCCCATGCAGATCACTGCAATCGCCAGAAAGAAAATCGCGAAGTCGAGACCGAGTGTTTCTTAGGACGCGCATCCCTTAAAAACTCCAGCGCAAGGTCACGCGCCCTCCGAAAGCCATCGCATTTATCAGTGCCACTGTCTGCATCTAGATTTACAGCGGATTGTGCAGTCTCAAGCTTCGACGATATGCAGTTTGCATCCGTTGGTTTTTGCTCTTAGAGGTTGGCTTCAAGTAGCGAAACGAGCCCGATCCGGCAGATTGAGCACAACGAAAGCCCCTTGCTGGTCACGTCAGGACGCCGACGAGTTAACAGTTTTGCGTTTGCTTGCCTGCCAATCGATGACAGCCGCACAGGCCCCACGCATCATGTTCGCTCGCTGTCGTGCCGCAGGAACAAGGAACTGGCCCTCGCATGCAACCTACGCTCTCTTCCTCCTTGCTGGAATACGCCGGGCTCACCTCTCCCGGTCGAACACGTGATCACAACGAAGACGCTCTGCTCTGCTCGCTAACGCTGGGCCTTTGGGCCATCGCTGACGGCATGGGTGGTCACCAATGTGGTGAGGTCGCAAGTACACTGGCGCTCGCGGCACTGGAGCAGGCGGTAGAAAGTGGCGAACCGCTGGACACTGCTGTTCACGTAGCGAACCGAGCCGTACTCGACGCATCCAGCGATGATGGTATGGGCACGACCCTTGTCGCGGCGCATTTCGACGGGGTCAATTTCAAACTTGTCTGGGTGGGTGACAGTCGAGCCTATCTTGTCACTGCCAACGGGATTGTGCAGCTCAGCCGTGACCATAGCTGGGTGCAGATGATGATAGATGCTGGTGAGCTGCAGCCGTCCGATGCTCGAGGACATGCCTGGCGCAACATCATCATGCGTTGCCTCGGGCGCGAAGAACCGTTGGAGATCGGCACCTGCAAGGGCACACTTGGCGGCGATGAATTGCTCCTGCTTTGCAGCGATGGGCTGACCAACGAACTGACTGACGCCCAGATCCACGCCAGCTGCACCTTCGCCGATACGCTCGAAAGTCTTGTGGAGTATCTGATCGACCAGGCGAATAACCACGGTGGACGCGACAATATCTCCTGCATTGTGGTCGGACGAACTGCAGTCTCTCCGACGACCGAGTCCCGCACACGGCGGCTCATCAATATGCTGCTAAATCCCCTGAAGTCGTAAGTAGGCCCACGTTTCATGACGCAACGGATGCTAGAAGTTCCCGGTTATCGCCTGCACAAACGCCTCGGAAAAGGCGGAATGGCCGAGGTCTACCTGGCTACGCAGCTTTCGCTAGACCGTGAGGTCGCGGTCAAGGTGCTGTTACGGACCGAGGACGCAGCCTTTACCGAACGCTTCATTCAGGAAGGCCACATCGTCGCTTCGCTCCGCCATCCTGCAATCATCACGATCTATGACATTGGCCAGGTCACTGACGGCCGACACTACCTCGCCATGGAATACATCGGTGGCGGCGACTTGGCTCAGCATCGCGGTCTCGTCTTCTCCCCTTCGCGTGCGCTGGACATCATCAGGCAATTGGCTGGAGGGCTGGCCGTCGTTCACGACGGCGGCCTGGTCCATCGAGATGTCAAACCAGCCAACATCCTGTTCCGGGACGATGGAAGCGTCGTGCTCACCGACTTCGGCGTGGCAAAAGCGATAGAGCTGGACAACGAACTTACCCACTTCGGAATAGCTGTCGGCAGCCCCGCCTACAGCAGTCCGGAGCAGGCCCAATGCCAGACACTGGACGCACGGAGCGACATTTATAGCCTCGGTGTGATTCTTGCCGAGATGCTAACTGGCACCAACCCATTCCGCGCGGGCAGCTATCCGCAGACTGTACTCAATCACGTACAGATGCCCGGACCCCAGCTACCGCCAGCGCTAGCGCCCTATCAGATGCTTCTTGATCGCATGCTGGCCAAGCAACCGAGCGAACGGTTCGGCAGTTGCCGCGAATTGCTCGAAGCCATCGACACACTCACCGAACCAGACATGGATCAGACTCGTATCGCGCCGGCTGTTGTCATTGCTTCTCGCCCCAGACGACGGTCCCGCCGTCGTGGGCTGAAACGATGGGGGGCAATAGGTGCGGCGATGCTAGCGACAGTTGCTCTGGGCGTTGGTGGTTATCAGTGGTTCCAATACACCCGCATCAATGACTTCCTGACACGCGCTGAGGTTCGGCTGGCCAATGGGCAGCTGATTGCGCCGGCTCTGGATAACGCCGATTACTACTACCACCGTGCATTGCGTCTGGATGCGGACAACCCGAAGGCCCTCGACGGGCTCAAGCGCGTGCTCAACGCCCGTATCGCCGAATCGCTGGTGCTGGCCGAGCAGCGGCTGGCGAAGGATCAGTTGTTCGAACCGGCCGAAGACAGCGCTGTACACTATTTTCGTCAGGTGCTTGGCTGGCTACCGGAAAACGAAGCTGCCCGCGTCGGCCTGGAGCGCGTAAGCCAACGCTATACCGAACTGGCTGAAGCGGCCTACGGCCGGCGCGAATACGCAGTAGCGCTCGAATACATCCATCAAGGCCTTGAGGCTACGCCCGAGCAGGCCACCCTCCTCGCTTTGCGCGACGGGCATTTGCAGCGAGTCGCCAAAGCAAGAGCGCCTCGTGTTGCGAAACGGACCGCTGTCAGCACAACCCGCACCACCTCCAGTACCCCTGCGCAGGCCCAAGCGCCTGCCAATCCGGTGAAGCGACTCTGGAACCGAATTTTCAATTGATGAGATCGCTCGGCCGCTTGGTTCGAGCCCACCCTATCCCGCTCAAGGTAATGCATAGATGCTCAGGATCCATTTCGTTGACAATCGCCAGAGTCCGGTATGGCTTGCCGATGAGACATTCACTCTTGGCTCGGACGGCAGCAACGATTTGGTACTAAACGACGTCGGCATTGCACCTTTTCACGCTGAGTTGCGCCACGACAATCGCTTCTATTACCTGACGGACCTCGGTACACCGAACGGTACTTTCGTCAACGAAGAAAAGATTGGTGAGCGCTATCAGATTCGCTCTGGCGACCGCGTTCGCCTTGGCAGGCTGGAGCTGGAGATCGTCGATCCTGCCAAGGTCGGCGCTAAGGTGGCGACTGCGCCACGCTGGTTGTTGCAGGTCGTAAAAGGCGAAAACCAGGGACACAAGTACCACATCACCGGCTCGATGACGTTTGGGCGGTCGGTGAAGTGCGAGCTTTGCTTCAGTGACGCTGAGCTGTCGCGCCGGCACGCCGAGTTCTATCTCAAGGGCGACGTACTCGAAGTCAAAGACCTGGCATCAGCCAACGGTTTGCTCGTCAATCGCGAGAAGGTCACAACAGCCGTGTTGCAGCCTGGCGATCAGCTTCAGCTGGGAAACACGACGTTGCTGGTCATTGGTCCCAAGGTCAACGCTCCGGTAGTTGCGGACGAAGACGCCACCGTTTTCATTCGCGCCACCGACCTGCCTGCCCATGCAGTTCCTGAAGCGAAGCCCGCCCGTCCC
>Ga0208814_1000598_pt1 | contig 20608 bp, 27 predicted proteins | sample MalvirAntarct_55_FD_184253 | JGI IMG/M metagenome (GOLD analysis project Ga0208814, IMG submission 184253) | Marine viral communities from the Global Malaspina Expedition - Malaspina viral metaG Antarct_55 (SPAdes) (version 2) | ecosystem: Environmental > Aquatic > Marine > Oceanic | place...
CCAAATGAAGTACCTGACGCACTGTCATTACCAGCAAGTCCTACAGATCTTGGAGCAAAAAACACATAATCATAAGTCCACCCTAGGTTGTACAAAATATTGTGTATGTTGAAAGGCTGTGTGGTCCCATCTGAAAACTTTTCTCTTTGAAACTTGTCAAATCTTTGGAATTCCATTTGTGTTGGACCACCAGATTCACCTTGTACAGGCACTGATAGCCTATGGACCTCAGTTTTTTGTTGCACACCCAAACTTCCACCTCCTATCGCACCATCCATGTCCGGTGTCGACACCGGCATATGATAAGAAATAAATCTTGTTTTCTGTTTGCCTGCATATGCTGTGTCAAATCTTTCTTCGAATCCTGGATCGGCCTGTTTACTGTGAATAATATTAGGTGTACTTCTTCCACTGGTTGTTACCACAACTGCAGGTACACCACCATATGGATTTCCATATGTACCACCACCATCTCCTGCACCGACTGTTACATCAGCCGCTTGTATCAAAAATCTTAATGCCACATAGTGCATGCCACTCAGTTTACTTTCACCTGTGGGACTCCATTCGGGGTGTTCATTCAACAGTGATGAAACGGGTTGATCCGCACTGCCATCAAAATATTGTATTTTTAATCTGTTGGCAAATGTGCCTTTGGTTATTGAATGTTGTGCGGGTTGTACACCACCCTTGCCAGAGGCAAATATGCCACCATCTGCTTCTTGCAAATTTAATGCTGTGCTACCATCGTAGCCTTGTGAATAGTTTGGATTAGCAGTGTTTGTTAATCCGCCTAGGTGCACAGGTTTACCACTAATAGTCATTCTTGAAAGCAAACTGCCCATTGCACCGTTCAAGGAGCTGGATGCCCCTATGTCACTGTTCGAACCGTGAAAGCCTTGTGATATAACTGCCGCCATGTACAAATATTGTCTTGATGTATCAGCACTGTTGTCTCCCCACGTGCCAATGAATACAGGTATTGTGGCTTTTTCTAATCTGTTACCATACAACACCGGTACTGCTTGATTGGCCGCATTGAAATCTACTATTGTGGCGGCTTTGATAGCCGCACTGGTTTGGCCTGTGTTAATACTTGTATCAGGCAAATCAAATCCGCCAGTGAAGGGTGATATAACTGCTTTTATTACTGATGAGCCAAAATCTAAAACCGGGTCAACTACGGCCTTTACACCTCTTTTAACCTCATTTGGTATTAGTTTTGAAACACGTCTTTTAACCTTGCTCCATAGTCCCATATTATTCTTCCCACCTTATGTTGCTTACATTGTTTGCACTAAAATTAAATCCTGTGTCATTAGGAAAAAGTTTTTGTTGTGATGCTGTGTTTGTAAAACCATAAATTGCAGTCCTATCAAAGTTTGAAAAAGGACCTCCACAAAAAACTGTTACTAGTGCATCATCTGTTGTAACCTTGTATGACACGTTGTCCATTAACCCTTTGAACGCTAAAAATTCACCGCCATTACTGGCATCGTTTAATCCAGGATCAACTCTTTTTATGATATGCACTGTGCCGCCAGACACTGGATTGTTCAACAAAGTTCTTGCTATTGGTTCTGTTACAGATGAATCTGTAGCAACCGCACTAAAACTTATTTCAACTCTGTTGGCATTTATTTGTGATGTTAAAGGCAGTGCATTGTGTGACAAATATCCTTGTCCGGTTAGATACGTTTCATTAGTACTACCATCAACAAGGTTTGAAGTTGCATCAAAACTGTCATTAGTGAATCTTTTTACAATTCCATTTGGCAATTCAAGTCTAATTAAATCTACAATCCTTAATTGACTGAGTGTTAATTTTTCTAATTGTGCATTTGTTAAATTTGTTATTCTTGGCATTATACGTCCTCTATAAAATCTATGCTGTATTCAAAATAGCCATTTTGGTTTGTACCAATTGCAATTTCATCGCTAGTGTTAGTTACCGTCCAATCAATGCTGTTGTAACCAACTGTGGTTGCTGTTAGTGTTTGACGCAGTGAAGGAAATATTGAAATAGTATCTACAGTTGATCCATCTAGATTAGTATCTGCTGTTAGTTGATATACTTTTGTGTGATCGCTGAATCTAACAAAGTCGCCTTTCTTTAGTGTGCCACTTCCGCCTGCTACTGCAATTGTTGTGCTTCCTTTAATAAAATTATACGCAGGTGCTGTGCTGGATAAAAGTTGCACAGTTACAGTGCCACTTGCTGTGCCACTTGTGTTAGAAATAACTGGGGGTGAAACAGTGGTACTACTTTGACCAGTATACTGTTGACTCATAACTTCAAATGCTTCTGATCTTAACAATGGTGGTGACTGTAAAGTAAATGACCAACGATGTCCTAAAAATTTTTGTGTTGCTTTTTGCCCAGAGTCGACCACACCTAATCCATAATTGATACTTTTAAAATCTAACACTTTGTATGTTACTGCTTTGCCAGTATCATCAAAATTTTGATTGGCACTTATGTTACCCATTAGAAAACCTCCCTAACTTCTTTTTCAAACACAAACAGTCCATTTTGATTTGTGCTAAAACTGTTTGTTTCTCCTAAAGCAATTACCTGCACACTTAAATCATTAAACTTAACATTCTGTGTGCTTGTTTTTTTTATTACTCTAGGGAAGAACGAATATTGTGCTGTGGTGCAAGGTGCTCCTCCAAAGTTTGCTGGATCGAGACTTGCGTCATCGGTGTTAATCATATAAATTTTTTTATGATCTGTAAATTGAAAAAAGTCTCCAAAAGACAAACTCATTCCTGCAGTGCTGGTGTCAGTAAGTTCAAAGTCGATAACGTTAGCACCTTTGCTTCTTGCCGCTGATTCCAAAACCCCTGCTCCTGATGGGCTTGTAGTAGTATCTACACTACCATTAGCATCATGGAATATACCTGGTTTTATATCTAGTGTGGTTGCAGATTCAGTGTTGTTGAATAAAACTGCAAAGTCATCTTGAAATTGTTCTCTAGTAAGTGGGGGTGTTTGTATGGTAAAACTCCAGTACTGATGTCCGAAGTCTGCAACATATCTCTTGCCGCTCAACGAAGTATTTTTAATGGTCTCAACGTTGCTTTGCCAATTGATTGCTGTTATCCTGTTTTCCAGTGCCATTAAGCAAGTCTCCTACCCTGCTGTCTAAATGCTTGTTGTATTGTACCAACAATTAAATTCTTTCTTGATAATAATAATTCATCGAATCCCTGTGAGTCGATAGCATTGATGTTAAAGTTTACAACAACTTCTCCTCCCATTCCACCTGTTCCGCTACCTGATGACAGCTGGTCATTTGGAACAACTGTGCCAGTAGAGTTAGGAACAAATAATTCTGGTCCTTCCTCACCAACAACAACTGGTTGATTTGCTTTTGCTACACCACCTTCTGCAAGGAAAGGTATTTTAAATCCTGTTAACATTTCTATACCTTTAATAATTGCAATCCTAGCCGCAATCCTCATTAAGTCCGATATAACTGATCTAGTAAAGTCTTTGAAATTAAATTTACCTGTCATTACAAAGTTTGCAAGTGAGTCTGCCATTCCATTGAATGCATTGGCTCCTGCTTGTGCTAATTGTTTCTGTGCGTCGGCACCTTCCTTCATTGCATTTTTGAAGCCACCTTTGTATGCACCAGTTAAGTCTTTGACTTTGCCCAACAACGTGTCATCCTGTTCAATCAGTTCTCCGTTCTTGCCTATCATGCCATCTAATTCTTCATTGACTGCTTTTAATTCTGTTCTTTTTTCTCGTAGGGCTTTAACTAATTCCAATGCCTTCGTGGTAAATTTTCCTTCAGATAATGTACCATCCGCCATCTGCATCAGCATGATGTCTAATTCTGAATTAGTGCCATCTATTGTTTTACTTAGGCCATTAAATTTCTTTCTTAATTTGTCAGTCTCATTTCTTAAACTACTTCCGGCATTTTTATATTCTTGTGCTTTTTCTTCAAACCCTAATGCATCTAACACTTGGCCAATTTTTTCTTGTCCAGCCGCCATCACATCCATAAAGTCAGCAAATAAGTTAGTAATTGTTCCTAGAGCGGCTCCAATAGCAACCACTATGGCTTTACCTGTTAGTCCTAACATTAAGAAACCAATCACACCTAGAGTTTTTATTGGTCCAGGTAATGCATCTGTGGCTGTTAGTATGTTATTGAAACTGAGTCTTAAAAAAGTGAATATAGGACTTATTGCATCCAGTATCTGTCCACTGCCTAACAAGATGTCCTCTGTTGCAGTTATTATTCCTTGACCAATTTTTTCTGCAGATTTTTGTATGTCTCCAAACTTGCCTTGTAAAAAATCATCTAATAATGCCGCCGCGGCTTTTAATTGATCAAATCCACCAGCGTCTCCAACTTTTAATTGGAAGTTAAAAAACTTATCTCCTATCATTGACAAAGTACCATCAAAGGTATTTGCTAATGCTATTGCCGCCTGTCCAAATTTTCCATCTGGACCAAAATCTCTTTGTAATGCCGCCGCTGTTTCTTCTGTGGTTATCTTGACGCCATCTTTAAATCCTAATAATGCTTTAACACCTCTTTCTCTTAAAAGATCTGCCGCACTTATACCACCAACTAATGCTCTCTGTATTTGTTCACCAGCTGTCTTAAAGTCTAATCCTGATATAGCCGCTACGTTGGCTGTTATCTCTAAATTTTTTGTAAGTTCTTCTGCGTTTTTTGATACAACTGCCAAGTTACCTGATGCCGCCGCAATTTGATCCAGTGAGAATGGAACTTTACCAGCAAAGGTTGTTAATGCGTCAAAGGCTTTCGCACCTTCTTCAGCACTGTTGAATAAGAATTTAAATCTTAATCTTAAACTTTCAACACTTCTGCTTACGTCAACAAATCCTTTGGCAAGTTTAGTAGCACCAATAGCCGCAAAGACACCTAGTGCCGCTTTTGCTACTGAACCTAGACTTCCGGTGCTACTTTTTAATCTGTTAACATCGTTGTTAAGACGCCCAAGTGCTCGTTGGTTTTTTACTGCTACCTCAATACCTAATCTTGTTTTTGCATCAGCCATTATCTACGTCTCCTTGTTGCCTGTTGGGGCATGGTTTTCTGTTTGCTCATTTGTCTTTTCCTCTCTTCTTCCTCGTACAACATAAATCCAGCCCACAGTTCAATTTCCAATGTTGTCATTTGCAATACCTCTTGAATAGATTTTTTTAATCTATCCGCCAGCACCATTACAAATCGCAACTCAACATTGGAATCTATTCCTTTGCGACAGTTTCCTGATCAAGGCTTAGTTTAACATTATTAATTAATGAACCAACTTTAATGACCACCATTGGGTCTGCTTCGTTCATTAACTTGATCCTGTCAGCGTCATGGAATAATTTTTTGCCGTTTTTATCTCTAGCTTTTACAATTATACTCTCCACAACTGCTTCGATTGTTTTCCCTTGGGATTGCAATTCGATAACCTTTGCCTCGTCTCTTAATGGATATGTGGTTCTGCAATAAATGTCAGTGTCCCACTCCTCCACATGGATCTTTTTCATATCACCACTAATGCTGTTAGCATAGTGTTTCGATATTTTGTCAGTTATACTCATCTTATATCTCCTCTATTTTATTGTTGTCTTAATGCTTGGTCCAACCACACCACGTGGGGCTTGTTTACTCCTACCATGTTCAAGTGCATGACCATATGGTTGTGGATTAGAAATTGTATATTTTTTCTTGTTTCCACTCATACGCCAACTGTTCTTAAACAGACCGGAACGTACCGGTGATAATTGCCGAACCTTGTTTAACAATTTAACACTAGTATTCTTAACTGCTTGTTCGACATCGTCGTTAACAGATTTGATTAGTGCCTTGTTGTTAAACGTAATCTTCATGTTACTAAAGATCTGCTTTTGTTAAAGCGCCTGTACCTTGGAAAGATACTTCTGCCGTAACTGCCCCATCATTAGCAGTCGAAATTTCGTGACTGGTAATAATTACTTCTCCAGATAATTTAACACCTGTAGCTTGTCCACTTGGGAATAGCTCGATAGATGCCGCCGCCGCTCCCGCGCCTGCAAACAATGCCGATTGTGCCGCATCGTCGTCTCTGAAGTATAAACTTAAACTGCCAGTAAAGTTTGTTAGTCCTGGTAGATAAGTTCTTGATGTTGATCCCATTGCTGAAGTCTCAATCGTATCACCTGTTTGTGATACAGAAAAAGAAATGATAGAAGCAACATTTGTTACAGAACCGCCAACGTCAAATTTAGCGACTCCTTGTGTTCCTGAATAGATTGCTGTGTTAGTAGCCATTGCCTATTCCTCCTCTTTTTTGTTGTTAATGACTTCAGCATCTGCTTTCGTAATTCGCATCTGCCTTTGTCTTGGTTTAATTTGGATTTCTTTCTGTGGTTTTTTAATCACAGCAGGTTTTTTAAATTTCCAGCCTGATCTCAAATGGTCTTGAACCTGTGGGTTGTCGACTATTTTTGAATTCCCTTGTTTATCATACATCTGTATTGACATTATGGATTACCTCTCTTGTAAGCATAAGTCACTGAAAGTGTTGCATTGAACTGCCCTAGTGGTTGTTGTCTTTCAACGACTTCTATGTTGTTAATTGATGATTGTACGTAGTGTGTGGCAGTGTTGTCAACAGTTATATTTCTATCTCTGCTTAACTCCAATGTTTCTTCTATTTTTTCAATTAGATTGTTTCTTGCTGTGTCTAGTTCACTGCCTCTGACAAAACATCTTAATTCTATTTCCATTGTGCCTTGTCTTTCTGACATACTGATGTCTTCTCTTTCCTCATTGCCACTGACAACAAGTATTGCTGGAAACTGTGTGATTGCTAGTTTTTCAAATTCAAAGAACTCTCTGCTAACCAAGACTGCTCCTGGTTTAGACATATTCTTTAATTGAGCAACGATATCTTTCGCTATGTTTTCTCTGGCACTCATGATTGTTATCTAACCAATCGATTGAAGTGTGTAGGTCTCTTTTCTGATCTTTCTATTGTACCACTGCTATCGAAATCGTATTTGACTCCTTGTCTTAAGATTTTGTCGAATTCTGTTTTGTATTCTTGCCTGTAGTAGGCCATTTTTTCTCTGAATACATCACCTTCAGGTGAGAACGTACTTAAACGCGGGTAAACAAAAAAGCCCAGTACATGATATACTGCACATCTTGTCCACTGGCTGTCTACAAGTAAGCTGTCTTCGAATTCTGCATCATTGGGTGTTGTTATGTCGTACATGGCTGATCCAGCACGAGGCCACCAATCTATTTCAATGTCTCTTTTTACGTCTGCAGTTGATAGTGTGTGGAGATCCGAGTAATCTTGGATTCCGTAATTTTTGATATCCGGTTCGTATTGTTCGATATCGGAATCAGTTGTAAAGTTAGCCACTTAAAAGTCCTCCTGTTAAAGTGTGTTGCAAGTCCTTCTTGCTAAAGTTTATTTATTGCGTGTGCAACAGTGTTAAGCACTAATAAAAAAGCCCCAAGTTTCCTCAGGGCTTTTAGTATGAGCGAAAGGTTATTAACTCCTTTCTTAAATGTTATTACGATTCAATTGATGAGTCGAAACTTCCTCTAATGCCTGCTAGATCGTTTAATTCGCCAGTCGCATAAATTGCTGAACCAACTATGTTAAATCCTCTAAGTGCCGCTTCTCTGCTTGATTCAATTTTGATGTCTTGCATCATTGCTAAACCAATTGCATCTTTGTGGAAAATTCCACAACCGTAGTCACCAGTAGTTGAACCATCTGCTAGATTTACTAGAGATGATTGGTACACTGGAACTCCGCCTAGATTTCCCATTAAGCCGTTTTTCAATGCATCATTACCCACTTGTGAAGCCGGAGCCGCAAAAGTTGAAGTAAGAGTTGACGCAACGTCAAACGCGATGTTAGGGTGTAACACGATTGCACAATCATTTGATGTGTCGTATCCACCTGATCTTAGTTTTGCTATTGCTTGGAAAAGTAAAGCCGCAGTTGCCGCCGAACTTGCACTTTCACCAACTCCACCCACAACTTGTGAGAAAGTGTTGAAAGATGCCATCATGTCAGTGTCCATTTTTCTTGCAATCGCTTCACCGAATAATTTTCCGATGTCAGCAACTACGTTTGAAGAAGATGCTTGGATTGAAAGATCTGAGACAGTTGCCATCAAACCAACTTCTGATACTGTTAAAGTAACACCGTCAGTTGAGATTGCTGTTGCAGTTGGAGCCGTTGCTTCTGTTAAAGCCGCCGCTGTTTGTTTTGGATAGATTGGAACAGTAATTGTTTTACCTTGTCCCGCCGCTATCGTGTAGTTTCTTACTAAACCTTTCATTATAGATTTTTCAGATGCTACGTATAATGCTTCTGCCGTGATTGCCGGTAAAAGGTCATTAAGTGTTGTTGTGTTTGTTAGAGCCATTATATGGTTCTCCTTTTGTTATTGTTGTTATGATACTATGCCGTGTTTTTTTCTGTACTCGGCGTAGATTGCTCTGTCTTCGGGCTTGTTCATGTCCAAAGACGCTATATCAACAGTACCAATGCCTGTAGAGGCCGTATTTGATTTTGCTCCGCTACCTGATGGGCCTGCACTTATAAAGTGCGGGTTGGTATCTAGGAACTCTTTGACTAAATTCTCAACTGAGAACGGTTCTCCAGATTCAGCATAACGTGGCGCACCATTTTGGTCCACTACTTCAACATCTCCAGCTTCATTCAATTTAACTTGGCCTTTTATCAACTGAGAAACTTGTCCCGGGTTGATTGCCTTGTACTTGGCTGACGACTGCAATAATGCATCATCAACTTTGATCGAATTTAACTGTGTGTGTAATTGATTAATTCTTTGGTCTTTCTTTTCAGCAGTGTCCTTAAGAATTTTTTCAAATTCACCTCGTTTTTTTTGTTCTTCAAGAACTTTTTCTTCTTCTTGAGTTAACAAAGCACGATACTTGTCAACGTCCACTCCATCAAATTTCTTTAACACATTTGCTTCTGCTTTTTTACGAACAGATGCCATTGCATCATTGAACTCTGCTTGAGTAAATGTTTTCGGTGTTGATACCTCTTCTTGAGATGTGTTACTTGGTGTAACTTTAGAGTCGACTGCTTCGTTCTCAATAGTCTCTGCAGTTTTGACTTCTGGTTGCTTATACTGTTCCATGTCAGTTCCTCCTTGGGAGTAGTGTTGTTATTTAATCAATTATTTAACTGTTTAATAAGCGTATGGATAGATTATGGCTTATTAGAGGTGTTGCCAATTCTTCCGAGACTTGATGTATGAAATCGTTGGTTGCGAGACCCCATAGTCTTGTGCTATTTGTTTCTGAAACCTATTGTCTGCCCTAATGGCCAACACATCTGTTTGTGTCAGTCCAGCTCTGTTCAAAACAATACCACGTGCTTGTCTATGCTTTTGCTGTCGGTCCTTTATGTTGTCCTCAATCGTTCCTTCCCACAAATGCCAAGGATTTACACAACTGGGGTTGTCACATATGTGACATACACATATGTTACTGGGTAATGTTTTTTTGTTGATGTATTCATAGATCCATCGATGAGTTCCACACTGATGTTTTTGATACCAAAAAAGTCCATAGCCATTTCCGTCGATAGCCCCTCTCCATTCCCAACAGTCATCGTGTCCTAGCACTTTGACTTTGTTCCAGAACCTATCTATTGCTTTTACCATAGTTTGAATACAATTATAACACAGAAAGCAAATAAGTCAACAGAATCTAGGTTTTTGGAATCCTTTTTGGATCAATAGAGTACAGTGTTAACAGTTCAAGTTTTCTTAGGTGTGCAAGGTCCTTTATCTTCTTCAATGCCTTCCTTGCCTTGAATGCACTCAGTTGTGATTGCCATTCTATAGTACGTCTGTTAAGTTCTTTGTACTCTTTGTAAGCATTGTCCAATGCTATGCTGACTGACGTTTCTATTGCATTGCCACCTAGTTTTCCTTTGTATGGCATTTATTTGTATATAAACGGATCTCTTTTTTTTAGTTTTTTTATTTGCTTGTTGAATTTGTTTTCTTCTATTGGACAGTTGCAGTTTTCACACTTACATTCTGTACATTTTTTTTTGCAGTGTGATGTGTGTCCACAACTGCAACGTTTCACTCCAAATATTTTGTCAGTGAGTTTGTCTATTGCTCCAAAAACTTTCAATAAAAAATTATTCATATGCTACCTCGTCTTCCCAACTTGCGTTGTATTGTTTGTTGTCCCACCAACTTAATTCATTGTCAGCAAGTGTTTTAAATGTGTGTTCTCTGTCTAGGTACTTGTAGTCCAACTGTTCAATGTCAAACTGTGCCAACCAAGTGAACACATCCTTAATCTTAAAGTTCTTGCAACTGTACACGTCCAATTGTATTAAGCTGGTGTCTATCCAACTGTGAAATGTGATTGAACTGGTGTCTATAATTGCTGTTGAACTCCATCCTTCATTGCCTACAACACTGGAGTATGCAGTGTGTGGTCCACTCAATATGTTCATGTCTATTGCTTTAATTAAACTTTTTATTTCTTGGGTAAGCCGGTCACTGCTATAATTGTATAATGGTGGAGAGTTTACTTGTGCTCTAACTAGTAGGTGTTTGTGGACTAATTTTGGATTCATTTTTTTTGTTTCCTTTTCTAGCTTTATTTAATGTCTCGAGATCTTGTTGAATCAATATTGGAGTTGGTGCTGAATGGCCCTTGTACTGTGGATGTGAATACAACCACTCCTCGTGTGGTCTATCGTCATTTAATCTGTAGTGTATGTTGCACAACACACGTCCACTTGCGTTGGGATGAAGCCACATCCTAGCCACATAGTCTCCTAGTGGTGTAATCTTTGTTTGACCACGCCAACGTTGCACGTCAATCTTCTGTTTGGCCCAGTATGCCTTGCTCCAAGGACAGACTCCTGTAATTGAAGCAAAGTATTCTGCCCAGTTAACCTCTTTTTTTCTTACCGCCACGTTTGCCGCCTCTTTTTGACGCCATAGGCTTCTTCTTTGCTCTAGCCATTATGCTCTCCTTTGTGTTTGCCCACCATCCGCCCAAGCCTTTAAAAAAGGCCTTCGCCTTAAACGCACAACTTCTTTTCATCCGTCGTGACATCTTATCAAGCATTCGCTCAATTCTGTAAATCCTTACTTTAAGACTTTTATAATTCTTCTGGTGGTGTTTGTGTTTGGTCATTGCTAAAAAATTGTTCCATCTCTGGATGTAGTTGTTTAATCTGTTCATCCGTGTAACCTTCTTCTACCATTGATCTCATATGTTTGACTAGGTCTTCCACATTAGTGTATGGTGGGTGTTCCATGTCGGTGTTCAGAGGTTGTTGTGGTGTCATCATCTCTGCTAATTCTTCCTCGTCGTGGGCTAATAGTTCTTTAATTTTTTGGTTTAATATTTTTGCTGTGTCTAAGTCATTTGATTTTGCCATTGTTGCTGACGTATCTGCAATTTTCTTAAGGATGTCCATATCCATGTTCTTGTCTCTGATATGGAACGCCATTGGATATCTTATTGTGCCATCGAATTGTTCACCAATCCAATTTGCAAACAATCTCCAAATTTGTTCTTCAGCTAATTGTAAATTTTTAGCTTTGTCACAAAGTTTTGCGTCTAACAATAGGAACTCTGACTGCATAGCAACACCCGACATCTGTCGTGTTTCGATACTTCTTATTGCACCTAAATGTGCCATTCTATCAATTGCTTTTATTTTGTCATCAATACTTTTTAGGATACCGTCAACACTTTGTCCACCTGGCTGTAACAAATAAGGTTTTAGTCCTGCATCTGTTTCATTTGGAATTTTTATAATTGCACCTGCACCTGCCGCCGCATCCACTTCTGGAGTAACAACTAGGCTTGGGTGGTTTGTTAATCTAATTAATTGTTCACACTCTGACCATTCATTTGAAATAGCCATTGCCATGTCTGCTATGTCACCAACATCTGATATACCAACACCTCTTGTTGGTCCTCTGTTGGCATACACAAACACTGCTGGTATCTTGCCCAGTTCGTTTGGCATTTGTTCAACTATGTTTTGTTTTGAGATGTCTGTCTTAGACATCATTGACAACGTCACTGTGTCTCTGGTAAATTCTCTTATGTAATAATCTGATACTTGTCCATATGCTTTTTGTTCTACTTCTAATAATTTTAAGTATACCAATTCATATTTGCCACCTTCTGTTCTTTGGAACTCCCAATCAAGTATGTTTTCTGGAACAAATAAATTTGCGTAAGGACGAATGCCTTGATCTAATTCTTCTGCTCTTGTGCCTGCTGTTGACTTTGGTTTGTCCATTAGTACCAATACATGGCCAAACACTGTGCTCCACGTGTTCACGTCTCTCATGAATGAATCCCAAGTTCTTCCTTCTAGATCTGCATCTTCTAGGAAGTTTTGTAATTCTGGTCTGTTTTTTATTGAACCATAATCTCTCATTGGACTATTTCTGTACAAGAACGCATTGTAAGTGGATGTTATTGATTTAACATGGTTGTCATAGGGTGTGCTGGCTATTCTCTTGCCATACTCAGCACCACTTTCGTACACATACTTTGTAAGGTATTCACCAGTCTTCCATTCATAGCCACCCATGTAAGAATTTGCTAAAAATTTCCATCTTGGATAGTGTGTTCTGTATTCTTCATGTACACCCATTGCATCGTAACTGTCTGTTAGTGCTCTAGGATCTTGGTTTACTGTAAAATCTGCTGGCATCTGTTATATCCTCACTGACCAATTGGTTGGTACTGGTTGTTTGCTGTATTGTCTTGTAATTGGGAACAAGTAACTGATACCGTAACCAAGTGCGTCATTCATGTGATCCCAACCACCGTCTTTGTCTGGTTGTGATGTGCCTGGTTTGTAAATCTGTCTCTCTAAACAACTGATTAGTTTTTTACATTTTGGATGTATCAATATTTGTCTCTCTCCCTTGCCGTTGCAAAGCATTGAATTTACTGAATTTATTCTGTCTCTTACTGGCATGTGTCTGTTTGGTGCTTTCACAATAAAACCTGCGTTAGCAAGTATACTTAAATCCGTACGTCCTGCGGCTGAACTTTTTCTGGCCTTGGCACTTGGATCAGGATAGGCAAATATTTTGGTGCCTGGGAACCTTGAGTATATTTCATTAACAAGTTCGTCAGTGTTTGAGCCAAACATTTCAATTTCATCTATGATAACAACTTTGTTGTCTGATATCACAAAACAAACTGCTGACATTGGATCAATGTTCATGTCAATTGCTATGTGTATAATTTTTTGTGGTTGATTAAATGAAAATTCTTTCACGTTCTCTGCTCTCTTGAATCCGTAGTACACCATACCACTGTATGTTACAAATGTTGCTTCAAATTCTTGTTCGTATGTTTTTTTATCTAGATCTCTTTTGGCTTGTTCAATCTCTCCTTCACTCACAAAGCCACCTTGTGCTGTTGTGAATGCAAAAGACTTCCATTGGTCCTGTGTTGTGTCTTCACCTGCTTGATACAAGTCGTATAGGAAATTACCAACGCCTTTGGGTGTTCCAATGAACAATGCACGTCCTTCTGAATCAGCCAGTGCTGGACGTAATACTTCTGACCATGCCTGTGATGGAATGTTTGCCGCTTCATCCAATACCAAGAAGTTTAATTTTGCACCTCTTAGGTTTTCAAAGCCGGCGCCATCTGCACCTTTCAAACTTATCTTGCTGTTGTTTTTCAACACAATAGATAGTTCCGCTTCATTTATTTTTTTTACCCAGTTAAGGCTTTTTAATTTTGTTTTTAGTTGATCCCACCAAACCATTTTTGCTTGTCTGTAACTTGGAAGCACTGCCCAACAAATTTGATCAGGTAGTCTTGCATGATAGCATATTTCTCTGATAGCCAATGTAGTTTTGCCAAATCTTCTGCCAGCAATTACTGTTTTAAATCTTGCTGGATCTTGTGCTACTGTTTTTTGTGGTATAGACAGTTTCATTATTCTTTTTCCTCGTCCCATGGTAGTGGTGTTGAATGTTCTTCTCCATTAGGGTCATCTTTTTGCTCTAGATAGTTTCTACCTAACCATATTTGCATTCTTGTATCACCTGCTAGTGCTTTTTCAAATTGTGCTTGTCTTAAACTTGCTTTGCCTTTGGCTCTGCCTTCTTCAATAACTTTGCTGAATCTTTTTTTGACACCTTCACCAGTCATGCCGATGATGTAGCCAATCTCCTCAAACGTACACATAGTAGATGCTAATCTCTTAATCATCTCTGCGTCGTGTGTTTTATATTTCTTGCCTTTGTTATTTGGAACCATTATTCTAATCCTTTATCTTTGCAGATAATTCTAAAATGTCTTGAGTCTGTGTCACCTGCTGATGTGGCTATTTTTACTTCTATTGGATACACGTTGCCTGCTGTTCCACCACTCACTCTAAATGTTACTTTGGTTGTTGTGGCTTGTACGTCAGTGCCATGTCCGTTTGGATGTGTTAATGGAGATGCATCTCCTGATATGGTACCTATGGTTACCACTGGTGAACTTGCTGATGAATCATCTACTATGGTATCACCATTGTTCAAATATTCTGTGAAGTCTAGTGCATATTCTATACTTGCGTCAGGATCTTTAATTATAAAAATTCCTTTGTTGTCTTTTTGATATCCTGTTAGGTCTGCCATGCGTTATTCTCCTTATGCTAATTCAAACACCCTTGTTTCTTGTTTCACTTTGTTAACTCGTGTTTCACGCTGGATTGTATTTAAGCGTGTTTCTTGGCTTACAATAAATGTATTAAATGAACTTGCCTCAATATCGAACACATTGGTGCCCATATTGATTGTTGATGTTATTGGTAGTGTGGCTGTAAAAGCTCTTGTCCTAACTGCAGACACAGTTACGTTTGCGGTTGCAATAGATAAAGCTGTTGCTAGATCTAAATCAAGTGCTGTTATGGTAGCTGTTGATGTTATTGGTAGTGTTCCAGTAAACCCTCTTGTTCGAACTGCAGATACAGATATGTTTGCACTTGTATTAATTGAAACACTTGCTAATTTTAAATTAAATGCTGTTGCGACAGCCGTTGAAGATATCGCCATGGACGATGTGCCAGGCATAAACCCAACTGCTGAAACAGTAATGTTACTTGATGCAATAGATAAGTTTGTTGCAAGATCTAAATCTTGTGCAACTGTATTACCTTCTACATAATCTAATGCTACGTAATCATTGGCAACGTAGGGGTTACCAAAAAACGAATTGATTTCTAATGTTGCTGATGCAATTAATAATGCCACAGATGTAACTCCTAAAAATTAAACTGTGAATTAGTCTATTGTAATTACTAAACCGCTCGCGTTGATTTGAAAAGTATCACCATCACTAATAACTTTAGATGCCGCTAGTACTCCGTGTGCCAATAAATTGCCACTTGAACTTGCATCAAAGATACCGATGTGTGTGATTGTTCCAAATGCACCACCACTTGCCGCGGCAAATGTGATCACTGAACTGTTTGTGATTTGACTGTTGTCTGGGTTCGATGTTGCAGAACTCATTTTGTTGTCTATTCTTATTCTTGCGTATCCAGAACCACTTGCTTCTGTGCCTGATGCTGAATCAGTTGGGTCCGATGTGAATAAGCCTATGTGTGCTTGAGGTACAGTGTAGGCAGTGTTCTTAAACACGTGATCCAGTAACTTCTTCTCAGCATATGAACTTAAAGCTGTCATTAATGTTCTCCTTTAAAGGGTTGTTTGTTATAACAACTCTATTTAATGTTTTTTTTGTAGAATAATATTATATTATTCAGTTTCAATGAATGTTTTGCCTGAAAGTTTTTCAACTTCTTTAATCATTGCTTCCATATTAACTCTAACAGTTTTGCCTGTTATTGTGTTCTTAGAATAGTATTCCCAATCACCTGCAGTGTTGTGGGGAGATATTTTAGTAATGTTACCTGCTTCATCAACAACGTGTACTTCTGATGAACCTGAATCATCTTTGGCAAATATCCAACCAAAGCCATCACCGTGTGTGGGATCACCTGTGTTGTCTAATCTTATTGCACCCATTCTTGATTGTGCCGCCGCGTCTTCTGAGTAGAATGCGTATCTGTTGGTTGCCGCATTATCCTCAGCACCTTCGTTGTAGTATGCGTAGATGTTTGTGATAACATCACCTGATGTCTTGTAGTATGAAGCACGATAGTTGTATGCATTATCAACGGTTGCAGTCCCTGATGCACTTCCGTCGTCATCTGCCGAGTAAATGGTTGAGTTGGCACCATACACAGCATTAATTGTTAGATCACTGGCAAGGTTGCTGGCTGTTGAAACATAGATACCTGCCTGTGCATCAAACCCTCTTAAAGTTTTAAGTGTGGACGCACTGCCACCACTGTTCATCGCTGTGGAACCAAATGTTAATGCCACTGGCCCTCTTGAAAAACCTGATCGTGTGTAAGAGAAAGCGTTCATGTCTGTGGTGTTGGTCACCAACATGGTTCTCTGCCTGAAGTTGGAGTTTGAACTTGAACTTGCTGTGATAAGTTTTGTGTCTTGGTTAACCACATTCATATAGTTTCTGCCTGTGGTGTTGGCATTTACTTCTTGGTTGGTGTTGATTACAACACCTCTGATGTTACTTGTGCCTCCAAAGAAGTCTGTGTATTTTGTTCCTTCAAATATGCTGGAATCATCCGTGGATAATTCAATAAGTCCTGTGCCGTTTGTGCCTATTACAAGATTGGCATTTGAATCATTAGTTGAAATTGTGTTGTCTGTGATTGTGACACCGTCTAAATTTGAAGCACCTGTAACACCTAGTGTGGTTGAAACGGTTGCCGCTCCTGTGACTGCAAGTGTTGATCCATTAAATGTTAAATTTGCTTCACCATTCATTGCGTCAGCACCTGTGGCTGTTACAATTCTGTTGTCTGAACCGTTGGTTAAAAAGTCTGATACATCAACTGATACAGCATCTGCCGCCACATCAATACCTGTGCCTGCTATAACATTAAGTGTGACATCTCCTGTTGTGCCACCACCTGTCATACCTGCACCTGCTACCACTGAAGTTATGTCTCCACCACCGCCAGCGGCGGCGTCAACATATGCTTTGATTGATTGCTGTGTTGCAAGTTTTACGTCTGAATTAGAAGACATGTCGTCTTCATCCAGTATGCCTGTGACTGTTGCTCCGTCACCTGCCACTGATAAATTTTCTAATACCACTGTGCCTGAACCGTTTGCATTTATTTCTAAGTTTGCATTTGAGGCATTTGTAGTTACGGTGTTGTCTATGATTCTAACTCCGTCTATATCTGCAAAATTTTCTACGAGTAATGTTCCACCATCATCATCAGAGCTACTATCTTTAAGAACAGATAATTTATTACCATCAAAAGTTAACAGGGAAGCACCTTCTATATTATTTGCACTTCTGACAGTGCAAAGGTAATCTTGTGTTCCATCGGATGACAATGTACATTTCGTGTCTGCATATGTTTTGATTGATTGTTGTGTGGCAAGTTGTGTGTCACTGTTAGTAGCCATATCATCTTCGTCTAATACTGCTGTTCCACTTACACCTAAAGTAAGCACAGGACTTGTTATTTCTTTGTTTGTTAATGTTTGGCTACCTGCGTTCAATGTTACTACGTTTGCGTCTACTTGTACGTCATTGGCATTGGCTGTGATACCTGTGCCACCAATAACATTAAGTGTTACATCGCCTGTTGTGCCACCACCTGTCATACCTGCACCTGCTACCACTGAAGTAACGTCTCCAACTTGTCCGTTAATGGTTACTACACCTGCTGAATCTGTTGCTGTCGTTATACCAGTGCCACCTTGTATGTAAACTGTGCCACCTTCTGCTATATCAACAGTTGCTGAGTCATCACCAACCACTTTGAATCCTTGTCCTGTGTGGGCATCAACATATGCTTTAATTGATTGTTGTGTGGCAAGTTGTGAGTCACTGTTGGTAGACATATCATCTTCGTCTAATACTGCTGTGCCACTTACACCTGTTTTAAGAACTGCTGATGTTAGTGTTTTGTTTGTTAATTCTTGTGAACCTGCCAGTGTTGTGACTGTTGAGTCTATGGCTATATCATTAGCGTTGGCTGTGATACCTGTGCCACCCACAACATTTAGTGTTGCATCACCTGTTGTTGCACCGCCTGTTAGCCCTGCTCCTGCTACCACTGATGTGATATCTCCAGTTGCATTGATTGTTACAACTCCTGCTGAATCTGTTGATGTGGTTACGTTTGTACCACCCTGTACGTAAAGTGTGCCACCGGTAGCTATGTCAACACTGGCTGAATCGTCTCCAGCTACTTTAAAACCTCCTGCCCCTGCTGATGCATCCACGTATGCTTTGATGGCTTTGGCTGAAGCAAGTGTTGTGTCTGTGCCTGCCACTGCGTTTAGGTCAGTGTCTAGCACACCTGATTTTAAATTGGCAACTTCTATGTTGGTTAATGAGTTACCTGTGCCATCTGCATCAAATGTTTTGTTTGTGAATGTTAATGTATCACTGGCAATGTTGGCATCTTGTGCATCTACATATGCTTTTACACTTTGTTGACTTGGTGGTCTTGTTGATGAATTTGTACTAAAACTGTCTTCATCTATAAGACTTAATGTTGTGTCTGTGGAATTGATTGTTACAACTCCTGCTGAATCTGTTGATGTGGTTACGTTGTCTCCACCTTGAATGTATATGGTGTCACCTGCACCTACTTGTATAGTGGCTGAATCATCCGCCGCTATGCCAAAACTTTGGTCTCGTAGGTTAATAAAATTTGAATCTAATTGATTGTGTGTTAGTTGTGATCCTTTTGCTAGGTTATCACTGGATACTGTTGAAGCACTTATGCCTCTGGTTGTAAGTTTGGCTTTAGCCATTGTTTAATCTCCAATTGTTAATGTCTTTAACTCCGCAAGTATTTATTGGAGTTGGAGATTACTATATGTACGTTTTAAACTACTTCTTCTTGTATCTAGGCCAAACGTTTTTGAATGTTTCCAGTATGTCTGGTATAAGATCAGGATTTTGTTTCAAATACTCCTGTTGTGCATCTGCATCTCTGTTGATGTCCATCTGTCTCTTTACTTCTTGTGATGACACCATGGGTTCTTCATCATCTGCATTGGTTGGATCCAACACAGGACACCAAGGCAACTCCTTGTCCATCTTTTTAAGTCCAGCTTTTAACTTTAACAGTGCTTTGCACAGTTTCATCAGTTGTGCTTCAGTTATGTCCTTGTTTCTGCCACCTCTGTGATGAGGTCCAACATTGTCTGCCACACCTGGTATAACTTTTTCATCATGATCATTCCAATCCGGCAATAGATTTTGTTCCTGCAACAACTGTTTGATGTGTTCTAGGTCACAACAATAGCTGTACAGTTTGCTTCTCTCTTCTGGTGACATGGTCAGCATCACTGCGGCTTTGTTTTTGCCAGTAGCAGTCCAGTAACCATTTTTTAGTGTGTGCAATCTGCTCATCTAGAACTTTCTTTTGGATCTTTTGGTATTTCCGATGTTTCTGGCACATTTGGTTCACTGTTAGCCCGTTGTCTGTCGAACTCTTTGGCACTGACTTCTATCTCTTCTAGCATGTCCACTATCTTCTTGTGCAACAAGCCCATTGTTAACAGTTCATTGCCTCTGAACATGCCTTTTTGTGAAGCAACGTCAATTAGGTTTGCTATCAGTTTTAGTTCTTGTGGTTCTAATTGTGTTTTCATTATTTCTCCTTGTGTTAGTGTATGGTTGGTGCTATTTGTGTTATTGTAAAGCCTTCCTCATCACAGGCATTGCAGTATCTTCCATTAAGATCGCCACACACGTGTGAGTCGTTGTTCTTTATACTGTTCAGCAGTTGTATGATCTGTTGTTCTTCCGCATCTGCAATCCTTTGACTGGATAGTTTTTGCTTTTGGTCTTCTTGATTCATCTTATCCACCAGCTGTTTGAAGTTGGCAAATTTATGTTTGGTCTTTCTCATCTGTTTCCCCTTTTCTCTTTTTCTTTTGTTGTTTGTTGCCGTTGGTATTGGTTCTGCGTATAACCTTGCCATCCTTATCACAGGCGTTCTTTCTATGTCCTGCTTGGCTCTGTGTCATTATGGTCACATTGCCAATGGTCCAACCCTCTGTTCTGTCAACCCTGCAAAGGTTCATTGCGTCAGCACGATTGCCCAATTGGTCCACGTGGTCCAACAGCAGGTCTCTGTACTGATCCCAACTTATCTGCCATTCCTGATGCCAATACTTGGCTTGGTTTTTGGCCACCAACCATCTGCGTCTCAGTCTTTGCACTATGGGGTCTGGTCCTGTGATCCATCTGTAGGGCCTCTTGCCCGTGTTCTTGCCTTTATTGGCTTGGCTTATCTTGTCTCTGGATTCTTGTTTCATGGGTGGCATCTTCATGCCCTTGTTCCATGACGGTTTTGTGTTGCTCATTGTGTTAGTTCTCCTTGTGTGGGTGGTTGTGTGTTGAAACGTGTGCAGTGCCAAGCATCTGTGCCTATCTGCCAATCCTGTTGTGAAGGATATGTGAGCACCACGTGCCATGTGCCTGATGTGGGCTCCAAGGAG
>Ga0208814_1000599_pt1 | contig 20551 bp, 6 predicted proteins | sample MalvirAntarct_55_FD_184253 | JGI IMG/M metagenome (GOLD analysis project Ga0208814, IMG submission 184253) | Marine viral communities from the Global Malaspina Expedition - Malaspina viral metaG Antarct_55 (SPAdes) (version 2) | ecosystem: Environmental > Aquatic > Marine > Oceanic | place: South...
CAAACTTTCATTATCTTAGAAGCATTTGGCAAGAGACAACAGAAAAAGATGCTTTAATTGGCGTTTCAATGACCGGTATTGGATCTGGAGCTGTACTAAAATTAGATATGGAACAAGCTGCTTTTGTGGTTAAAGAAGAAAACGCTAGAGTAGCTAAGCTAATTGGTATTAATGTAACAGCTAGAGCAACAACTGTTAAACCTGCAGGCACAACGTCTTTAACGCTAGGTACGTCATCGGGTATTCACGCTTGGCATAATGATTATTACATGAGAAGAATTCGGGTAGGTAAAAATGAATCTATGTATAAATTTTTATCTGAAAATCATCCCGAGTTAATAGAAGATGAATATTTTAGACCACATGATACTGCTGTAATTGGTATACCACAAAAAGCTCCTGAAGGATCTATACTTAGAACAGAAAATCCTATACAGTTATTAGAACGTATAAGACAAGTGTCTGAAGAATGGGTATTTCCTGGTCATGAAGATGGAGCTAACAAGCATAACATATCAGCCACTGTAAGTATAAGAGATGATGAATGGGAAATGATTGGTGAATGGATGTGGCAAAACAAAGAATTCTATAATGGTTTATCCGTGTTGCCTTATAATGGCGGCACTTATGTTCAAGCTCCCTTTGAAGATATAACTGAAGAAAAGTATAAAGAATTAATGGAAGCTTTAAAAACTGTAGACGTATCAAGAATTGAAGAAGAAGATGACGAAACAGATTTATCAGGTGAACTTGCGTGTGCAGGTGGTGCATGTGAAATAACTTAAATTAAAAAAAGCCCATTACTTAATTGTAGTGGGCTTTTTAATTATAGAATTTATTAGGTGTGGTGGCCTGTTTTTTTAATTCTATTCATACTTTTTAAACATTAACATATAAAGGAACGAATTCCATTTACTCATTAACAATATAAGTAATTTTTTAAATCTTGAGTCTTTTTTGTCAGTCATAATTATTTGTTTTTGTTTTTCCTGTTTTTTATTTCAAAGTACCAGCGATGTAGTGTGTATCCAATAGATACAATTAACAAAGTTATTTTTAAAATGGTATCTACGTGAGTCATAGAAATAGCTATTGTGCTGAGGTTTATTATATACATTTTCAAATCACCTATATTCATTAGTTAGTTATTTTAAAGAGTTTAAGCTATTTTTTCTTTGGGTTTGTATAGACATTATTAATTCAATTCTTTTTTCTTCACTGTTAGTTTTATCTAGAATCCATTTTCTAACCCCTAATGCTCTAAGCATTTCTATTTGGCCATCTTTTTTAATTTCTTGTAACTTTTTATATTCCGGAGAACGAACAGGGGCAGGTATGTCGTACTTGCTGTATTCTTTTTCGATATCAAAATCCAACTCTTTAGCAAAATACAAAATAGCCCGAGTCCTATCGCTTTGAGTTTGCATTTGTTTAATAAATGAATTATTTACTCCTAACGCTCTCATCCATTTATTTTGTTCTCCAATAGTTAGCATTTCTATAGCATTTAAATCTCTTTGCGCTTTAGGTGTGTTTTTTATATAAAAGTCTTCAATAATATTTTCTCTGTCTCGGGTATTTTGTTCTTTAGTTTGTAATTGATACTTAGGTGTACCCATAATCATAGCCGCTCGTTGCCATAGTTCATTATTAGCATCAAGTGCATCTGATATATTTTCCATCTTAGTAATTAATCTATCTACAGGTATGTTAGTAGCAGTACCAATCATTGAAATATACGCTTTATTGTTAGGATTACGTGGATCAAATGCATCAAATGTATTACCAAACTCTCTACCTTTTTTCGTATGCTCAGCCATTATTAAACTCTTCCAGTTTCTACCTAACCTGTTCACTTTACTACCAAGTGTTGGTGATAATGACATTATTTGAGATAGTATTGGAAAAAAGTCAGCACCTTGATAGCCCTTATTATATTGCTTCCTAGCCTCCATTACTGTATTGTAGGCGACTACAGTTCCTTTGCCAGGTAAACCCGACCCAGACAATATACCTTGCCAAACACTTTTACCCATTTTATCTAAGCGCTTTTCAAAATCTTTATATTTTTCACCTAATTCCTTTTCACTTAAGTCAGCATCGTCAGACATAAGACTTCCGTAGAAGGCCTGTTGTAAGCCGTAAAACAATGAAGATTGCACAAGTCCATAGTATGCCATTCTAGACACATTAGTCTTTTTGTCTCCTCTATTATTTTTCAAATCTAAGAACGCTTTTTTCTGTAACCTAGACATTTGAAAAGGAGTATTATTAAACGAAAATACTAATCTTCCCATCAGACCCGTCTGTATGTTACTCACGCGATCCATTTGAGACGATTGCTGTCCTTCCTGTGTTTTATATAAGAAATCTTCCCAAGCTTTGTCAGCGGCTTCGTTTTTGTTCATTCCTTCTTTTTCGTATGTTTTCATCCTGTTCATATAGAAAGGAGTTCCACCCATTACAATAGCAAAACTATCTGCCATTTGCGTAGGTTTAAATCCTATTTGAACCATTTGATCCCATATACCTTGAGCTGCAGTTCTGCCTCCTTGTCTTATAGCCTTAGCCATTTCAGCTTCCTGTACATTAATCTTTAATCCTGTACGTCTGTCGCGTAGCGCATCAGAAGACCATATCTTTTTAGCGGTTTCTATAAACGCTTTAGGATCTTTACCTATAACCTTAGCTACTGCTATAGGATTATTATCGGTCCAGTTAATATAGTTAGCAGCAGATATAGTTTGTAAGGCAGCCGATCTCATGTTCAAAAACATAATAGTTGCTACTGATCCATTAATATAGTTAAGTGTAGTGTTAAATGCTTCATTCGTACTTTCAGGTCTTGATTTACCTACTTGAATACGTTTAAGCATTTGTTCTAAGTTATATCTATATTTACCACCAAATCTAGCTTCTAATTTGTTTAAGTTTTCCTTAGTAAATATAGCGTCAACATTTTCTTGCCACTCATATAAGAAATCCGCACGCACACCATCGGTAGCATGTGTGAATAAATCATATTGTACATTACTTCTAAACCAGTTTTCTTTAGGTTCTGGATATTTCTCTTTAGTTTTAGTTATATTCATTATACCATCAGCGTAAGCTCTCAGCTTTTTTGATGATGCTACAGCACCTAGAAGTTGTGATCTTTCTGATACAGATATACCAGGTATTTTCATGCCTAACTTTGACCATATATATACACGCACTGCTTGATCGATGTTATAGCCAAGTTTATCTACACGTTTAGCTGCTTCTTTTTCAGGTTTAGTTTCACCCATCTCTTTGATTTGTCTTTCTAACCCTGCATAATCTTCAGCTAACTTCATTCTATATACACTAAGAGCATTTTCAGCTTTAGTTAATGGCCTAAATATATGTTCATTCATAAACTCCATATCAGCATCCCCCTGTTTTCCTTTGCCGTATGGTTTATACATTAAACCTTGTAAGTCTTCTGAGCTAGATGGTAAATGTATATCATCAAATCTTTTCTTGCCCTCCATAAACGCTTTAGAATCAGACACTCTAGCGTCTGCAGGCGCTCCGCCTTTACGTTCTATCATATCCGCAAATGCACCCTCTAATATTTTGTCTTTACTAGATTGTTTCTTTTCCTTAACTTCAACGTAACTTTTGCCTTCAGCTTCCATATCTGCAGAAGCGTAGTTTTTATCTTCCGTTTTAAATTCTTTTAACAAAGTTGTTCCGTTGACTTCGCTCTCTAAACCTAATGCTTCTGCTAATTTTTTGTTTTCAAAACTTGCTTTAACAGATTCTTTAACGGAAGTTTCTTCCCACCTTTTAAGCAAATCTTTACCCCATTGTTGTGTTGCAGAAGTGCCATCTAACTTTTTTATATTATCCAAATGGATAAGATCAGCCATAGTTAACTTGCCGTTTATGGCGCGATTCCAAGCTTTTAAAGTTTCAGCTTTTCCCCCTGGCGTTGAAGCTATTAACATTTTAGCTAAAAAGGGTATAGGCGCGGAGTTAGCTTTTTGTCCTTTTTTATTTCCACTGGGTATTAACATAGAGTCACCAAGACTCTGCCATAAGTTAGAAGATAACATACTTTCATACCCACCTACTATAGCGTCTATGACACCTGGATCAGTTAGAAACTTTCCTGAATTTGGCTCAGCTTTGAACGCATCGTAAACTCTTCTAAAGTATTCCGCTCTAGGCTTCAGGTGTTCATTACCAGCTTTAATTTTTCCTCCATAGGTATTAAAATCAAACCATATTTCGGGGGACAGTTTTCTGTACGCTTTTTGGCTGTTGTTGCTAAGAACAGTCATAAAAGTTCTAACAGCTTTTTCTCCAGCTCCTCCTACTTTTGTGTTAGCTTTTAACATACCAGTCGAGTATAACACAGCCTTCTGAATTGCCTCCATTGCATCAGCTTCAGCGTTTACCGCTTCTATCATTTCCTCACCTACTAGCTTTTTAAACTCTATAAATTTTTTGTTAGCTTCTTCACGAGTTAATGTTTTTTGTTCACTCTTTGAACTCATTACCTCCTCATATAGCTTTCTAACGCCGTCAGCATCACCTATAACTCTTTTTTCGCCGTTATATTTAATCTCCTTAGCTATAAAAGCATTTCTAGATTTTTCAACAGCATTTTTAATAGTAACACCAACTTCTCCCCAGTACTCTCCCATTTGAGTATCTGCTTTCATTTTTTCCATGCCTTCAATTCCCTGTCCAGCTTTATACTTAGATTCATTCCATAGCTTTATACCATCTGCCATTGAGTACCATCTTCCTCCTGCTCTTGTTACTCCTTTCTTATCTGTTTTAGGACCTTTGTCATAGGGCTTGTAATCTTTAACATTATATGCAACTCCTTGGCTCTCATTGTCTTTTATAAATTTATCTCTACCTACAGACAAATCATTAGCACCCATAACCCTAGTTATAAAGAATTGTAATGGGTTAATGTCCCCTGTTTTATTATAACTAACATTAAGTATTTCTTTAGCTTCAGGAAAGGTATTAATTATTTCTTTAAAAGCACCATACACTTTATATGTTCTTTTTTCAAATTCTGCTTTACTTAAATTTTTAGGGTCATATTCTAATGTTTCAAGTTTTTTAGCGGTAGTATTAAGAATAGCTTTATCATTAAGCTCCCTCATAGTTTCTATGTCTATTTCCATATTACTATTAGACAATCTTGTCAAAAGCACATCATCCTCCAAAGTAATATCACCACCCCCGGCAATTCTTGTAATCATCTCTTTAACCTTTCCGTTAAATACTTCGTATGATTCGCCCGCCATATCAGCTGAACGCATTATCTCATTTTTATATAACTTAGTAATATCTTCTCCACGCCTGATATGCTTAAACATATCAGCTTTGTATATTTCTGAGCCTTTAGTTAAATCTACTTGAGTTATTTCAGTACCTGATTTTATAGATATCTTTTTAATGATATCGCTTTTAACGATGTCTACTACTTTGTCAAATGCAAATTCTCTTGCAAATGCTTTAGCTAATGATTCTTGTCTTATAGCGCTGTTAGAAAAGTAATCTAAAAAATCTTTTGCTGATATGTTCTTTTTCTTAAATAGTAACACACCAGAAGCACGTTCTGAACTTCTAGCTTGTATTGGTTGACCTTTAGAATTTAATAATGGTTTACCATCAGGACCTGTCTTATATACCTTTTCGTAAAGTACATCTAGATCAAATCGTTTTGTTATTTGACTTAGATCAATGTAATTTTCAAGTTGTGTTCTTGCTTTAGCTAACCACTTTACATTCTCAACAGATCCCAACTCGCCCATCTCTGCTCTAATGTCTTCATAAAACTCAGCTTCCGCTTCTCTTTCTAGACTTACTTTAAATAATCTAGTAGGATCCTTCTCCATCTTAGGAATCTCTAAAGATAGTAAATCAGCCATTTCTTTTTTATATTCAACAGTTTGCTCAGGTGTATTTCTCTGATCAATTATCTTAGTAGTAAGTTCTTTCTTAAGATATTTCATTAACTTAGTAGCAATATCTTTAGGCTTTCGAATGCCTTTAAGATCTAATTTAAATCCGTTTTCACCATACACGGTTGCACGGTTTGGTTGGTTAGATACATCAACATCAAATATTTTACCCCCAATATTAAGCGTACCTACACTAAAAGAATCTAACCCTTCAATAGGTTCGTTCTGAATTTTGTCCTTTACAAACTTTTCAATCCTGTCTATTGTCTTAGGCTTGATCTTTAATATAGTGGCAGCTCTATCGGCTAAAACTCGTATTGCTCCTGTCGCACCTGTGTATCCTACGTCTTTAGATTTTATAACACCTGCATCTTTTACTTCTTCAATAAACTCAGGGCTGAAACTAGTACCCTCCACCTCGTTTAGTTCATTAGCAAAGTACTCTATCATCTGATTGTCATCTGTAGCAACGTATTTAGACTTTTCTATCTCATTCCTTATTACTTCAGGATAAACTATTTTCATTAAAGCAGTATTCACGTAAGTAAGTAACTCTCCTTCGGGTGCTTCGCCTGTAGCCATTTTCACATAGCTCTCAGCGGCTTGACGCTTAGTCTTAGCTCCAGTAGCCATACTACCCTGATCCATTAACTCCATTGTTTGCTCAACGCTTAAGCCATCTCTTTTAATAGCTGCAATAATATTTTGTCCTCTAAAAAAAGGCATTATTACTCTTGTGGCAAATCTATCTGATTTATCTTCTTTCTTACCTAATAATATATCTAAAGATTCTTCGTAAACTTCGGTGGGATCAGGTTTTTTTCCTCCTTTAGCTTTTATCTTAGAATTGTATACATGGAATCTAATATTATCCAAAAACATAAATTCTAAATCATTAGCTAGCTTCTCAGGTGATTCTGTTGTTTTATTACTATTGTAATACTCTTGTATATCTCTACCAGTTGTTTCTTTACTTTCTCTCAAAGCTTTAAGCTCAGGATTAGTTGCCTCCATATTCGCAGACTTTTTCACACCAGTATTTAATACTTCTCCAAACTCGTTAAACGCTAAGGTTTTTTCTGTTTTACCATCACCACCAAAAAGAACGCCTTGTAGTATCTTCTCAGTCTTCGCATAATTCTTAGGGTTAACATCAGCCATTATTTCTAATAGCTTGAATGTAGTACCTGCTAAATTATCTTTGCTACCTGATATAAGATTTATCGGCTTCTCTCCGAAGGACAGTTTACTGTTACGTGCAACCTTTTGTAGATCACTAAAGATTTCTTGACCTACACCTCTTTTTAACACAGTATTAGCAAAGTATCTATTGTTTTTCATTGTCTGAACTAAGGTAGTAACGTATTCTTCAGCAAAATCTCCTTTTTCATAATAAGACTCTACTAACTCTTTAAACGTAAATTTAGTTTTAACATTGCCATTAGCATCTAAGTTCTTACCTGCTTTTAGTTGTAGCTTAACCTCTCCGTGTGCCTGAGCGATCCTAAACGCATCTTCCACCTTACTATTTACATTGTCATAGATAGTTGTTAAAAGCCCTTGTTTCTTAGCTATAGTCCCTAATAATATGTGATCTATTTCGTGTGCTTGCACACCTTTACTATATTTGTTCTTATCAACAATTATAGTTTTGTTTTTAACATTAATGCTAGCATTATCACCTCCAATTACTTCGCCAAACTTCATTGTAATACCAATCTCTTTGTATCGCGCAGCAGAATCTTCAAATTCTTTTTCTAACTTAAGTTTTTGTTTTTCAGTTTCAATAATGCTTTCCATTATACTATTCCTTTCGAATCTAGTTAAGCCTTCTTTATCTTTTGCAGTCTTTAATGTATAAAGTCTATTATCTAGATCGCGCATGTTTCCTTTCTCCGTCTCTCTCTTCCCTTGATCTAATGTAAACTGTGTTATTTCTATTTTTTGATTTAATCTTTCAAGTAATTCTTGATTAGCTCCTTCTTTTTGTGCTTTAAAGAAATCTAACTTAAGTTTATTATTTAGCTCTTGAACCTTTTGTTCAGTCATGAAGTCATAGTTCTTAAGCTTAAGAGTACCTAGTATACCAAACTGAGTGGCACCAACCGTAAATCTTTTCATGAATTCTTCACCATCTCCCCATAGTTCGTCTATAGATTTGGTTAAAGACTTGTTGTCCATTAAAGATTTGTACAAGGCTCCACCAAAATGTGAAACCTCAGAAGCAGTCTGACCAATTAGTCCAGACAATACTGTCTTTTGAGTTACATTGTTAACAGGAGCAGCCCATTTAAACTTACTACTCATCTTAGCGAATTTACTAATAAAGCTAGCACCTAATGATCCTGCATAAAATGAACTACCAACACCTACTTCGTAGTTGTCAGGACCTATCATATAGAATTTTAATTCCTCTTCCATGCCTTTCATTGCATAAGCAGTAAACTTAGCTATAGTGGGATGCTTGCCCCAAAATGAATTAGCCCATCTAGCTTTAGATGTTGCGTTAGTAAGTGTTCTACCTCCACTAAATGCAGTTCTTATAAATCTGCTAGCTCCAAACATAGCTCCTACCCCACCAGTAAAAAATCCCGCTACACCAAATTCACCAATAACTGGTACAAATGCACCACTACCTTCAGCCATACGCATACCCCAGCTTCTAGTGAATGCATCTTTCATTGTTTGATTAGAATCAATACCCATCTTATTAAGAGCAATACTATAAGCATCGTTCTTTTCCATTGCAGTCGTTCTATTAGTTCTAAGTCCAGGAGTGGCATTAACCATCGAGGTAAAAAACGATTCTGCATAATCTTTAGCACTATTAACCTCCCCACCCGATCCTGGCTGAATGTTAAGAACTTTCATGTCCGTAACCAAAGGAAGCATCATATTGTTTTCCCTGCGCTCCAGGTCATACTGAGTGTAGTTATTTTTGTCTCTACCAAAACCCTCAGGCAATCCATCTCTAAACTGTAATCTATTGGCTTCAATTGTTCCATTAGCTATTTGATTAGCTAACTCTTTGAACGTAAATGCTTTATAGTTACCTTTATCTGTTTTACGATGTACTATGTCCCGTACTCTACCTTGCTTTGAATCTCTTTCCATTGCAACGAAAGAAGCTCCATCTGACATACCTGGCGTAGCAGAATTAAAGAATTCCACTGAACTACCATTAGTATATCTTACGTAAAATACCTTTGCTCCTTGAGCAGTAAGTTCAGCATTTTTACGAGACTCATTTACAAAGGTGTCATCTATTATCTCTTGTGTATTTAATAAGTTTATTCGCTTAAGAGTATAATCGAAAAGCTTATCGTTTGCATACATTTCTTCCCCCGCATCCTGTGCCGCCTCTATTTGCGCAGGTGTTAATATTTTTCCATCAGCGTCCGTAAACACTGGTCCATCAGTCCTCTTTACTACTAGATTATTCTCACTATTTAATTGCCATGGCGTGTTTCTACCATACTTTTCATAAGCTTTGGTTAACGCATCTTCATTTGCTTGAATAGCTTTTGCTAGATCGTTATAAGATGCAAACGTTGCTTTAATTTCGTTTTCTGGTGAATCTGTTGCAGTGCCTCTAATTACCTTGTTATAATCAAAGTTGTTAGGTTTACCCGTGCTTAAATTTATAGTAGGAATAGGGCGTAATTTATCTTCAGGTCCATAAATACCCGCGGTACCCATTGTTCTCATTTTGGCTCTTATTGCGGATACATCGGCACCTAATTCTTTTCCTTTGCCTATTAATATAGCAATCTCCTTACCTTCTGGTGGTAATTGCTTCTTAGCATCTTCTTCTAAAGATCCTATAAGAGGCACATACTCTCCACTATTTCTTAGAATGTCATAAGTTCTAGTTGAAACTATTTTTTCATTATCCTTAAGATCCTGAAGCATTTTAGTATTATATCTTTCAACAAGGTTTTCTGCCTGTGCCAACGAGGTAACTTGCTTTATTCTATCTCTTAAGTATACAGCTTGTTCCCCAAGATAACCCTTCTTATTTATTTTATCTTCAAAGAAGATACTGCTGCCTCCATTAGAATCCGCAAAGTCAGTTCCTTCAAATAATAAGTTAGCTCCTTCGTCGAATGCTCTTATTAATTGTCTTGTGATTCTTACTTGCTGTGGAGTCCTTTTTCTCCTTACCTCTTTGAATTTAGGTTTATCAAATTCGCCATCCCCATCAGCAGGCGCAACAACTTTCGTTTCAAATTCCTCTTTATTAAGATCATCATTAAACTTTTCAAAACCATTCTCTTCAGCGATAGCCTGTAAATCAATGTTTACCCAAGTCCTTCCGTCTTCAAGTTTTTCTTTGGTTACATAAAACTCAGGACCCATATCACCTAATAATACAGCATCTAGTTCTCCACCTTCAGTAGTGACTTCACTAAGATCTTGAGGTACTCCTCCAAATTTTTCAGCATACTCATCGAAGGATTCGGGATAATCACCCTGACCTGAATTGTTTGCTAAGTAATCTTTTTCATATACTATCTGCCCACCTTTAAATCTAACATATCGTGATGCCGAAGAAATATCTTCCGACGCTAATTCCGTATCTTGTGCTAGAGTTTCTGACACTGCATCCGCACTCTCTGCAGCATCTGGGAGAAAACCCGGTTTATTTATAGTATTTGATTTTTCCTCATTAACCGTTTCTTCTTCATTTTTGACATTATAATCATATTCTTCTTCAGAAACAAGCTCTATATCAAACCCTTGAGCCATAGCAGCCTCTAAACCTTCAGCCCTTTCTTCGTTAGAATTAAAAACAACTTCTTTTTCGTTTATTAAGTATGTATACATATTTTATTATTTTATTTAAGAGGAGCGTTTAAAAATTCTCTTGCTTTAGCCTCAGCCGTTGCATAACCCACTTTTTGTGAAGTCATGAAATATTTTGATAATCTGCTTATTCTCTCAGCATTAGTTCCGGTTGTAATGTCATAGATTTGCGTTTCATATACAAGATCCGGGGCTTTACCTGTAACAGCTGCGCTATTTTTATTATTAAACAAGTCTGCAAATAACTTATCACTCGCTTTTTGTGTTTTATCCTTATCAATTTTTCCAGTATAAACCACTATGTTACCATCGGAATTAGCCTCTACCTTAATTTCCCCATCTTCCCCTGCATTAATTCGGTTTTGGGGCAGAGAGTTTATTATAGCCTCCGCTAGAGATTGACCTGCAACACGCACGCCATTATCGTCAAACGGATTGAAGTTTTGGGTAGTAACTTTGCTCCATTCGGCTTCACGTATTTGTGCAGCGTTTGGTCCTTTTACTTTGGTAGAATTTCCTATTTGTTTTTTAATAACGTAATTGCCCTTTATATCTTGTGTGATACCACTATTTTTATTAAAAATTAAATCTCTAGAACCTTTTAGTAGTCTTTTGCGAGATTCACTATCTGCATTTTGATAGTCTTTTAAGTTCTCACCCGTTATACCTATATCTTTAAGATATAAACCTTGCTCTTGCTTACTTACAAAAGATTCTACAAAAGCAAAGGTATCATCTAACAAAGCATTTTTAATGTTATTAACCGCAGCGTCATTTAAAGGTTGAGTTTTGTAACGAGCAACGTATCCCGTACCATCAGGCTCTTGACCCATAGTAGCACCCCCCTGACCATCTAACAAAAAGTGACTAATGCTACCATCTTTATTATATATTTTATCGTTCATAATCTTTGTTTGTAGCACAGAGGTATTGGTCTTCTTTGTTATGTAAAGATTTTTTGCTTTTGCTTCAAACTGTTCTCTAGTGTTTTTAAATGATTGTCCGGTGGTTTTATTAGTAACTATTACAGAAAGATCGCTTGTAAAACTTCTAGTGTAATTAGGATTACCACCGATTGCGTTAAATATTGTTTCCGATTCATCTTGGCTACCATCGATCATGGTAAAAGTTTTTTCTCCTAATACAAAAGCTTGAGGATCTTCCATTGTTTTGGTAAGCAAAGCAGCTGTTTCCATGAATGACTCTGCAAAATTATTGCCATCACTTATTTGTATTCTTAAATTTGATAACTCTTTAGACAATTCAGGATCTCTATTCCCATTTATTTGCTGTTGTATTTGAATATCGTTTATTCTTTTTAAAAGCATCTCGTTGCGAGGTATAAGAGTATTTCTAAGTTCAGTGCTACCTTTACTTATTCCCTCATTAAATAAAGTAGAATCTTTAGCCATGTCATTAGCTAAACCAATATAAATTTTATCTCTTCTTTCCTGCTCTTTTTTGCGTACTTCTTCACGCCTTTTTTCTTCAGCGCCAAAAGCAACAATACCTTGTCCTAGTGTAGCTGTAGCTTTATCAATAGCTTGTGAAACAATTAAGCCAGACTTATCGTCTATTATTTTTGGATTTCTATAACTCATTTTTTATTTTTTTAACCGTTGATACCTGACCCTAAGTCTCCGAAAGAAGGTATTCCGAACAAAGAATTATAGTTGCTTGTTTGATCACTAGAAACTACAGGTGGTGTTATTGGTGGTGTTATTGGTGGAATTGAATTAGTATCAGTTTTAAAGTCTGATGGCTCGGTACTACTATTAAATGCTCCTGATTGTAATAAAGCAGATCCCATACCAGTTACTCCTCCAATCATGCTACCTATAGCAGCTTGTCCTGCGGCATTGGCATTTGCTTGATTAACGTTTGCTTGATCTATGCCTGCTTGCATTCTATCCAATGTAGCCATGTCTCTAGATTCTTGCGCTTGGAATTCAAAAGCAGCTCCTTGAGCTTGGGCACTTTGAGCCCTACCCCCTTCGGATATTTGAATACCTTGTATTCTTGCTTTTTCAGCCATTTGCTGTTGTTGTAATCTAGCTTCTCCCTGTGCCGCTAACTTTTCGTTTTGAGCTTCCTGCTGTTGTATGTTAGCTGAAACTTCTTTTTTACTTCGCTTAGCCGCATTAGCTAATGCCGTGGCTCCTCCAGCGCTTGCTCCTGTAGCCTGTAACGTATCTAATGCATTTGCTAAAGCAATATCTGTTTGTTCCATCTGGATCTCCGCAGCACTTGTAGCAACGCCTAAATTAGCAAAAGGATTGGTTAAGTCCGCTGATAAATCAGTAGCCATATCTGCTAAAGAAGTTACTCCTGCATAAGGATTAATAACTTCTTGTCTTCCAGCTTCAAAAATTTGCATTTCTCTATTAATTCTATCACGCTCGTTTCGTGCGCTTGCAGCATCTCTTTCGGCTTGTCTTCTTTGCATAATACCTCCTACGATACTTACTGTTGCCCCTATTCCGGCCGCTATTAATGGTATTGCCATTTTGTTTATTTTATTGTTAATTACGATGATTGCACAAATCCTGTGCTTACTGCAAATAATTCTTTTTTAGCATTATTAGCGTTGTCTATTTCCATTTTTACTTCTCCAAAGAAACCTTTTACTCCAGACGATGAGCCGCCAAATACAACCTCACCGCTTTGTGACGATGTATTATTAACTAAATCCGCAAAATATTTGTCTTCTTTTAATTTAAATCTATTAATCAGTAATGCATTTTGCATTTGTTCTAATGTTGTAACAAATACGGCTTCTGTTATAGGTAAAGTTTTATCGGTATTAGTGTTAAAGCTGACCATTTTCCAGCCGGTGTCTCCTTCGTAGTTAATTGTTTGAAAGTTCTTAACCATAGATGGAGCTCCGTTAAATACAAAGGTAACATTGGAATTATATGTAATTCCGTAAAACACCCCTCTATCTGTTGTATTAGGTGCTAAAGTATAATGTCTATATAGTTTACCAGAATTAGCTGTAAAAAAATTATTATTAAGATTAAATATTTGATTAGGCTTATAGTCAAATAGGCTAGTCCATCCCTTTGCCCCTTCGTCAAAAGATAAAGTTGAAAATGAATTTCTAGCCGCTGAACGTTCCGTAGAGTCTATAGATATAACATATTCTTTGTTATGCGAATCCCAACCGCCAATTATTCCGCTGTTTATTTTTGCTTTTGATAATTTATCTCTAAAAAAGTCAGTCATACCATAATTAGATATAACAGTTATTCCGTCCATTGATAATCGGCAAACAACGTTTTGATCTCTATCAGTAAAATATTTTCTATACCCATTAACCGCAAAAGATTCTGGATCTGTTGATATTCCATATTCGCCGCCAAAAGCAACGTTTTGTCCTATAACTAAATTACGACTAGTAACACTAGCGTTTCCTTCAGCTGAATATATAGCGTCTTTATCTATTAATGATTTACTTACTTTACTTTCTTGAAATATAATAAGATTTGTGTCTTCAGCATATAATTTCTGTATTGACCCATTTACCGGATCAATTGTTCTTGTTATTTCTTCGCCCACACTAAACTGATTAGTGGCATTAAATCCAGTTCTAGAGTTAAACACACCTGAATGTATTAGCCCACTAAACTTATGCGATTGTTTTGGTTCATCCTCAACTAAATAAGCTTTAACGCCAAAATCTACAGAAGTATTATTATAACCACCCCTTATTCTAGACTCTTCTATAAGCCAATCGCTATCAGCTGTAGCAGCGTAAGCTCTAGGTATATTGCTAAAGTCTGTAATTTTTCCAAAAGTTATTACAGCATTGACTGGAATAACATCAGTAGGAGCAACGGCAGCTATAAAATAAGGATTTGCAATTGTTGGAAATGCCTCTACTATAGTACTTGTATAAGACTTAGTTACTCCCCCTATTGAATATGTTATAGTAAATTCTTGTCCTACACTAACTTGAATAACAAGAGTTGGCGGATTGAAATTTATTCTTGTGCCATTATTACTAAGATAAACAACACCGGAAGCGCCGGGAAGTACATTGACTATACTCTTGATTTTTTTTAACCAGAATGTATTAAAATATTTAAGTTCTATAAGTGCTGCCATTTATTCGGTTGGTTTTTTTATTCTAGATGTAGCTAATCCTGCTGATATAAGCCCAGATGTTGGAAAAAGAGGTGAAGTTTGTACAGCTTTAACTCCCGCTGTAACTTCTCCATTAGGTATTTTGTTTCCAGAAATATTATCAAATCCCGCAGTCCATTTTAAATTAATTTTTCCAGGTGGAACAGGGGGAGTAGCAGAAGGATCTCCTAGGGTGGTCCATAATCCAGCAGCGGGACCACCAGGATCGTTTAATGCAAAATTTATATAGTTAAAGCCTTCTGACGGAATATATAATATTGTTCTTTCTGGATCAGTGTAAAATTTATTAACGTATTCTCCATAAGGAGTTTCGGCATATAGTTTCAAATTTGGTAGCACAGGAAGATCAACAATTAATTCGTTAGTTGCATTTGACCTAAAATATTCGTAAGAATTTCCTTCTAGTAATGGTTTAGCGTTATTACCTTGCCAAGGAATACAAACAGGATAATGCAAATCGTCTGCTATAATCCATCCGTTAGCATCAAATGCGCCAATAGGACTACCCAATTTTTGTAACTTTTCAATAACTATAGCATACTCTATACCATCATTAAAAGCAAAGTTTGAATGATCAAAAGCTCTTATATTTGATAGATAAGCAGCGCCCTGTATGTTTCCGCCAATAGTTATGCCAGTTGATTGAGACCCTGGGTTATCAAATTTAACAGATCTTGTAGAATTAAGATTTCCAGCCTGGTTAAGTTCAAGTGACCTAGGCAATTCTATCCAAGGAAAATCTCCTTTTTTTCTATAAAAAAATGTAGTTGTTGCTGGTTTAAACGCCGCTATTGTTCCCAAATATTGTTGGGTTTGTTTAACGTTAGAAGTAAATGACAAAGTACCTGATTTATGAGAGCCTACGCTTATTTCGAATTCATTATCTACGTCAGAAGGCGAAAGAAAAGAAGTGTCATCAGCTCTAACAGGAGCATTCTTTTCGCTGGCACTTTCTCTAAGATACCATATTCCAGAAACGCCACTTGTACCTGTGGGTGGATCTAAAGAATTTGAAGAAGTAGCTCTTATAACATCGCTATTTTCTACTTGTGGAGCAAATATACAAACATCACTTAATGCTTCAGGATTAACCTTAGCATAATCTATAGAAATATTTGTAGTGTATTCAATAAAAAGTTGATTATATTGTCCTCCAGCTCCATTAGGAGAACTTATACCATTGGCATCTGTTAATCTTATGGTTGTTGGATATGTTTTTAACTCATTAACATTTGGGACTTGCGTAATTTCTCCGGTAGTTGGATGTATAGAAAATGGGGAAGGATTAGTAGTAATACTATATTCTAAACCAGCTCTATTATTACTAGTATCTGCACTACCGTTTAATGGATTTGCATCGGCCCATTTGCCGGTATCACCTAATTCTGGCACAACTATATTATCACTTACAGCTGTTCTAAAATTATCTAGTTGAGTATAAGATGGAATTAAATTTCTAAGAGCGCCTTCGCCTCCAATTACTCCGCCTACGGGTATCATGCTTATAATACCGGTAGAAGTTTTTACGTAAATTACAAGACGATAAACATCTATGTCTCTACTTGTGCTAGTAAACGTTAATGCGTTAGCTCCTACAAATCTTATTAAATACTTACCCGCAAAAGCCCCTGTTCCCTCTTCTATTTCAAATAACTCTACAGGTTCATTGTTACCGTTTACCTGAGAGTCAATCCTTACTTCTTCAGGAGCTATTGTATAAGTTGCACCTTCACTATCAATAGGTTCAAAATAACTAGTGGTTACAGCTCCGTTTGTTGAAGTACCTTCGGTAAAGTCCCATGTAAAATTTACAAAACCTGTAGCCTGTCCGCCTCCAGAAATAACATCAGCGTTTAAGTCTACAATTAATCCTTCAGAAGTGGTTTCCCAGTATATATCTAATAAAGACTCAACAGGTTCTGTTTCGTATATAGCTAAGAAAGGTTTCATATAATAATTTGCTGGTGGCGCAGTTTTCCAAATGGTTCCTATAGATTTTTCTGTTGTAGATATTCTAGCTATTAATGGATTGGTTTCTAGTTGATAAAGAGGAGATAAACCGATTGTTACACCGGTTGTTGGTATTACTACATCAACAGTTGCCATATTTATTTCTTTAGCATCCGCTATGGCTGTAGACGTATGTGCTATAGCGTTTTTACCCTGCGAAGATAATCGAGCATAATATTGTTTATTATCAGGTATAAGAGTATTCATTGTATTAGTGACTCTTCCATATAGTGTTACGGAGCTTCTAAATTGCTTTTGCTCAGGGCCAACCTCTGCTAAATCTCTAGGTATTTTATTTATGTTATCATTAAACAGTACTGTAAAAGCAGTTAAATTAGTTTCTCCAGTAGGGAATACGCCGTTATATTTACCAACCTGATTAGTTTCTTCTCCTACAGTTTGTTCAGGATAGCCATTAAGTATGCCGGGTAAATATACATTGTAGTATTCTTGCTCTGTTTGCTTAACTACAATTTTATAACTATACCAACCTAAATCATTTATAGTATACGCAAATTTTAAATCTTTTACCCCAGCCTCTAAGCCATCGGCTCTAAGGTAAACGTCGTTTACTCTTCCACTAGTTGTTACGGTATATTGGCTTTGCACAGGGTTAGTTGCTACAACATTAGTTACTAACACAAAATCTTCATAAGCTCCTCTCATGTAGTTGCCTATTATAGGAATATTTGTATTAAGGTTTCCAACAGTTGCGGATAATCTAAAAGTGCTAGTAGTGTCATTAACTATTACACTGCCGTTTGGTTGAATAGCATAACCTTCTGCTAAAGGATTCGTAGTAGCTTGTTTTATAGCGTATAAACCAGGGGTGCCTGATGCTAAGTTTATTTCTGACGCAACTTCAGAATTAACTATTACACTTATTGCATCTCCAAACCAGTTTAACACATCCGTGTTTTCTTGACTTACGTCATAAGGACTGTAAATAGTAGAGCCTGAATAAAAATTTGTAATATTACCAACACCACTATCTACTGAAGAAAGTATAACCGGAGATTGTCTTCCAAACTTATCTGATAAAACAAAACCTACTTGATAATTTCTGTTTCTTTTAATAGAATGATTTGGATATTCTATCCAGTTGTTGTATTTACCAGTATCACTTTTGGGGGTTATTCTACAATTATAATTTAAATTAGCTGGAGGAGTATGTTGATCTCTATAATTGCCGTATATAATTCTGTTGCCTGAACTTTCTTGAGAAAAAGCCCTTACAGGCACCTTGTCATAAACTCTAACTGTTTGTGCTTCTGGTAAAGTTCGATAAGGTTTTCTTGATTGATAATCGTAAGTATAATAATTGCTAATGCCACTAGCTCCAGATATTTGGCCAGCAGAAACACTTTCCAGTACTTTAACAGCTACTTGATCACTTTCTCTAAAAAGTATTTCAATTTCGTTTATTTTGTAATCTCTAACTATTCTGTTTGCGTTAGTTGGCAATGGAATTACTAGTCCGATGTTTTGGACTTGATTTTCCATAAAATCAACTATAGTAGATTGATATGCAGAATCCTCATCCCCATTAATAAAATATCCGTTTTGTTTGGGAATATAAGCTATTTGAGTAAAAGGAGCCATTAAAGAATACTCGTTATCATCATACTTAAATCTGTAACTAAACCTAACAAATCTGTCCTCTAAGTAATCAGGATCTCCAGCCCAAGTAGTATCTGCGCTTTTATTAGTCATAGTAGACTGAATAAGTGTCATAAACGTGTTAACGCTGGGAGCTGAAGCAAAATTAGGAGACACAGAAATTCTTGTATCGCCAGTAGCCAGGTTTAAAGACACCCCTTGAACTTTAATAAACTCATTACCGCTTATAAAATTTTCAATAGATGTTACACTAGCTCCTACAAAAGGAGTGTATTTAGCTACTTGATCTCCTGATACATCAAAATAACTTACAGCAGTTGATCCTAATACCTCTACATCTATTCTATTGTATAATTGAATTGCCTGATAAGGATTGTATTTTGCTACGGAAATTTGATGTTCTTGCGTATAATATTGAACAGGAATAGTTCTACTACCTCCTGGTTGATTAGCTAATCCAATATTTATCTTACGAGGTTGATTTCTATTATCCGTCCAAAACAACAAGCTTTCAATTAAATTTACACCTATTATTTTATTTGTTGTTGAAAAGTTTAAAAACTCTCCTTCTACTAGCTTTGTGTAAGCTTCAGTAGAGCTGTTGTAAACATAAATGTAATGCTTAGAAGTACTAGGAGCATTTGTAGGGCTAAACGTGTTAGGGTCTGTGTAATCTGTTAAAAATACAAATATTTGATTAGTAGAATTATTGCTTTTAACACCAATAATAGTTAATCCGTCACCAACATTTGTTCCGGCAACTAAGTTATTACCTATAATATTTTCTAAAGCACCAACGTCATTGTTTTCAGACCTACCAACAGATACATTACGAGCATCTCTATATTCGCCGTTAGGCAATATTCTATCATCAAGATCTTTATTCATCTTGGATTTTAGAAAAGTATTTTTAATTTGTTTAGCCATTTAATTACGATTTAATCCATTTAGATTTACCTCTCATTACTTGCACTATTTCTGATAGCTTGATGTTAGATAATCTTATTTTAGCATTTCTTAATTTAGCCGATCTATCTTTCTTTAATCTTTGTACAACATATTCAGGTTGATTAATTCTGCTAGCTAATATAGAATACAACATGTGAGCATATAAAGCATCCTCAGCCATCTTAGGTATTCTCATATCTAAATCGTAAGCTAGACCGTCGGATATATACTCAAGCACTATTAGACGATCTTTTAAGTTTGATGAAAAAGATATAGTCCCATCTCTTTCGTTCATATTAAACCAACCATTTTTTTGAGCATACTGAGGGTCGTTGCCATATTTTTGCCCTAGAAAAGGATTACCTGTTAACCATCCGCTGTAAGCAAAATATTCTTCAGCAGTTATATTACCATTTAATAAGCTATCGTTTGCACTAGCCCATCTTTCTAAAGTTTGAGAAGAACCTTCTAAGTTGTCACCAAAATTATCCATAGTTGGATTGCCGTCATCATCTTGTAAAGGAACTTCGTACGGAGCAATAGTTAAGTTATTAGCTGGGTATATGGGGTGCTTAACTCCCATAGAATCTACGTATGAAAGGTTGACATAGTTAACATAATCTTGTGGTATTGTAGCGCTTAAAGCAGGTGAAATAGTTAATTCTTGTGATTTAATACTTTTTAAAGTATCATAACTAAACTCTTGTAAACCTCGCTTAGCATGAAAAATAACATCCGTTCTTTTAATATCTGCTATAAGTTTATGTTCCCCAACATATACAGCCATAAAGCCATCAATAACTTCAGTTAAAGGAGTATAAGAATAGCCTCCATAATTTTCTTCAACAGCAGTCCCGGTAGCGTCATCATTGCCAAAACTACCACCATTTAAAGCCTTTAATTGCACTGCTATATAATTACCCGCTGCTGGAGCAACTGTAAAAGTTATAACGTTACTAGTAGCAGTATAAGCTAATATGTATTCTGTGTAAGTTCCTGGCAAACCTGTAGGGCTTGTATATAATTTAAAATTATTTAAAGTGTAATTTAAAGCGTTGGGATCAAAT
>Ga0208814_1000601_pt1 | contig 20463 bp, 13 predicted proteins | sample MalvirAntarct_55_FD_184253 | JGI IMG/M metagenome (GOLD analysis project Ga0208814, IMG submission 184253) | Marine viral communities from the Global Malaspina Expedition - Malaspina viral metaG Antarct_55 (SPAdes) (version 2) | ecosystem: Environmental > Aquatic > Marine > Oceanic | place...
GTACAGGAACGGGTACAGGAACGGGTACAGGAACGGGTACAGGAACGGGTACAGGAACGGGTACAGGAACGGGTACAGGAACGGGTACAGGAACGGGTACAGGAACGGGTACAGGAACGGGAACTGGTGTTGAGCCTTTTTCGTTTGGGTATAGCCCCCCTAATGTAATACCAGGTGAACTAGGGGAACTGGTAGATATAGGCTACGTATATGACCCTTTTGGGGATAGCATATTTGCCCCCAATATGGAACAAGAGAAAGAGGAAGAGGTAGTAACAGATCCACTAGCTAACGTATTTTCTGCTTTCACTGCGGCAGAGGGTGGTATAGTGCCTAGTGATATTGACGAACTTATAAAGTATTTAAGAGGATAATATGGCAATCATACCTGAATATGAAGGTATTCGTAGTGCAGTCCAAGGCACTTATGACCCTACGCGGCGTGCGGGTAGCGGTGGGCAACGGTATTTTACCGACATGCAATACGCGCCGGTTCCTACTTTTACTGGAGAACGGGCTCTTCACGATAGTAAAAATTACTTACTGGCTAACCCAGACGTAGCCGCAAGCTACGAGGCAAACAAAATTGAGTTGAAGGAGCAATTCCCAACAGCTGCCGATTTTGCTAGAAATCACTACCAAAATTTTGGGCAGTACGAAAATAGACAGATATCTCTGGACCCTAGTGGATCTCCCGTAGGTGTAGCCCAAGCAGCTAGTGAAGCTGAGGCGCTTGCCTTACAAGCACAAAATGCAGCTAACCCTGCCCGTCAAGGACTATCAAGTTTAAAACGAGTAACCGATTCTGTACTTGCCAAAGACATTTCCGACATTCGAGCCGCAGATGCTACGGATAGGCAGAAAATAAACCAAGGGATAGGGTATATGAATCAAAATGCAGTATCCCCTTACCGCCTTTCAACAGCTACTCAAACTCCTTTGGCTAATATCCAACAGACGATGTCTCCTTTTTATCAAACAGAGGCAGAAGTGGCCTTACAAACTAGCCCCAATGCAGGAATCCAGTCAGCGTTACGGGATGGTATTATTGAGTCACAAGTGCGCCCTTTCCGTAACCCGTTAAGTGAGTTTGAAGTAGACGGAGACTATTCAACGGATGAAGTGGCCTCAGTTACAAGACTACTTAACAGTGGCCAAGTTACAATAGAGCAACTGGCTACCTATTTTAATCGTCCTGTAGAAGAAGTGCGGCAATACTACAGAGAGCAAGGCCAACCCTTGCGGCAATACTACAGCAAGCAAGGCAATCGCCAAGGCTTTAACAGCGGAGGTTTGGCAGCTTTAGACGGGCAAAGTATGTACCTAGGTGGCTCTACTGATGGGATGGCTGATAATATTCCCGCTTCTATCAATGGCACGGAACCGGCTCGACTTAGTGATGGGGAGTTTGTAGTGCCCGCTGATGTGGTAAGTCACTTAGGCAACGGGAACTCTGGCGCGGGTGCTGAACAGCTTTACGGTATGATGGACAAAGTACGCAAGGCCCGCACAGGCAACACCAAACAAGGGCGCGAAATAAACCCTAATAACTTTTTAGCGTAGGTAAGCAAAAATGACAACTACAATAGACGGTGATCCCGTAGGTCAAATAGCAAGCACTCAAGAATCTTTATCCGATTGGGCCGCTCCCTATGTAACTGATATGTTAGGCAAGGGGAAAGCTCTAGCTAATCAAGGTTACCAAGGATATAGCGGCCCTTTAACTGCTGGGCAATCGGGTTTGCAGAGTCAGGCTTTCCAAGGACTTAGTGGACTTGGCGTACCTACGGCACAAATGGGGGCTTTTTCGCCTACTTCGTTTACGTCTGGTAATACTGCTCAACAGTATATGAACCCGTATTTACAATCTTCTTTGCAGCCTCAAATACTAGAAGCTCAACGACAAGCTCAAATGCAACAAATGGACAATGCTTCTCGTTTGGGCAAAGCTGGTGCTTATGGGGGTTCTCGGCAGGCAGTTATTAATGCGGAAAGCCAACGTAACTTACTTCGCAACCTTGGGGACATCACAGCTACTGGGTACAACACAGCGTATGACAAGGGCCAAGATCAGTTTAATACGGAGCAAGCCCTAGCACGCGGTGTGCAAGGGGACACTAATGCCTACGGGTTAAGGGCGTTAGGGGCACAACAGGACGCAGGTGCAATAGAAAGGGGTATTGAAGCCGAAGGTATTGCTGCTGATATAAATCAATTTGAACAAGAACGAGATGATCCTTACAAGAAATTGCAATACCAACAATCGTTGCTACAAGGGTTGCCTGTACAAGCTCAAACTAGAGACTACGTTGACCCAAGTGGCTTGTCAGAAATACTAGCCCAAGTAGGGGCGGCGGGTGAAATAGGTGGAGGCTGGCTTGATTTTGTAGGCAAATGGCCATGCACGGGTAAGAACGCTAACAAGACACGGAATTCGTTTGGCTTTTGCGTATAACTACTAAGAACAGAGGGCAGTAAGATGGCATACGGAATTGGGCAAGATATTGAGGAGTTAACTGAGCTGGGTGTGGATGAACTTACCCGCAGGCAGTCTATTGATCCTCAGTTAAAATATGCGTTGGCATTGCAGGAAGCTAGCAATTTAGTTAGTGCTGCTGTGCGAGAGCGTGATATGTCTGTAGAACAACCGCAGCCACCTCAAGTAGTAGGCCAATTAGAAAGTAGCTTAGCTCAACAATTAATGCCTGGGGTTGAGCAAAGTATGCAACAGCAGCCTCAGCAGCCTCAGCAGCCTCAGCAACCTCAGCCCATGCAACAAGGTATAAACAATCTCCCTGCTGGAAACATGATGATGGCGGGTGGTGGCATTGTTGAATACGCTAATGGTGGCGTTGTTGAATACGACGAAGGTGGGTTCCTAGCTAGTCTTAAAAACATGGACACGCTTATGAACCAGAGTGCGGATGCCATCCAAACGAAGCGTTTGGCACGGGGTAAAAAACTTAGTGATTATTCCCCTCTATCCCCCTATAGCTCTTTGTCTAACATAATGTATGACACTGGTATAGCGGGAGTTTTGCAAGGTTTAACTGGATACGAAAGTGAAGTTCAACAGCCAGAAGAGGAACTTCGTGGGGCTCTTTTGCCTGAAACGGAAACTTATTTCGCCAGCAAGGCAATACTTGAAGACCCTGAAACTTCTGAGCGAGACAGAATCCTTGCTATAGATCAGTTAGAAGGGCTTCAAGATGCTCCAATGTTTAGCGAAATGATGCAGCAAGTAAGCAAAATAACTGCCGCAAGAGAAGGCAATTCCGGCATGGCTGGCGGTGGGGTTGTTTCTTTTGCTGGCCCCCAAGGTAGCTTTGTTGGGCAAAACAATCCTTACAACATTCGTGACTACGATCAAAACTGGGATGGGCAATCGGGGGCAACTAGGGGCTTTGTAGACTTCGTAGACGAAGCTTCAGGAGTAAGGGCAGCGGATAAGTTATTGGAAAATTACCAATCCTTACACGGAATAACCACGGTACGTGAAGCCATTGCACGGTTTGCACCTCCTAATGAGAATGTTACCGAAGAGTACATTCAGTTTGTAGCAAACAAAACTGGGTTTACACCGGATCAACCCATAGATTTAAGTGACTCAAAAACAAGAGACTCTTTGTTAGGGGCTATAGGAACGCTGGAAAGTAACTATGCGTATGATGAAAACATATTGGCGGAAACAGATAGGGCAAGGCCAGAAATTAATAACGTAAATATGAACCCAACTCAAATGGAAATTCTAGCTGAAGTATTGGAAGGGGCCGGTGGCAGAGTTAGCGATATGGCTACCGGAGCAGGTAGGCGAGGGTTTGATTCCGCTAGTGAGATGGCAAGGGAAGGCTTTAGTTCTTTGCAAGATAAAGCTACACAAGGGTTTGATTCCGCTAGTGAGATGGCAAGGGAGGGCTTTAGTTCTTTGCAAGATACAGCTACACAAGGATTTGATTCCGCTAATGAGATGGCTAGGAGGGGTATTAGTTCTCTACAAGATACAGCTACACGAGGGTTTGATTCGGCTGCACAAGGGTTTGATTCGGCTAGAGAAGCTTTGATAAACCAACTAAACTTAGGAGTTACGCAACCTAGCGCAGAAACTTTTACTGATGCTGCGGGTAATGTGTACCCAATGGAAGAGCTTAACAGAATCCCCACGGATGCAGAAAAGTTGAAATCCCTTTTCCCTGGACTAGATGAAAGAAGGAAGGCCGAACAAGCTACAAGTGATGACAATAGGAAGAGGTTCGAAGAACTTATTACGCCAGAACGGAAATCTTTTTTATCTACTGTAGGGCAGGATTTTAAGAATTTACTTTCAACCGGTGCAGGCAGGCTAGGTATATCAAGTACAGAAGCCGCGCAGCAAAATCCAACTTTAGTTGACGCTTTAGCTCAGATGAGAGATCAATCTTTTACTGATGCTGCGGGTAACGTGTACCCAATGGAAGAACTTAACAGAGTCCCCACGGATGCAGAAAAGTTCGAATCACTTTTCCCTGGACTAGATGAAAGAAGGAAGGCCGAACAGAGTGGAACTCAGCAAAATTCAACTTTAGTTGACGCTTTAACTCAGATGAGAGATCAATCTTTACAGGGTGAAGCAGAATTAGATTTAGATGCTTTAGCTGAATCGTTATTAATCGATCCCGCGCAAGAAAATTCTAGTCCTAGGGTGCGAAGCAACTACGTTCCCAATGAAGAAAGAGCAAGGACTCTTGGAAAATCTAGAGAGTCATTTAATAAAAGGAATATAGACAAGGAACTTCAAGCTTTTAATTTAACAGCAGAGTTAATAAACCGAGGAGTTCCACGGGAAACTGCAAAAAACTACGTAGCTAATCAATTTAAAACACCAGATATAGGAGGTATAGGTGCATTAGCCGACAGTATTCAAACTCCTTTCCGTATGACAAACCCAGATTTTACTATGCAAGGTGTAGGGCCAGAGTTAAATGCAGCAGAAAACGATATTGACGACGCAGCCATGCTTGAGCAGATAGCCCGTACTATAGGTGGAACGGAGGAGCAAATAGGTGACGCTAGAACTAATGCTAGTGAGAGGTTCAGGATTAAAGACTCTAGTGCAGGTGAAGGTGCAGGGACGGGTACAGGGGCAGGTAGTGGTGGAGTTTCCAACGTACAAGCTAGGTATGACGAACTGACTACGCCACAAAGTGGTTCCGAAGCTTTCTTTGATATGCTTAAGACACTAGGTGGTGGTGCTGGTAGGAGTAAGGGTTTTGAATTTGCTGGTATTGCTCAAGAGGGCGCTGCACAAAGAGCCGCTGAAAGCAAAGAAGCACTGGATATAATTGGCGCGGAGCAACGAGCGGATGCTTTAGTTGCACAAGGGCAAACGGATCAACGGCGGTTTATTGATAGTTATGTGACCGAGAATTACAATGTTAGCGATGGTATTAGCAAGGAAGCTCTGGAAGTAGAGGCAACCCAACTTTATCTAACTGCTCGGAATATTTACTCTGGTAATAACGCGGCAACAGAGGCTTTTGTAGATCAGTTTAACGAAATTAAAAACAGTAGAACGAGCCCCTTGGGCAAGGCGTATATGCTAGCCATGAGGAACGATCCTACAGGTAAAAGTCCAGAAGTGCGGGCCGCTAACCTAGCAATATACGAAGAGATACGAAATACACGGATTGCGGCGGCTCGTCCATAAATGCCTGAGTACACCATCCAAGATGCTGAGACTGGTCGTGAACTGATCGTCGAAGGGGCTATCCCGCCTACTCCAGCAGACATGGAAGAACTGTTTGCGGCTGAGTATCAGCGCGAAGAGTTAGCACTTGCGCCACCTGTGGAAGAAGTAATTCCTGAAGCCCTCGTTGAATACCCAACGGAAGTAGAAGCCCCAGAAGTCGAAGATCAGTCATTCCTGCGTTCCATTGCCGATGTTCCTCTCCAAGTAGGCATGGGTGGTGCCTATGGTGTGCGTGCTATAACCGAAGCATTTGGTGCAAATAGCGCAGTAGCAGAAAACATACGTGGGATAGAAGATTACTTAGATAGTTTATTGTCTGCTCAGTCTAAAGCGGACAGCGCCGAAGTAGCCAGGTTACAACAAGAAGCTGAAGACAAAGGTTTTGGTCCTCAAGTATTAGCGGCTTTAAAAGGAATATCTATAGCCCCTATAGACTTCATGGCTAACGCGGTAGGTACGGTTATCCCCACAGCTGCCGCTGCACTCGTGGCTTATTTATCCGCCCCGTTAACTCTTCCGGCTGGTGCCAGTGCTTCGGTTATAGCCGCCGCTTCTGCTGCCGCTGCGGGGGGCGCTGCTTTAGGTACTGGTACAGTAATGGGCGCGGGCATCGTTAAGGGAAGTGTATTCGATGCCGTTAGTGAAGAGCTAATGAAGCAAGGTATCTCTGAAGAAGAGGCGGAGAAAGTTGCTCAAGAAGCCCAAGCTTACGGGGGAGAAAACTTAGATCAAATAGCTCTAGGCGCAATACTAGGCGCGTTTGCTTCAAGGGCTGGTCTGGAACCGTTACTTGCTAAAACTTTAACAAAGAAAGTTGCTGAGAACGTAGCCAAGAGAGGTGTGCTTAAAAGTGCCGCAGTTGCTGCAGCTCAAGAAGCTGGGCCAGAGGCACTACAAGGGGCACAAGAGCAACTGGCTAGAAACATAGCGTTGGGCCGGGAAGAAATGGTAGAAGCCGAAGTCCCTCTTATGCGGGGTGTAGTCGGTGCAGGTACACTAGAAGGGTTAGCCGGTGGCTTGGCAGCGGGACCGTTAGGTGCTTTGCAAGCTAGTGGAAATACAGAAGAAGTAGTGGACGATGAGATACCCCCTGTCCGTGGTCCTGAAGTTGCTCCTGGCCGTGATCCCAATGATCCAGAATCTGAGTTCTCACAGGGCGAGATGGATACCATTATTGAGGATGACAGTTTAGAAGATCCCTTAAGCCAAGCCAACCAAGATGTTGCAGACGGTGCAACCGATGAAGATATACAAACTACGGCAGCGCAGTACGAACCCGAAGAAGCTGCGGCTTACCTAGCGCGAATTGATATTGCTAAAGGAGAAGTGCCTATTGCACCCGTAACGGGCCAAGTAGATACGGAAACAGGGGAAGTAATAGTTGAGGAAGAAGAAACAACAAGAATAAAAATAGGAAAGAAAAGCCCAGCCGCTTTGCAAACACTCAGCGATATTGGCAATAAATATACACGCGCCCCTTCAAATAATGACCAATTTGTAGGTGACGGGGCTGCTATTGAAGCGTCCGTTATAAAGGACCGTCTACACCTTAGTGCTATTGTGAGCTCGGAAAAAGGTACAGGGAAAGCCTCTAAATTATTAACAGAAATAATTCAGATTGCGGATAAAAATAACACCCCTATAGAATTAGCTCCCGTTCCTTTTGGCAGTAAAGATTTAAACACAGAACAGTTAACGGATTGGTACGCTAGGTACGGTTTTGTACAAGATGGCGCGGGCACTATGGTGCGGCCCCCAATAGCTGCACAGGTGGACCCAGAAACAGCCTCACTGCAAGCAGCGGGGGAGCAACAAGCCGCCGTAGAATATGAAGCGGACATTGTTCCTGATGCAAAGAGAAGTGCTAACGTAGGTGGCTCCGCGACCCAACCTGACCCTGTGTATGCTACTTTTAGTAATGTTAGAAAAGCCATCGACTACATTAAGAAAAATACAACCAACAAATTACAGAGGGCTTTAGCTAACAGGTTGGCTCCCGTAATGGGCAACACTCAGTTAGTTGTCGTAACTGACTCCAAGGAACAAATAACCAACTTCAAAACTAGAAACCTATTTAACTCTAGTGGTACACAAGCCGTGTATGACGAAGCTGCCGATGTTATCTTTATAAACCCTGAAACAGGTATGCAAGCTGATGTGATATTGCATGAAGCCACGCACAAGGGGACTGCTGCCAAAGTAACAATCTATGAAAACGATGACTCCACCAACGCGGGACTTACTAACAAAGAAGTTAAATCCCTAGACAAAATAAAAAGCCTAATGCAAGAAGCGAATAAAAGCTTTAAAGCCAGAGAGTCTGCGGGCAATGTTACGGAAGCTGATAAAAACTTAGCCGATGCTGGGGCGTTCACAAACTTGTATGAGTTTATAGCTTATGGCCGAACCAATGCGGCTATGCAAACTTTTCTTAATGGAACCTCCAGTTCAGAGGGTAAAAACACACTGTTCTCTAAGTTTGTGACCTTACTAAGAGAATTCCTTAACATACCCGCTTCGCAGAAAAATGCTTTCCTAGATTTAGTAACAGCCTCTGACACTTTGATAGTGGCTCCTGACAGTACGGCTAACGCAGGCCAAATACTAGCGGCTAAAAAAATAGCAGGGAAACAAGAGGAGTCCGTAGCTAAAGATGAAAAAATAATACGCAACACTAGAGGTGGCCCTAAAGCCGCTAAAAAAGTTTTAGCTGCCATAGGTAGAATGATGAATTCTACTAGGAATGGGGATTCAGCCCTCGACTTCCTGCGTAACAACTTAGACAGCCTTAGCCAAAATGTAGTAGTGCAACTGGCTAAAACACTAACGACTTCAGATATAACTCGGTGGATTGGTAACAAAGTAAACGGCATAACAACCATAAACGACACCGTGCAGGAAATGGTAAAGAAACAAAACCAAGCCGTAGCAGACCTTGCAAAGAAAATATTACCTTGGGTGGCATTTAACGAAACCACTGAAGAAGGGGGTCGCGCCCTAAGCGACATGATGAACACCGCCACTATATTACAAGTAGACCCATCAGAGTACGCGACTGCCTCAGAATCTATTGCTAACGATGGAAAGCTTAAAAGGTTACAGGCCAGTGCTAATGAGCCTGGCTTAAGCACCGCACAACAAACCTCAAGGAATAACAGAGCCCTCAAGCGAGTGGACCAAATCCGTGCTGTATACCAGCTATGGAACAGGCTAGGGGCATACGAAAACAAAGCAGGGCAACGTATTTATGTTATGGCAAAAGATGCTTACAAAGAAATTTTTGTCAAGCACCAAGCCTTATTAATAAAGCTAATCAACGATTCCACAGCAGAGGAAACAGTTAAACAAAACCTTATAGCTTCCGTGGTATCTCAATACCAAGAAGCAAACCAATTGAAAGTGTATTTCCCTTTAATGAGGTACGGCAAATTCTGGATTAGGGTTGGTAAGGGGGCAAACAAAGAATTCTACATGTTTGAATCCCAGACGCGAAGAAACGAAGCTATAGACATTATAGTTTCTGAGAGTGATGAAACTGAAGCTGAAATGCGAGAGTCAAACTTTTTAGATTCTGGCAATGAACTTAAGGAAGCATACCAAGGTAACAAAACCACGGCATTTTTGACCGGAGTATTTGAGGCTATAGATACTGCGGCTAATAGTTCTGAGGCAGACAGAAAACAAACTCAAGACATGCTTAAAGACCAAGTATATCAAATGTACTTGATGTCTCTGCCACAAGGTAACATGCGGAAGAAATTTCTACGGCGTAAAGGCACTAAGGGTTACGGTAATGACGGCTTACGAAATTTTATAACCACTCAATACTCAGCTATACACCAACTAAACCGTATGGAGTTCTTGCCAAAACTACAGCTCTTAGTGCAAACAGCAAAAGACTCACTAAATAGTTATCCAGACGGGCAAGAAAAAATAAAATTACTATCTCTTATAAGCGAGATTGGTAGACGAGCTACTAATGAGGCATCACCCACTGAAGTTAACGGGCTGGACTTAAACAGGTTAGCGGGCTTGGGCAATCAAATAGCTTTCATTTGGCTGCTTACCTCTCCTAAATCTGCACTGATCCAAGGTACTCAGATCCCTATAGTTGGTATGCCAATACTTATTGCCGAAGGATACGGTAAACGTAATGTGCTGAAGGTGATGGGTAGGTACTCTCAGCTATGGAATGTCCTGGGCACAAGGAAAGTAGACCCTGATACTGGGGAAGTAACAGCCGAATGGGGCCAACCATCTATTACGGACTCCAAGTATGTTAATGACCACCCAGATCCAGAGTACCGCGAGTCGTTAAAAGCGGCTTTCCAAGAGGGAATAGACTCAGGAGCATTCAACGCAACATACGCCGCTGACGTAAGTGCACGGGGCAGTAGTCCTACAGACACGTATGACAGCTCTTCCGCTAAAAAATGGAGGAGCTTCATTGGCTTTATGGGGGGCATGTTCCATCATTCAGAACGGCTATCCCGTGAATTTATGTGGATGTCTACTTTTGAGCTGGAGTTTGCACGCCGTAAAGCGGCAGGTGACACCAACGCAGTAGCTCAAGGGAAAGCCATAGCTAAGGCAAAAGAATTAACCAAGACGGCTTTGTTTGACTACAGCCAATACGAAAAGCCTACGGTAATGAAAAACCCTGTAGGGAAAATAGCTTTTCAGTTTATGACTTACCCTTTGCAGATGACTTCGTTTTTAACACGTAACTTTTTTAACACTTTCTTTGCCTCGTTACCTAAAGAAGAGAAGCAAGCGGCAGCTACAAAGTTTTTCGGCACGATAGGCATGACAAGTTTGTTTGCTGGTTTAGTGGGTGTGCCTGGGTATTCCGCCATAATGGGCATGGCTGAAGGCATCCGTGAATCTTTTAGGCCCGATGAAGACGATGAAGATGCGGACCCGTGGTATGACGAGAATGCCGATGGCAACCCACTAGGCAAGAGGAATTTAGAATACTGGTTTCGCGAGTGGTTTTTACCCAACCAGTTCGGCGAGGGCAGTAACTTTGCTTCCTTTTTCGGTTTAACTACTGAGCAGGCTAAACTGGGCACGCGAATAATGAAGATGGGTCCAGTTTCTGCATTGACAGACTTTAATATAGGTTCTTCTGTAAAACTAGACCACTTGTGGTTCCAAGATTCTGTGCCCAGCGAGGATATGAAATCCGCTTTTCGAGAACTGTTATTTAATGGGATGTTTGGACCTTTAGGAGCGGTAGGTGAGGGATGGGCAGCGGGCATAGACGATATGAATGCAGGTGATTTTAACAGGGGCTTTGAAAAGTTGGCACCTGCTTTCTTTCGTGGGCCGTTAAAAGCCTTGCGTCTATCCCAAGAAGGCTCGGTAACTCCCTCCCAACGCAATGAAATTCTGGAGGCTGAGTTTTACACTATAGGTAAATTGTTGGGGCAAGGTCTTAACTTCCAAAGCACTACAGAAGCAGAGATACAAAGAGCCAGTTTCCAAGCCAAACAATTAATAGGTGATGTTAAACGGGAACGGAATAAGGTACTACAAAGACTTAACATGGCTGTTGCTAGAGACATGGAAAACCCAACGGATAGAACACAAGCCAATGTCGATGCTGCATTGGAAGCTGTTGATACTTACAACTACATTAACGGTTTCAATCCTATTGAAAATTCTAGTATAAACACCTCTTTGGAAAGCAGAGCAAAAAAACGAGCGGAGGCCAACCAAGGAGTAAGTGAAACTAACCCAGTGCTTAGAGATATTTTATACGATTTAGTAGAGCCAAGTAGAACTAACTAAACCCGCCACAAGCGTATGCCACGTACCTTGTTTTCAATAACTACCTTAATAACAATTTCAAACTTAAGCCTTTTAGTTGTGGCTAGTATCTCTTTCTTTGCCTTTGGTGGGTTCAAACAGGGTATAAACACAGAGTATCCCCGCTTGAACCGCCTCCAATCTATCTCGTAACTAACCCGTTCTACTATCATTGCCGTCTTCTAACGGGTTGTCTTCTGGATTTTGTAAGTGCTCTACGTCTACAAAATCTGGGTGAGAGCAATCAAACACAAGAGCGTGCACCCCAGCACCAACTAGCTTCATACCCTTGGACATACGCTTAACTGAGGTTCCTAAGAAAATACCCCTAGACTTTAAGTCAGCTAAAGTATCTTTATAGTTTACTTGGAATTCAACGCAGTCCTTCTTAAAAGACTTAGCTGTAATAAACAGCTTATGAGTATCCGGTTCGTACCTGTTGATTAGTTCCCCGTGGGGTTCCGCTACAGGTCGCATAGGCATGTGGCTGCGCTTGTCAGCTGCATCATCTACTACTAGCGTATTGTTAATGTGCCTGTTTAAGAAATCTCCTATAACCTGCACCGCGTCAAAGGTTGGAGGGCTGGTGTCTTGCCTTAAGTCACGCACCATCTTTGTAGCCCATATGTATATTCTAGACATGTCCCAATCTATAAGCTTGATCCGCTTAGCAATTAGCCCACCTGTAATGTTGCAAGCTAGTATGGCAGACCAAAACCGCTCTCGTTGAGTAAGCCCCAACTCCAGGTCGATCTTACGCTGTATAGCCAGTAAGGAATCTACCACTTCCTCCAAATTATTTAGTATGTACTCTGCGTACAAGGGTCCAGCATGGCCGTAGTTTTCACTAAGTTGATGATCAAATAGAGTCTTAGCTACATCAGTAGGGATCACAGAAGCAGCAGTGTAGTCTATTTTGTACTCTAGCAGTCGCATCATCTCCCCATCAGGAGTGGTTTTAAGAGTGGCTAACTTTTCGTAGAAGGAAGAGTTAGAGCTGCATAGAGACATGTTGGCCCAACTAGTATGGTTCTGTCGCAACTCATTAGCGGAAGCCTTGACGCGGTGCTTACCCCTGCCCTGCGACATGCTGTATGCCAGCACAGAGAATTCCTTCGGGGGTGTGTTGGTCATCTCATCTACGGTAAAACATAGGTTATTCATAATACCAAGCTGCATAATCTTGGCATTCATAGTGTCTGCAAAGCTGGAACTAAGTGCCTTGGGATTACCCATTACGCTGTTCACCATGTAAAGAATAGTGGACTTGCCCGTGCCAGAGTTGGGGTGTATTAGGTTTATAATAGCCCCGTTTTGACCTATGAATTTAAACAGGGGGGAACCAAATGCTGTAAGCGCACCGAAAGCATGGGGTTCTAACCCTTCCTTGCCGTACAGTGCAAACACCTCTTTCCATTTTTCCAAAGTACCTTTGGGGGCCATATGCTCTGCCAAATCCTGAGTTATGGATGAAGGAGGGCTATGAAATATACCCTGCGGAGTAACTTCTCTGTCACCTATTATAAATTTGCTATCTTTGTCTGCCCATCCAAATTGTGTCCTCATTTGTTCAGCTCCTAAATCGCCTATTAAGTTTTTAATTGAAAGAATTATGTAGAGATGCAGCAAATCAAACTTTTTAGAGTTGGAGCAAAGTACCCCGTAGGAAGCTAATGCTTTTCGTAAGTCTGACTTTTCTGAAATTTGTACGTTCGATATAACAAATTCTTTTATTCTATCGTTGGGTAGTTTTAATTTGAGGACAACCACATCCCCTTTGTTTGGGTCATTCATACGCTTTACTACGTATAAGTCATGCTCGTAAACCAATATAGGTTCCGCGCCTTCATCCCCCTCCGGTGCAAAGTAAATACCCCCCTTGCCTTTAAAGAAAGGGTCTGGGCAGGCTGGCATTTTGTGGACCTCTGGCTCTTTGTCTGGGTCTAGACTCACCTCAGTAACAATGTAGTCTTCAGGATCAGCGGCTACTACTTCCCTGCCCAACTGTATAGGTCCAGTAATTCCTTTATGGGGGCAACCTTCGCAACCACCAGGGTTATTTCGCTCGAATACTTGGCAGCTGTGTGGCCCCCCTGCGTTACGGGCCTTAGCATCAGCGGAAGTAAAGCTATAGTCGGGATGACCCGCAGACATTTTGACGATGGCAGATTCACGATCTATGCACTTGTTGGCTATAGAAAGGGCATCGAACCAACGGGGTTCTGCCAAGGTTGCTTGGTTAGTGTAGCAATCTAGTAGCTGAGCACACCCCTGACCTTTGGCGCTCCTAGTCATTATCTTACTAAACTTAGTTACACGGTTTGCGGCAGTTGCTAGGTAATTACCAAGGTTGCTAACCCTTTTTGGTGGGGCATCTGCTAGTGGTTCTTTTACACCCAGCAATTGAGAGAAAGCTTGGAAGTCTACCGGTGGAGCTTCGTTAATAACAGTTACTAAGGCGGGTGTATCCCCCTTAAAGTTATACGTACCTGGTATACGAAGGATGCGGGCCACTTCAAACACAGCGTTGTCAACATAAAACTTATGGGTACTACACAGTTGCTGTAGGCGGGCAGCTACTGGCTCCCATGCTTCCCTTGTAATATCCTCAGTAAGAGCCCAGTAAACATGTAGCCCCCTACCAGAGTTAACTACTATGGGCTTAGGCAACCCAACAAGAGAACAAAAGCTATGTAGTGCTTTGCCCGCTGCCGGTTGATCTAGGTACCCATCTGGTATGCCTGTTGTGGCGTTAGGTTCGGCCTTGGCTTCCCCGCAATCTATGTCCAACCAAAAGGATTTAAGTGCCTTAACATTAGCTTTGGTGCGGGTGTCATTAGCTTTGTACTTACTTACGGCAAAAAATACATTGCGTTCTTGCTGTACGAAATCGTTAGTTACTGCATCGGCCTCCTGCCTTGTAGCTACAAATTTCTGTAAAACACTTTTGCCTTTAATTCCTAATATGCAGTAGTACCCTTCTTCTGGCTGCACGGTTTTTAAGAGGTCAAAATCAGTCATTGGCTTTATTCAGGGGGAGTGGTGCCCCCAAGTGTCCTCGGATTTTAAAAAAGGTTAATCTACTTACTGGGTTTAAAAGACCTTATAAAGACCTTGATCGTATCTGTGCAAGTCGTATGGGGTGCGTTGACCCCACAAAACCAGTTGTATACGGTCTGTCTACTAACTCCAAAATGCCTAGCTATTTTAGCTACGGGTATGTCGTTCTTTACACACACTTTCCCTAGCTTAACTCCCAACATTGTTTGGTTAGCTTTTTTATTAATAGCAATCAACCTAGCACTGTATCCATAGCTCATAAGTTACTCGTCGTCTGCCCATGCGCTTAAAACATCGGCAATATCATCTTTGATGGGTTTTGGATCTTTGGCGGGCTTACGCTTGACAGGCTCTTCTATAGGGTCGTCAGGCTCGTCTACTCTAATAACCGTGGGAACTACAGGTGCTGGTGCTGGTGCTGGTGCTGGTGCTGGTGCTGGTGCTGGTGCTGGTGCTGGTGCAGCGGCTATAGCAGCGGGGGGTAATTTAGTTACTTGATCTGCCTGGGCAACTGTTATTTTTGTGTAGCGTTGGGCATCAGGTTTAAGCTGGCATTCCTGCACCAATGTGTATTCCGCGTCATTGATGTGCCGTAGAGGGGTGAACAGAAGCTCCATAGTGTCCGCGTTGTCATCGTAACGGATTTTAGTAACCACGTTGTCTAGGTCTTCTCCATTGGCGGCCAAGTAAGTAAGGTAGCTTTCAAAGGGATGGGTGTGGCCAGTGCCTTTGCCAAACAAAGACTTAGCAGGGATATTAAATTGGTAGATATCCCCCGATGTATCTCCCTCTACCAGCAAAGATATACGCCGTTGGTAGCGGCAAGCGCGGGTATTATTATCACCAGAACCTTTAATGTTCTGTGGGCAGTCGGCACAGTTTGCGTGCTGTGCATCGGTAGCTGCTTCCTCTGGCTTATCCCCCATGTTAGACCAACAGTTAGGTAGAGTTGCATCTTTGTTAGCATCATACTTTTCTTTGTAGTAAATGCGCGACACGTTGGATAACGTCCACAGAACCAAGACATTTATTTCGCCTCGCAAGGCATCGCCTATCTGCTCGTTGTTGACTAGACGTTTAAAAGTCCCATTGACGTTAGTCTGGATACGTCTACTGCCTATACCACCGTGACCCTTGGCTAGTTCTTTAGACAAGGCACTGGGTGCTCTATGGGATGCTACCCCTACGTCAGCTTGCTCAAAAATAGATATGTTAGTACTCATAATGTACTCCTTATTTTGTATTGGGTTTTCTAACTTGTACAGTGTAGGCTTTGTCGGACTGAAGCCCTATCGGTAGCAAGTCTGGGTTTTCAGTTAAGAATTCTTGCATTGAACGAGTATTAATTCGTTTTTCTAGAAGGTGTGCTGCATCATTAACCTGTATGAAATCGTACAAAGCGGCCCAATCGCTAGTCCAATACTTAGTTCGGACGGTGCGGTAGAACGTACCAAATTCTGTACGTACCGCTTCACTGTTATTAGTATTGCAATGCTCTAATAATTTGTCAGACACGAGTTGGAACTGAGCTTTTAAATCAGCAACTTGGTTCTTATGCGCTTCTTCTTTATCTTTAATAGCTTGTCGTATCTTTATGTAGACTTTTACAAGTCCATCTACACTAGGGGCATCATTAGGCATCGGTGTATTCCGTTGTTTTAGTGACAGGGTTAGAGAGAATACCACTCCGTTTGACAAAGTCAACACTACTCACTTATTTCTTTTCGATAAAGATCAATTATTTTGTGATGGTTGCTTATGTTGCCTTGCAACATTTTATAAAGCCTAGCTTCTACCGGACTTCCCTCGATATGCACCACGGTCATCGGGTGTTTTTGCCCTGGTCTGTTTATCCGTGCATTAGCCTGTAGGTATGTCTCCACGCTAGTAACCGGGGAGTACCAGATTATTGTGTCCGCTGCTGTAAGAGTAAGGCCATGAGATGCCGCTTGTGGTTGGATGACCAAGACGCGGGGATCTGTTTCCTTTTGGAACTGAGAAATTATTTCACTCCTCTTGTTCAACGTAACCTTCCCATTAATAACGGCACTGGGTATGTTTTTCTTTTCTAAAAACTCTGATAGCAAAGTTATCGTGTGAGTGAACGGCACAAACACCAAGACTTTGTTAGAGGATTCTTCTATTACTTCCAGTATTACTTGCAGCCTGTTGCTAACATCGAACTCTAAGACACCCCCCTCGTCGGTGTACACGGCACCACCTGATATCTGCAATAGTTTGTTCAGCTGAGTAGCCGCGTTTACCGCGCTAACTTCTTCCCCAGCAGCTTCTAATACCATGTCTTGTTTAAGCTTTTGATAATACTTGTTTTGCTGAGGACTAAGTGGGGCTTCCCGTTCGATATAAGTCAGAGGAGGTAAATCAAGGCACTGTGACCTTTCAAATCGTATAGCTGGTTGCAGAACTCTATGAACTGTCTGCTGAGCATCAGGTTTAGGAGCCCACTTATACTGGGTTACCTTGTACATAACATCATCCCTAAACCTACCGAAGTAAGTGGGTGTGTTATCTGGGTTGACTAGCTTAGCTAAACCAAAGGCATCTACAGGGGACTGTGCCGCTGGTGTGCCTGTTAGCATCCATAACCAAGGGGTCTGGGCTACAATGTCCCGCAGTACTTTCCATCTATTGGTCTGGGCATTTTTGTATGCATTGGCCTCGTCTACTACGACCATGTCAAAACCCCCAGCCATAACCTCATCTTTGATAACTGCTAAGCCATCAAAGTTTATAATTACAAATTCAGAATCTGCGGCTAATATTTTCTTGCGCTGAGTTGCTGTGCCGTGTGCTACCGAGCAGCTGCGATGCATGGCAAACTTAAACAGATCTTGTTGCCAAGCGGATTTCATTATAGATAGCGGACACAATACTAATATTCGTTTGATGTAGCCCTTGGCAAGTAAGTAATCTGCTGCCCATATTACAGACGCAGTCTTGCCAGTGCCTTGCTCGTTAAAACAAAAAGCTTTTTTATTGAGGGTTAAGAACGAGGAAGTTACTTCCTGGTGTTTGAAGGGGGTAAGTTTCCCCGTCCATTTGTAGTCCCTATTGATTGGAGAGGGTACGTCTACTACGTTTAATTTGCACAATTGTTGAGCTTCCTCTAAACCCCAGTGTACTGCCACCTCATAAACGCCATTACGGTTAGAAATTACTTTACTCTTTTTTATTTTTTCCGTAACCAAATGCGGAGTCTTTGTGTTTAAAACCAATGCCTTGTCCTGTACAACTCTCAACTACCTTCTCCTTGGGACTTGGCTTTCAATGCAAGCAACTCCCGCACGTAATAATCCTTATAGTTACCTTGCCACTTGTTAGTGCCAAAATGAGTGCAAGTATGGGTCACATCAGCGTAGACTTTTATATTAGCAGCTCTAAGTTTGTCGCAGATTTGAATGTCTTCCGATATTAACTGCCCATCTATTATTTGGGTGTTGCAGATCATCCTATGGTTATCCCCATAAGTAGGGCTAGAATCTCGCAAAGCTTGAAGTGCGTGTTTAGAAAGGCGCAAAAACCCAGTTCCTATAGCCTCCACCTCTAAAAGTTTTAAGCTTACATCGTACTTGTGGCGGCTAACTTCATGGGGCCGTATGTTATAGCCCTCGCTTTGCGTCTTGTTACGCACGGGAATACCCACTGCATCCACAGGGTGGCTAAGCACCGCAAAGAAAGCCTCGGCAGTGAAACCTTGGTCCGCATCTATAAAAACTAACTCGTCCACCCCCCGCTCGTAAGCACAAGCTACAAGAGAATTGCGGGCTATGTGCACTAGTGAGTCATACATCCAGTACTGCAAAAATAATTCATAGTTGTTCTCCGCCGCTAACCTAAATATCTCGGCTATAGCAACGGAAAAATCACAACATACCCTACCATCATAGGCGGGAACCGCTATTAGTACTGTTTTTTGTTTCTTATTCATATTGCCCTACCCTTTTAAACCACGTATTTTTCTTGGCTTAATATTCCTTGCGGACGCACGCCAGTCAGTACTGTACTTGTTACTTTTCCCCATGTTGCAGTCCTCACAAAGCAGTTGTAAGTTAGCAAAGTTTAAGGCTAGTTCAGGCTTACGTGACTTTGGTATAATGTGATCTAAGTGCATAGTGACCCCCTCAAATTGTTTGCTACGCCCACAAGCCGCACATTCACCGCCATAAACTTCTATAGCTTCAGCACGTAGTTTTCTCCAAGCAATTTCTACCTCTGGATTTTTTCTCCAACCACTGGTATTTACGTCTTCGTATTCCAGAATTTGGCAAGCTCTGGCTTTTAGCTCCGCGATTACTTCGTAAAGTGGTGCTCCATTGGATACACGCCACTCTATCTCTTCAAATATATTCCATTGCCAGTACTCCACATACCCTGAGCCCATAAGCCTTCTAATAAACCCTTTGCCTGCTGGCTCTGCAAATTTAGATTGATAAAGGTATTTCAACAAATGCTGTATGTAAGAAGGGTACCCCCCCGCTGTAGACCGTAGACTTTGGATTAGCTCTTCATCCAACATAATCCTCATTCTAGGTCTATAGTCCCCAGTAGATGTCCGGCTAGTGTCTATAAAAGGCTCCAAGTAATTCCGCCGCCACCAACCTGTATTGCATACTGTATGTGGCCGAATTGGCGGATCTTCAAAAAGATTCACTTCATTTATGTCTTTTATGTAGCGCACCCTAGCTCCTGTTGTGTTCACAATTAACTACTGGACAGTAAGCACAAAGCGGCCCACTGATTGCGTTCCACACCCCTGATTCTTCTGCACCGGCTAACCTGTCTAGTTCAGGTGTAAAGGTGGCGAAGTAAGAGTCTCGCATTTCGGCTACGTGTTCTTTATGGATGAAATCATTGCTCACGACAAAAGCTAAAGCGGATTTTATTTTAGTTAGTTGCGGGTAGTGAACAAACAAAGCAGCAGCTACCGCGTCTAGTTGCTTAGTGTCCGCATACCTAGCGTTCTTGCTAGTCTTGTAGTCTATAGATAGGGCTGTTGTATCTCGTATAACCACCAAATCTGCTATGCCCCGCCACCACACATCCTTAGCGAAAAATTTAGTAGGTGCATAACCCGTTTCAGTTTTAGCCACCCCTAATTTTAGCTCAGTCAATTTATCTCCAGGCAAAGCATCTATGCGTTTCATAAGCTTACTAAGGAAATTAAACTGTAAGGGGAGGGGCTCACCAGACTTAATGTATTCCTCTGCGGCACTGTGTACCTGAGAGCCGTATAGAGTAGCGGCACTGCCTTTGTCCTTTACATCCTTAAGTACTTTCAAATGATGGTACTTCTTAGGACACTGCTCAAATGTTTTTAGACTACTATAAGACCAAGCTGTCATGCTATTTACCTTTATGTTTAGTGCGTATTATTTGCACGCGACTATCTGGCATTGCACCCCAAAGCGTTTTTTCTTCTTTATCGTAAGCGGATACTCCTGTTGGATACCGACTAACTTTACCCCCCTTGGCTAAATAATCTTTTATATCTTGCGCTAACTTCTCGCGCTGTAATCTTTTTTCATCCTTTACCACGTCCTACCTCCTGTATATGCTACCTGCGTAGATTAAAAACCTATCCGCGCCTACTTTTATTTCTTTTGCCCCGCCATAATGTCGCACCTGTAAATGCGTTTCAGTAAAATTAATTTCCCTGTTAACGTGGTTAAACAGCAAATTGTATTTATCTAGGTACGAAAAGAGCAAGTCACCGTTTGTATCTTCTGCAAGGAAATGCCGCACGGGAACATTTTTGTATTTCAAATGGGACACTAAATCCCACGGGTCCATACGCTTAGCGGTAACGTCAATTGGCCTTAGCTCTGATAAGTCTAAGCCCTGTACCA
>Ga0208814_1000602_pt1 | contig 20394 bp, 34 predicted proteins | sample MalvirAntarct_55_FD_184253 | JGI IMG/M metagenome (GOLD analysis project Ga0208814, IMG submission 184253) | Marine viral communities from the Global Malaspina Expedition - Malaspina viral metaG Antarct_55 (SPAdes) (version 2) | ecosystem: Environmental > Aquatic > Marine > Oceanic | place...
AAGAACCCCTCTATACTGAAGCCTTTAACGCGATTTGTTTTTACAAATTCTTCCCAAATCTCATTATTGTTTACTTTAACAGATACCATCCAAGTACCTAAAGGCATGTTTAACCCGTACTTTCTAGACTTATCCTGTACTTCGTCTTCTATAATCCAAGACTCTACTACAGATAGTCCACCAATCTCTACCTCATGTTCAAGTGTAGCATTATTCTGCTTACCCCTCGATAGAAAAAGCTGAGACGCCTTTCTTACCGTTTCACTAGAGAATTTAATAAAATATTCCCCTTCAGAGTTTCTTCTATATATCTCTTTATTAGGTATAAGAGCGGCTCCCATAAGGATTCTACGCTCTTGATTAACCTCTGTTAATTTAACTTCAGCAGCTTTCAAAGCAATAAAGTCTTCCTCTATAGCTGGGTTCTCAACGATGCTAATAGCTTCTATGCCACCAAAATCGCTTTCCTCATCTATAAATAATTCGTAAGTTTCTAAGTTTTCCATAGTATTATAACGTGTTTAATTCTTGTTATTCTTAATCTCCTAAAGTAGCAGTAGTTTGTATTACGTTATCAAGTTGTTGCTGTGATGTCATCTGAGATGAAACTACATAAGCTTGAACTGGTTCTTGAAATTGTGATCCAACTCCTTGAGCTAATTGATTAACTCCAGTAGAACCTACTAAGTTAAAATCAAAGTTTCTAGAAGGAGCAGCTCCTCCACTACCTCCAGAGCCTCCGGAACCACCCATTCCTGACTGCCCAATAGCAGCAGCAGCAATAGCAGCGATAGATATACCAGCTCCAATCTTATTCTTAGCTACTCTAGAAGCACCTGTAGCTTGTATTCCGGCAGCAGAAGCGAAACTAGCTTTACCAGCAGCAATCACACCAGCAGCTTGAGGATTACCACTAGCTGCCATAACAGTACCTTTAGCACCAGCTAACATACCAGTAGCTATAGCCTCTTGAGACGCTGCGTTAGTTGCAGCCATTATACTAGCGTTTGCAGATTGTGTTTTTACAACGATATTTGCAATAGCAGCACCTTTTTCCAGTACTAAAGCAGCAGTAGCTAATGCTTCGTTATCTCCAGCTAATCCCTTTAATATATTACCTGTACCAGCTATCCAAGAAATGTATTCTTGATTTATATTCCTCTTAGCTTCAATCTTATCTCTTTCTAATTGAAGTTCAAACTCCATTTGCTCCATACTCCAAGCATTTTTATCAGCTTGAGTTAATTGCTCAATTTCTAACAAACTATAGCCTTGACGATCAAGATTAATCTTCTTTTGCTCTAAGTCAGCTTCAAAATTCTCTTGTTCAGCTTCTCTACGTGCTAATGCAGCCTCCTGCTGTCTTTCAATGTCCTCAGCTCCAACTAATGATTGAGGTTTGTTTAACATACCAGCGGAAGTTCCGTCGGTAAAAGCAGCTATCATACCTTCATTATCAGACATCATTTGGAGTCTATTGTCAATCATATCGGCATTAAACTTACGCATAAGCTCTAATTGGAATACCTGTCTTTGCGTGGTATGAAGTATAGTCTTAGCTGTGAGAGCTTCTTGATACTCTTCCTCAGCTTGCAACTCCATTTGTCTTAGTGTTGCCTTTGCAGCAGCAGCCTGATCATCTGTTACTTTACCAGCTAAAAAGTCTTTAAGTCTTTCTCTTTGTTTAGCGATAAAATTATCTCTTCTCCTAACTAAGTCATCCTTCTCATACTTCTGTTTAAGGTTAAGTTTTTCCCTCTCGTTCTCTTCAGCCATTATAGCTTCTTGTCTGTAGAACTTGAGTATCATAGCAGATAAATCAAATAACTGGTCGTTAAACCTTTTGTTAGCAGAGCCACCGCCACTCTTCCTTGATTTGCCAAACCAGTGTTCTAGTAATATACCATCTCCATCTCCTTGCTTAGACTTAGCCATCTCAAACAACTTAGAGTACATTTTTTCCATCTCAAGTAACTGTTTAGAGAATTTACCAGAAGCAGTTGTACCTACACCTAATCCAACAATTATATCATTTATTCCACTAGCGAAACCACCCCAAGACTTTGTCATTCCCTCTGGACCTTTTATAGCAGCCTTTACGAAGTCTTGCATAACCTCTTCAGTCTCCTTTAGTATAGCCTTAGCGAAAGCGACTTCCTTCATCTTATTTATCATGCCTGTTATAGCGTGATTAAATGCAGATATATTTATTACACCGTCTGCTATAAAACCATTCAATTCATCAAACTCAGTACCAGCCTTTCTAAGAGCTAATATTTTATCCTCCATAGCAATAGTACTGTCGTTTAAGGCTTCTCTAAGCACATGGAGCTTAGTCACGTTGGTTGTTATGCCTTCTGCCTGTAGTTCCTTTAAATCTTTATTTAATTTATTACTACTATTAGCAAAAGCCTCTATAATAGCTATAGCTGTTTGAAATACAAGTAATATACCTAGAGGTCCCATTAAGACGCCTCCCATTGCCTTTAAAGCTCCTTGTAACCCTCCAGCCTTCTTAGTAGATAAAGCGAACATAGAAGCTAATTGAGACAAGTTATTCGCCATACCTCTAATACCGTAAGGTGCATCAGATATAGTTCTACCAAGTTCTAATACAGAAGCTGTGGCTGAACCAGAAGCAGCAGTAGTTCCACTAATAGCAGTACCTAGTTTCTGGTATGAGTTAGCTGTAGTTGTTATGCTTCCGCTAGACGTTAACTTACTTACTGTAGTATTAAGTTGTTTAGCAGCTTGTTCAGCTTGTTTAGCTGTAAGAACTATCTTCTCAAAGCCTTTCTCCATAGTCTTTAACTGTATCTCACCAGTTTTAGAGTCTACTTTAATTTTTATTTGTACCGTTTGCTCTGCCATTATCTTCTTTTAGTTACGTTCTTGAATTCACTCCAGTTTTGTGGAGTCTTGTATTTGCCTTTAGCTATGTTAATATCCTCATCTCCGACGTAGAATTTATCGGAGTTGAGCATATCTATTAATTGTTTTAATCCTTCCATTTTTTATGCTGTAATTATTATAGTGTTACTGTCGTAAGACTCTTGATTTGTATTAGCATCATATTGAACGCATTTCCTAACTGTTACATTATTGCTTCCAGAGGCTAACTCCGAATCATATACTATCCCGTATGGTCCAGTAAATTCTTTCACAAAAACTCCGTCTGAATAAACCTTGTAAGATGAGCTAATATTGCTAGAGTTATCAGTGACATCTAATCTTGTTACTGTAGAGTTTAAGTATTTAACCTCTATCTGAACAGTGTCTACGCTTAATAATCCGTAAACTAAGTCATTCATTAATTCCATCTTAGCTGCACCCGTTGTTAGGTTTAAGTCTAAAGAGTTAATTCTAAACCTCTTCTTGTTAATTATAACGACATCGTTTAATTTCAATTTCATAACAACTTCTACAGGTAGATGGGTGTCTATGTTGATTAACCTTGACTGCTTATCGTATATAGATAGCAAGTAATTAGCGTAATAGTTATTAAACAAGCTGTTTTCATTGCTTCCAGATCCTTCCCATACGTACCACTCATCGTATTCACTACCAAAGTGTAGAGAGTTTCCGTTGAATTGAAGGGAATTAGAGGGTCTTATGTAGCTATCAAACTGAGCGTGATTCTGCGTTACTACATTTTTGTTTTTATCATATATACTTGTATCGTAATCAAGGTAAACAGTGTCACCTTGCTCGTCTACTCCTCCAGACACACCTTGATATATAGGGTAGAATAATAAAGGGTTACCTACTGTTGGGTTTTCGTCTTTACTAGCCATCCAACCCCATTGAATAGGAAGTATAGTAGTTTCGTCTGACTGATCGTTCATTCTTTCGTACATAACCTTCTCAAACTTAGTTTTTACAGAGTACTTTCCTCCGTCAAAAGCCAAAGGACTTTGAAGACTTGCGTTTAAGTTGTTCATTCTCTCGTTTCCAAATGTATCTCCAGTTCTTTCGTATGCTTTAACAGCCGCAAGAGTACTTATCTTACTAAACTCAAAATTAACCTCAGAAAACAGCTTATTTCTGTTTACATTCCTTTTAGCTGTGTCCACGTAATGAGATATATCTAGTTCATTACCGCTTAGGTAATAAGCATCTAAAGGTCTTACTCTTATTTGTCCAGCAAATTCAGATATATCTGTTTCTGGAACTGAATAAGCTGTTAAATTAAACGTCTTAAATAATGAGGTTAAAAAATCTATAACCTTCATGTTTGGCAGTTGGTTAGTTAGTTGAACTCCGTCACTAAGTGTATTAAAGTTTGAGCTATTGTATTTATAGTTCTTACCGCTGTCCATTTCATCCCAAGATGATACAGGAGAGCTATATCTGCCAGATAACTGTCTCCTAACTCTTGTTAGTTTAAAATTTAACACCTTGTATTCAGATATACCTGCTTCAGTGGACACAGTTACTCTAGGCTTGTAGAAATAGTTAGCAACATGGTCACCTGCCTGACCTTCATTGTTTTCACCACTTCTAAAAATCAACTCTACGCTTTTGTTTCCAGTTCCAGACCAAGAGAACCCTGTGTTTTCAGGTCCATACTCACTTGTGTCTATTACATCTATTGAGTATTCACCAGATCCAGTAACTTCTACGTCAAACTCTATCTTGTGAGAGTAATAACCTCTTTCTGGTGTCTGTGAAAAAGATGAAGCATAAACGAAGTCTAAATAGTCTCTATCCCAACCAATGTCTGACCCTCCGTATCTAGCTACACCTCTCCAGTCAGTGTTAGAGTACGTTACAACTGTTGGGTTAACAGCTAACTCAGAAAGCGTAAATGAATCACTAGTTCTTTCTAATTGACTTGATATACCGCCTTTTTCTCTGTGAAGTAGCATAGACAACTCTGAATACTCTTTTATAGACTCATTAAAGAAGTCATTACTAAAGGTTACACCGTATTTTTCCTGTATAGCTTGAATTATATACTTTATCTTTACAGCTAACTTTAAATCCTTGTAATATATGCCTCTGGTAGATTGACCTGAACCAAATTTAACGTTTCTACTAGAAACCCTATCTTTAACTTGAGGCTGATCCACTGCATCGTAAAAGTAATGAGAATCACAGCTAATAAAAGGTACAAAAAGGTCTGGCGTATCTGCGTAGACACCGTTATCTGTCCCAACAACTAAATCATTGTTTTCGTCAAAAAACATACCGTTAGTCATTAAATCAAATACATTTCCAGAGTTATACTCTATATTTAATTTATCTAAAATAGTACCTGTTAAGTCTGATAGCTGATCGTCACCTAATAAGTCGTTAAGTTTAACTGTGTTTCCATAAAAAACCACTGAGTAACTATGAGGTATACCATTTTTAATAGTAGAAGACAGTAATGTTAATTGACCATGCTTATAGTCAGCTCCGCCAACTCTTATTACAGCGTCATGCTTTACTCTGTGATCGAAACCGCTAACAACATCCTCGTTATAGAAGTGGTCGAATAATTCGTTGTTACTTGCTGATGCTGGCACAGTAAACTTCTGTGAATACTCAGTAAATACCTTAGATATGTCTCTCACATCTTTTATTTTGTCTACTATATTTAAGTCCTCAAAGTCAAACATATCAACAGAGTGTGTTTGTGTTGAGTAATAAGCGTCTATTCTTTCGCTTAAATAAATAGAATTTATCTTCACTTCAAAAGTGGAGTTTTGATCTTCTATCGCTACTCTTAAATCACCTGTGTTTTGATTTGTAATGAAATCATGCAAAATAGAAGTAGTACCTGCCTCTAGAACTTTAGAGTAAACAAGACCCCCATCCTCACTTGACGCATCATATATATTTAGTACATTATCAGGCTTACCTAGCGAAATAGGCGTTCCATTAGTAGATATATATTGACCCTGTGCCAAGTTCTCTTCAATTTGAATATTAGATATGTATGTTATTGGTAATCCAGCAGTTGTATCACCAGTAACCCAGTTTACATTATCGTACTTAGATGAGAAAAGTACTTGAATCGAATTACTTAATAGTGTTGAAATACCAACAGACACCTTATACCATCCGTCACTCATGTATTCGACGTCAGTAAAGTTAATTGTTGAGGTTCCAACTGAACTAGTAACCGCACCTGTATTTAGGCTTACAGTCATTTCTATGTATTTATTACCAGAATCTCTGAACTCATAAAACCTAGTGGAGATATAATTAGAATCACCTCTCTTTGCGTAGTAAGAAATCACATAGTCACTTGTCTTATTTGTTAGAATAGCATTGTTAAGTGTGTAATTTGATGCAAGTGAGTTTTGACCTTGTATTTTAGTCCCATTAAGGTCACCAAAATAAGAAACTTGACCATCTGTGCAAGTTATCCTAGCCTTAGACCACGCCGCATTAGATAAGTCGTTACTGTAAGTTAAGTAATTAGAAACTGATTGCTGTGTTTGATTTACATAACTATAAGAAGCTTCATTACTACTTGTGTTCGCTACATAAGTACTTGTTTCAGATCCAGCTTCTGCCTGATAACCCCAAACATAACAGAAAGATGTTGAGCTTGAGTTACTGCTATCGACGTTTCCGGTATTCGATCTAGGGGTAAGTGTATTAATCATGTTAGTACTTGCATCTGTTTCGTAAGTTGCAGATACTCTAAACCAACCATCTGAAAGCTTCTCAACACTTGAGCTTATAGTTGTAAAATTTGAGTTAGATCTGTAAAGAACTATTGATTCTGTAGAAAACTGAAACCTTAAGTCAACCATGCTAGGGTAAGACCCCTGAACCCTCATAGCAAAGTAATCGCCAGACCCTTTCTTTACATAAACAGACGAAGTGTACGCTTCTTTAATTGCGTCTTTATTTATTGTTGAACCTAGAAAGTTAGATGAAGTCGATGTTCTAGTAACTTTATCTGCGGTATTTGTTCCTATTGGGGATGACGTAGAGTTAGCTGATACATTAACAGATGACTTAGTCCAAGTAGAGCTATCAAACGCCTCGCTATTAAACATTCTATTGACAACTAATTTTTCTGGACCATATTCAAGACCCTCAATTCTTAGCTGGTACTTCTTATTAGCCTCTAAGCCAGATATAGTTTGACTTAGAACAGCTTCGCTTCCGTTTATAGATGTTAGTTTAGCCTTACCTCCATCTACATTAGAATGATTCACAAAGCTGTAACCTGTACTGTCGCTAATCAAAGGATTAGAAACTAAGTTATCACCTATTGATGGTTGGTTTAGCTTTTTTTTACCTAAAAATAATTGTACGTCTCTACGCATTTAGTTAATTGAATTTATAGTATCAAAAGCGAAATCACACTTAATTGAATACTCTATTAATTTATCGTTTATAGATGTTTTGTATCTTATATCGCTATCCGATATATTTACAGGTAAAACCTTACCGTTGTACGCAATCCAGCAGTCATTTGAAATCATCATCTGTCTAAAAACCTCATTATACTCTTCTGGATAGAAACCAGAATTTAAGGATATAGATTGTTTAGCTGACTTGTAAAGATTCTTGTACTGGTGTTGAGTTGTAAGATATTCTCCTTCACTGGAATTTAAAACATTCACACCTCCAAGTGTATTTCTCCTAAAAGACTCTTCTTTTGTCTTCATTGAAACTGAATGATTCTTAAAGAATACAACAGACTGAAATGCTCCAAACTTATTTACAAACGTAAGGTTGATAGGTTCATATTTACACTCCTTTATATAACGAATATCAACAACTTCTATATATCCGTCAGTTCTTTCTATATAAACCTTGTCAGCACGAGTGTCTGAATAGTTAAAAAGATACTCGCTAAGATATAAGTTTTCAAAATATTCTGTATCACTAAAGTCATAACGAGCTGGTATTTCTATACCTGCTCCTATTGAATAATTAGGTAATCCCGCAGAAGAATAAGTTACATCGCTAGGTATATTATTAACCTTGACAACCTCATTATCTCTCTCAAACACAATTTTAACCGCTTTCTCTGCGTTTATAGGTAGAGCGAATCCGTAATCATCGTGCGCTATAACTGTGTTATTACTTTGTGCTAATGCAGTCTCAATGCTAGGGTTAGTGCCTTCTTCAAAGTACCCATATCCATTATATGCTATACCTAAAGATGGTTGTAAAGAATATGTGCTACCTCCTTTAGTGTAATAAGGAAATATATCCATGAAAGGGGTCCAGTTAGCTGGGTTACCACTAGCAGCTATCGTGCTTTCTGAGTAAGACCTTGCGAATTCAGATATATTAAATGTCATTTTATCTGCATCTGAAAGAGTAGCTGAGGACCTAACAACGTAAGTAGGTGAAAACGGTCTGTCTGTGTGCCTAGAACCTTGATATATAAATATATGAAGCTCTGCTGAGTCTATAGAATCGCCGTCTGGATCCTCTACACTATAATAGTGAGGACTTCTAGTTAATATTTGTTTTTCATAATTGTAATAGTCTTCATTTCTATCTGTAACCGATGTAGATATAGGACTTGTAGATCCATAGAAAGATGCGGAAGCCGTTGTCACAGATGAACTTAAGAAAGTAGCCTCTACTGATGTTCCGCTAACATCTACGTGAGTAGGACCTAAAGCAGGTGTAGTTGCAGTGTAGCTACTAAGAGCATTGTAAAAGTTCTTCGCAGACTCCACAGGGCTAGCACCTAATAAGAATTCACCTACACCTCCTGTTAAGCTCGATACACCAGTAAACGCAGCACTATTGTCACCAGCTACGACGATTATCACGTCGTTCTTAGTCATCGCACTGTTAAATGTTATTTCTACTTTTTTCATTTTCTATTTCTTGTTTACGTCTTGATTTACGTCGTTTATTAATAATTCTATTGTTTCTTTCAAAGCGTCGCTAATTTCTTTATCTACATTGCTTTCTATAGCTTTAAAAGACCTACTTATAACTTTACTACCTTCCCAGCCTCTTCTATTGATACTTCTTGCTATTGCAAATGCAGCTTTCTTATATTTTCTCTCGGTTAGCTTACCCGTTCCTCTAGGTTTATATCCTTTAAACTTCATCCATCTAGCTACTCTAGATACCATGAGTTCGCTAGGTCCTTTAGACGTAGCCTTTCTACCTTCTGATACAGCAGACAAATACCTGTTAGCTGTAATCTCCACGCCATCCGATACTACCTTAGAGGAAATTGACCTTGCTAAATCCTTAGAAGCTATATTACCGTCTCGATAGAGGCGGTTTTTCAGCTCAGAGACATATAGCTTACCTATTTTCTCTAGAGCTGATTCTATTTTCTTAAAGAAATCCATTAACAGTCTATTCCTGATGTGCCTCCATCATTAATCTTTTTGATAGTAATTGTACATTCCCATCCAGCTATCTCGTTCTCAAACCTATCTTTAAATGGTGTAGCGGAGACGGACTCTGTAACCCTTGCATAGTTTGAACTAACCAAGTCGAGTCTCCTAAGACCGTTAGTTAGGTCTGTAAGGACACTTAGTTGTGTATTAAGTACATCTTGTGTGTTATCATTACCATAGAAATCCTCAACGCCTAAGTCCTCATCTATTACGTCAACTAAGTCAGCGGCAACAATAGTCACTCTATAGTCTATAGTTCTTTCTTCTATAACAGCTTCCTCTACCATTAAGTGTAGTAGTGGAAATGTGTCGTCCTTACTTAGGTTAACATCTGATAACTCACCAAAAGTAATTTTATTGGTGAAGTCATTCCCTTCGGTCAGTTGTTTAAGTGTATCTATTAGCGTGTAAAAGTTCATATTATTTTCTTTTCATTGATTGTTTCATTAATGTATTCTCTACTCTATTCTTATCCTTCTCGTACTCTAGCATCATTAAGCATTTATGAAGAGAGGTTTCTGTAATTTCATCAATCCTTCCAACATTTCCCTGTGCAAGTGTATGTATGCTTTGAAACCATCCCCACTTCCTTCCGAAGTTTCCTTGTACAGAGGATTGGTCTTCGTTCCCTTCAGAATGTCCTCCTCCAAAGAGTCCAGAGTATACTTCTGCAATTTGACTCCTAAACGGTAAAAAAAAACCGTCGCACCTAATGCAACCGATAATGGCATATCTCTCATTACTTGAGCGTACTTATCAGAACCTTCGTATTTGTCTATTAAGTAGTACTCTCTTTTACTGTGGTATACAGGTCTAAACAATACAGCCATTGCTTTATGCATCTGCTGCCAGTCACCTAAGTAAGTCTCTAAGTCAATGTACTCACCAAATGATATATCATCTAGCTTAGGTATGAAACCAAACTCCACAGTGTTCTCTTCCCCGTCAGGATCTAGTCCTGTCATCTTAAACTTACGCTGTAAAGGAGTCTCACTACTAAATAGACCTGTAACATGAGCAATAGTACTTTCAAAAGCATGTAAAGGAATAGATGTAGCGAACTCTGGACTAAGACCACAGAAGATCTGTAGTATCTTAATGTTTAAGTAAGTCTCATCCTCCTTATCCCACTTGTCTACAACTTTAAGGTAGTCTTGATACTGTCCCAGTGTAATAGCTGATAGATTAGTTGGTATGTTTAAATCAAATTCTTTCATGTTATTATAACGTATCTGCCATTTAATCATTCAACATGACACAGTGTCAGTATATCTATGTCAAATTGTCAGGTAAATTAGTGTGTTTTAAGCGAATAGAATAGAAGTGAATACGTTATAATAGTATCTGTAACCTAGAACATAGCAGACAATACAAGTTATCATTAAGACTAGGCTCTCTTTAACTACAATACTCTTTACTCCTTATAGAGGTTGATAACAGAAACACGTATAAGTGCCAGTGAGTAGGTAAACTGGAGGTCTTTCCTCGTTACTGTCATATGAGTAACCATTAGAATGAGTTTAGCCGAATATTATATAGAGAAGATTCTCACTAAAGGTATAGTAATATACTTTATTAGGAGAAGTGTATAAAGTTCAAACCTAAATTTATATATTTTCTAAAATTAGATGATCGATTAAATATAAAAAGATATTTCAATACCCCTCCATATTAAACATACCCCACCATGTTAAACAGAAAGTGGTTGAAATCATTAGAATGGACTAAACCCCCCACCTACTATTCATTTTACGTTAATCTGCCACTATGACACTACACTATATATAGCATGACACTATGACACTATGACATAGCAACACTATGATACTATCTTTATACCATACTATTGAAGTACCTGTCTTAAACACTATAATATATATACTCTGAGATTGAAATATGGGTGTTATTGATAAGATATTTGGGTAAGGAAAATAGAGGTTAACACCAGCTATATACACTCTCTCTCTCTTTCAACCAATTAAATAAAACCCTGCAATATATACGCATATAGAAAAACCCCCTTAAAAGAGCCTTATATAGCCTTAAAAGAGGGTGTATCTGTGTGTGTATGTGGTGTATGTGTAGATCCTTATATAGTGTGAGTATTTATTTGTTTAATAGATTCTTTTGTGTGTATTCGATTAGTATATGTTGGAGCCGTATATAGTCCAATTATCATTCATTACTGTGTCAATCTCATTAAGTACGTTTATATAGCTACATTCTATTCTTATATCCTTATAGCTATCTAGGTCACCTAATATAATACCTATCTCTGAATGTCCGTATTGCTGTATTAATTCGTTATATTCTTTCTCCATTATTATAGTGTGTTAATGTACTTCTTAGACTGTCGTTTCATATACTTAGTATCGACCCAATGCAATAAGTCTATTGTATCAAATATAACTGTTATATCGTTACCGTATTCGTCTGTTCCCGCCAAATATGTTTCATTGTCCATAGTTGAAGCAAATGTATTTAAGTCGTTTATTCTTTTGTATATCATATTATTTTTTTTAATGAACTTATATTTGTGTATCCTCTTTTTATATTGAAAGAAAAGTAGTATTTACCTATTTTGTAAATGGGGGTGTAGTTATGTGTGCAGCGGTATAATTCTAATTGGGATAAGTTTCCAAATGAATTCTCAATTAAATACTTATTCCAATCGTTTCCTTTTAATACTGTTTTCATGTTATATAGTGTTTAAATACTGTGACAGTTTATTCTCTGATTCGTCTACCTCTCCCAATGTAGTGAGTCCGTTTCTGTACTCAACATGTTTCATGTTTCTGATTAGTTGTAATGATGTTAATTTGTTTAGTGTTTTCATAGTGTTATTTTTAGTTATTTATTATTTAATAAAAGTTGTTCAACAATATTTCTTTTACCTCATCGATGTTTTGCCTATCGTAATCGTGAAATGAATTAATAATGTAAACATCTGACAGTTGAAGATTTTTTAATATCTTAATAGTTTCCCTTATGCCAAACAATTGACTACACTCTACTATTTGTAATTCGCTAATTTTCCAGTGTCTAAACTCTTTTTTTGCAATAGTTTTGTTTCCGTTGATATACGTTTCTAGTATTTCTGTTAATTTGTTCAATGTTTTCATTATATATGTGTTTAATTGTTATTAGTGTATTTTACATCGTTTATGATTACATAGTTACCAGAGTTTAGCCAACTCCTCATTTCTGAATAGTTGTTATTGCAATATTTGTTCCAGCCCATATATCTATTATTGCTTGTATAATATTTTATAGTATTCATATCTTTATATATGTGTTTTTAAGTTTTTAGGCGTATTAAGTACTTCAGCTATTTTATCTAGTTGTTCATTTGTTATAGAGATCCTGTTGGTACTGTTACCGAATGAATCTCTTATATGTAGTGAACATTTATAGTCCCTATCCTTAGATAGTTTATTTACTTCTTTTTGTTCATAGGTCATGACTACCAATTGTTAAATGATCCGTTAATAATTTCTTGTATCAAAAATACTACTGTAGGTACTATAAATAGAGATACAAATGTTAACCCGATTACTGTAATTAAATCTAATTTACTTAATGTGTTTTTAATAGTTGTCATAATATTGTTTTTTATATCGTTGCTTCCTTGCAACACTCAAAGATACAAGTTATTTATATACTACACAACATTTAAACGAATTATTTTTATTTATTTTATTGTATCTGATCTCCTTACCTTATCGAAGTCAATTATCGGATCTTCTCCATAACTTTTTATTATAGCTTCGCAAATACTATCAACCCCCTTTGACAATGTATTTATTAAATATCTGTCATTGTTTACGATCATTACCTCCATGTTATATAAGTTTATATGTGTTAATACTCAACTCCTGTGCCTTAAGTCTAAAGAAATATTCGTTTGTTGTTATTTTGTCATCTCTCCATAGTTGACGTAATTGGCTTTTTGTGTTATTTTCTTTTATCATGTTATTTTAGTTTAAGTCTGTTATTTTTCCGTTCCATTCTTTACCGTCTAAGTACCAAACCCAATTTTTTTGGTATATTCTGCCAATATTCAAATCAGATAAATCAATAACTCCGTTTAACCTCTCTTTTGTGGTGTTCGACTGCCAGCCGCAGTTCGTTATCGAAATAGTTTGTTTTGGGTCATTATATTTATAAGCTATTGAATTCCCCTGATATTTTAATATAGTTACATTTGGCTTCACTTCAACGCTCATATTTGATTTATTAAATTTCTTTGCGTTTAAAAACGCTTTTACCGATTCTTTCGTTATTACTCTCATAGTTTCTATTTGTTTATTTTATTTATTGTTATTATTGATTTATAACCCATCTAAGGGCGTTAATTTTAGTTTCATACCTAGCTATATTATCATTTGTATTCTCAGGGTACATATCGCCTTTTGTTAGTTCATAAAACCTCTCCAATACTACTTCTAATCTGATTATTTCTTGTCTAATTTCGTTTGCGTTTTTCATAATTTTATATTTAGTTGTTTTATTTAATACTACCTAATTTATTGTTATTATTATATTGGTTTTTAATATCTGTGTAAAAATCGAAATCATTTAATTCATATTGGTTTAAATTATCCTCGATACTGTTTAATGTGTTTATATAATTATTCATGTTATTTTAATTTTGGGTTAATTATTTCTATTACGTCGATTGTCCCGTTTCTGTATATATCGACTGTTATTCCTGTGGTTAAATTAGTCCTTTTATAAGGTTTTAAACTATATTTTATTTTTAAGTTATTTACTATTCTTTTTATATATCTCATAATTACCAGTTGTTAAATGATCCGTTAATGATTTCGCCAACTAAAAAGCCAACCGTTGGAATGATGATTAACGATACAAACGTTAAGCCTATTAATGTTACTAAATCTACTCTTTTTACTGTGTTTACTAAATTTCTCATAATATTTGTTTTAATTGTTATTGTTTTATTAATATACTGCAAGATAATGTTTATTTATATACTACACAAGCTTTATTGATATTTATTTAACTCTTTTTGAACTTTTATTTTATCATCGAATAACTCAAAGAACATTTTTTGATTCTCTGTATGTGCATAGTGTACGAGTTCTTTTTCTATCTGTCTTAAATTGTCTGATAAGATCTCTTTAATGTTTAATTTGTAATTTGTCATAATATTTGTTTTTGTTTTGTTATTGCTTTATTAATATACTGCAATATATAACTTATTTATATACTATGCAAGCTTTTTACTAATTAATTTAAAAAATATTGTGAATTAAACGAGTATCTCTCACCTTTATAATTGTCGTTATATATTAACAGTCCGTTACTTTGTCCGTAATTATCAGTATATAATGAAGCTGATATACATTCTTGATCCAGATTCTTGCACAACATTTTGCAAAGCTTCTCTATTTTCTCAAAGTTATGATCTTGAGCGTCGATATCTACAATTGCAGTCAATTCTTTTATTCCATTATATTCGCCTATTGAAGTTTTAATACTATAGTCATTAAAAAAGTAAGATCTATAATTGTTAAGGTTTTCTACTAGTTTAGATATTGAATTGTTATCCAGTCCGATGTTTAATTTGTAATTTGTCATTTTGTCTATTTTTTACTGTTATTATAAAAGTTTTCGTAAATGTACTTTAATGAGTAAGATTCTTTTTTTATACTCTTATTTAAAATTAATGGTATTTCAATCTTTAAACCTGTCATGATGCTTGTTTTTGTTTTGTTATTGCTTTATTAATATACTGCAATATATAACTTATTTATATACTACACAAACTTTTATACAATTATTTTAATTTATTTTTTATATAGGGTGTAAATAAAAGGAACGCGCGCGCGAATAACAATATAATTAACATATACAAGAAAAATCTACGAAAACATTTTCGTAAATATGCTTAGGATAATAGATCCTTTTTTCGTATATTCGCAACAATATAAACAGTCATACAAAAATAAAATGTAATAACCTAATTTTTTAACATATATTTAACCCTTTTTGAGTTTATACGGACTCGACAGGGGTTTTTTGTGCTTAATTTTGACCATACGAAAAAGTATTGAGTTATGCAAATATATTGTGTTAAATTATTATTATCAATAATGGTTCTAGATAAGGAATTTTGACCCCCTCCATATTAAACGACCCCCTCCATATTAAACATATATATAAAAACTTACCCCTCTATATTAAACAAAAAAAGAGAGGTACATTTCTGTACCCCTCCATATTAAAAATTCCAAATATATAATATTTTTTTTACCTAATCACATATTTACCTGAGTTAATTCCCTGTAATAAATACATAAGACTATATCTAATCGCATCAATGTAGTGATTAAATTTTTCAACAGGCTTAGCGTTACGCTCATGCCATACATAGTTATTAATCTCTTTGATGATACCTGTAGACTCTGAATCTACTATAAGCTCATAGTCTTGCATAAGAGCTATACCAGATAGTATACTACCCTTCTTTTTAATAGTAGGTTTTATGTTTAAACCTCCCTTTTTCATTTCAGATATAAGTCTAGGCTCTGAGTTATCACATATAATTAGGTCCATTCCAGCATATTTCTTATTTCTATAAATAATATCTGAAGTTGATAAATTTATCGCTCCATACTGCTCCTTTACGTACACCCTACGGTTGTCTTTATCGACTGAAACTTTCACTAACGTAGTTAAATCTGTGGAAAATCCGAAATCCTGACCAAAGCAAGTCACATCATACGGTAAGAACTGTCCTACCTTCCAATTAGTGATAATAGTACCCTCTGCTTTGTTTAACCAGCCTCCTAATATCTGATGGTTATACTTCACAGGGTTTCTCTTCTTTAAGTCATACAGCTGCTCTAAGTAACTATCTGATAAGTTCTCCTTATTATCTTCGTAAGTCGTATGAATGTATGTTACGTCACCTTTAACATCGTTAGTACCCTCCTTTACGTTGGGGTACATAAAGAATCTTTGGTATATCCAATGCTCTTTAGTTGTAGGGTTAAGTATTAATATACACCTGTTTTGCTTTATCTTAGAACGAATAGAGAAGTCAATCTTACTAAAGGTGTCTTCATCTGTAAGCTCCTCTGCCTCATCCAATACAAACGTTGTAACACCACTTAAAGACTTCAAGGCTGCTGTTTGATTACCTGATGACGTTCTAATACCTTTAAACATAATAGAGCTGCCTGTGGTGAGGTTAATGATCTCATCTTTAGTTATCCTAAAGTCTGACTCAACTCCCATAAGTTCAATTTTCTCTATAAATTCAGGTATAATGGAAGCTCCTGCAGATGTTAATGTAAAACGAGTAAACAGGACTTTATGTCCTGTCTCGTAAGTTAAGTTTAATAAGAATACATTGACTCCGAATGATTTACCAGAACCACGACCCCCTGTTACTACATTGTATCGTGATTTCTCAGTGAATAAAGGAATGTATTTATCGTTTAGTTGTACACTATTCATTTGTTATATCTATTGTGTTATCTATTTGAGGTGTAGTATTACCATTAACAACGAAGTTAATAGTTGGAGCTACTTTAGTCTTCTTACCTCCATCATCACCAATCTTATCACTAGGCTTACCGTATGCATACTGCATAAGCAACTGCATTTGATTAAAGTTCTGTTTAGCTAACTCTGCCATGTGTACAAAGGCTTCTTTTTCACCCCCAAATACTTCCTTCATAGCTGATACAGCAAATGATGATATACGATCCTTCTTAGCTTTAGTGGTTCTAGCTGGTTTAACCTGTTTATCTTTAGTTGATATAGGTTTAGGGGCTAACCTTTTGTTATATTGTCTGCCATCATGCTTAGATGTCTCTTCCGATTTCTTGTGCTTTCCCATGAATTTATAACGATTTGCTATTTATTTCGTTTGTCGTATAATTTATTATATATCTCATTTATACCGAAGTCAATGTCTTTAAGCATATATTTCTCGGTTAGAGTAGCTTTCTGGTGTCCCTTCTCCATTGTTACATAGAATGTGACGTTATCTGTAGTAGAGGGATATATCTTATACCCCTCTTTAAAACAGTACCTTATAGCGTCATAGTCGGTCGTGAATGGTTTTCTAACTATCTTCTTTGCCATGCTCGTATATATAAGGTAAGCTGCAGTTGCATAGCTCTAAGTTAAGGCTGCATCCGCACATTGATAATTGATTCTCCATCCTACTTCTCTTCTTTAGATTCAACATCTACACCCCTTAATTCAGCAACCAACTCCTCCAGCTTACTGATTCTTATGTAGTTCATTGAGCTAACCTTCTCTAGTCTAGCAATTCTCTGTCTTTGATTCATTTTTTCTACTCTCATAATCCTGTGTTTATATTGTTATCTATTGTTTCCATTAACTCTCTTAACTCACTTCTCTCCCATATACCTAATCTCAATTTACCTATAGACCATTCGTATTCATGTTTAGAGTGCTGAGTTATCTTTACCTTGTTATATTCCATTCATACCTGTTATTATTATGTTAAACTTCTCTAAAGCTGTAACAACCTTACGTCTATCTCTTAAACTATCTAATATCTCTATAGCTCTTAGGTTATCTTTACTTATGTGATCTAATTTAGTAGAGTTTTCTACTAATATATATTCCCATATCTTTTCAAGTCTAGAATTGTATCTAGTTCTATCGTTAAACGAGTTTATACTGTTAGCTACAGATGATGGACCTATTTTTGCTACTCTGGATATTTCAGTAGCGTTGTACCCTGATACAGTATTAAGGTAATAAAATAACATCATTCTAGCGTCTATATATCTCTGCTCTCTACTCTTTTTAAAGACATCATCTATATTCATAATGTCTTCAATGCTGCTAATCAGATTCTTGTGCAAGTCTGTCGAGTGTGTCATCATATTCTTGTATTAATTGTTCTCTTGTATTGTTTTCTGCGAATCTAATCGCCTTAGCTATACCTCCACATGCTTCGTACTGCTCGGACACTTCCATGTCTTCTAAAGCAGCCTTTAATGTATCTACCTCTATACCTTCATATAGATCATGTAAACTGAGTAAGTAGTAAGCCTCTTCATTTTCTTTATTATACATTTGTTCTAAGCTTTAATAAGTTATATGTCTCTCTATATCTAAAATTAGCCTTACCTTTGTAAAACTCCCTATACAATTCATATACAGCTCTAGTCATTTGATATTTAGTAGTCAATGGCTCTAGTAACTTAGCTGCAAAAGCCTTTCCTTTGCCTTTACAGACCTTTATATTGTCTGCTGAGTCACCTACTATCATTTGAGTGTAAAACGCTCTTAAAGCGTCTAATTCCGACTGAACTATGAACTCTTTTTTATTGTAGTTGTAAATAACACAAGGGAATTGTAAGTAGTCTTTGTCTATTGCAACTATAACTACATTTTTACCTTCATTGTTATGCTTATACCATGCTGAAGCAATCAAGTCGTCTGTCTCACATCCATAAGTGTACTTAGCATCCCAATATTCTTTTGAGTGTTTATGTAATGCACTTAAATGCTCTGGGATCTCCATATCCCTTCTGTTTGCCTTATATGTATCCGTTACAAACTTTCTGAAGTTACCCTTAGAGCCGCTAAAGACTGAAAAACCATCTATTGTGTACTTACTACTTAGGTAGTCAAGTATTTCATTGATTTTATAGTCCATCTTATCCTTAGCGTCTAATATGGTATCTGAAGTAACAGCTGAAGCAAATATTATACTATCTGCATCTATAAGAACCGTTATTGACTTACTCATTGTTTTCTAGGTATATTTGTAGTGAAGCTAAAGCTCTCCAAGCTACTTTAGTTAAATGTAAAACTCCATCGTCATCCATAGGTTCTTTAGAGTGATCTATCAAGTGTCTTACTAGAGCATCTTCATTATCAAAGCTCTTAGTCTTATCCCAATGTAAAGGTTTGTCTGGATGATGTTGGTTATTACCAGCTTGACTAGCTTTAGATACTTCTTTTAATGCATCAGGGAAGTATTTAAGTACTCCAGAGTAAACAGGCATCTGCTTACGTTCCTGTGCCTTAGTTTCTTGCTGTGCAAAAGGAGGGTTATCTAACATATCCTCTACTGGATCACCGTTATACATATACCTATAGTACAACCCCTTCTCTAGCTCTTCGTTCATTATATCCTCGTATTTATCCATACTACAACTCATATTTGTTTTTGTTTTATTGGGGGTTTTTACACCCCCTGTTATTATTTAGCTATTTAGAAACTGCAAGTAAGCAGAGTGACTAATTTTGTACTGTGTATCATCTGTATTAGACTGCATGATATACTGTAGCGTACCTGCTGGTGTTGAAGACACTCTAAGCAACTTAACGTTTAACGTCCCATCAGAAGGAGAACTATATTTAGGCTGTCCGTTTAATACTCCAAAGTGCATTTTATGTCCCATATACTTTCTTAGTTTAACATACATAGCTTCTGTAGATACAATATCACCAACGTTATAGTCTACCATTTTCTGTAGGTATTCTTTCTGCTGCTTCTTGTTACCGTCTTGAATCATATCCCACATCTTAATACCTTCATGTGTTTGCTTATTCTCTACATTTAAGAACTTAGTAATATAGTCCATCGAGTAAGAAGGAAGTCTAAATAATCTCTTAGTCTGCTTCATAATATCAAATGACTTAACAAACGTATTGAAATGTACTCCGAACTTCATAGCTCTAGCGTTGATCCATCTGTTATCAAATCTATCATTGTTTTGACCTACTACCATGTCAGCACTATTGTACACCTCCATAAACTCAGTGATCAACTTCTCATCGCTATGATTCTTATCCCAAGTTAAGGCATGAATCTTAGATTCTCCTAGCCACTTATAAGATATAGAGATAATCTTAGGTTCTTCAAGTAATTGCTTATGACCTACATACTGCTTACCTGTCCACCAGACTTTAGCAGTTACCCTAGATGTTTCGATATCATATACAAGTATCTTAAAGTCTTTAGATAGCTCTGCACCTGTTAAACCTAGCTTCTTTGCCCAGTTTCTAATCGTTCTAGTGTTTACACCAAATGTAGATGCTA
>Ga0208814_1000607_pt1 | contig 20288 bp, 8 predicted proteins | sample MalvirAntarct_55_FD_184253 | JGI IMG/M metagenome (GOLD analysis project Ga0208814, IMG submission 184253) | Marine viral communities from the Global Malaspina Expedition - Malaspina viral metaG Antarct_55 (SPAdes) (version 2) | ecosystem: Environmental > Aquatic > Marine > Oceanic | place: South...
GCTTCAATTTTATCGTCTGTGCCAGCATTACTAATATATGTATTACCTAAACTATCACCGTTTCCGATAGTAGCAAGATTTAATTTGTTATATCCTGGTCTGTGAACACTTGCTGTATGGAACTGAAAACTTGCGTCTGTAACAGTAAATGTTTTAGCAGTTGTGTTAACATCTGCGGCTGAATAATATTTTGCTGGTATTGTATCAACTGATGATAAAGATCGTTCAGTTGTTAATGATACATTAGTGCCATTCGTTAAGCCTGTTAAATCTGTGCCTTTAAGTAATATTTTAGTACTGCTTGGTGTTATACCAATAATTTCTGCTGAAGTGTCATGTCTTAATTCTGATTCAAAACTAACACGAGTATCACTGCCTAATCTGGCATATGATGTATTTGTAATATTTGCTTCTGTTATATAGAATGTACCAGCACCCTTGTCAGCATAATCGATAGTTGCTACTTCTTTAACATTGTATGCTTTACCTACTGTTAATTGTGCCGCTGTTGCTCCTGAACCAAAGAATCTTACTATGTCAGACGCATCGTTATCTGAACGTCTATTTTCTTCTAGTCCTTCTATATTGTCTACAACAATTTGTACACTATTACTAACATTTGCTAGTCTTCTGTCCTTGGAAATTCCTGCCTTTCTAAAGTATTCAACATTAGCCAATGGTACCATTAATTTACCAAATATACGTCTAACGTATTCTTCAGATGTGTTAGGTGTTGCTTCTGTTATACTGCCTGTTGCTCCAGGTGAAATACTTAATATTTGTCTGTTAATTGGTTTTAACGGAACGTATGTACCTGTATAAACTGTTCTAGGTGTTGCTATTAATTGTTCGTTACTCCATCTTAAAACTATGTTTGCCAATTGAGCGTTTTTAACAACAACATGATTATCAAAATAAACCTTGCTGTCAGCATCGTCAATGTTATTGCCATCTGTATATCCACTTAGTGGTTGGCTAGTAAATAATCTAGTTTGTCCATCTATTGTATCGACAAAGTTTTTAGCCGATAGCATGTTACCTGCTAAATCTTGCTCGCCATGTAATTCTAATTTATAAACATTCCAGTCTTCATTTTCTGCTTTTGCTAAATGTATATAATCGTCTTTACGTGGATCTGTAATTCTGCCTGATCCAATAGTGTCAGCAAAGTTTTGTATGTTATATGCCTCGAACTGAACGTTTGATCTGTTTACATAACCAGCATTTGGAATACTAAATTGTGTATTACTGCTTGTTGGCCAAATGCCTTTGTCAACTGTATTAGTTGGACGTCTAAGCATTTCGCTAGTGTCGTCGATGTCAATTGTAATTCTATTATCTGCTGGGTTGTCTTTAACAACCTTATATGTTCTTTTGCTTGTAGTATTAGCAATCAATGTATCGTTAGCAACTGATTTAATTGTTAGTTTAGATCCAGGTGTGTCAGTTATTAATGTATCAGCAAACTGTACTGTTCCCATTTCTGCTATAGTTATATTTGAACCAATAGTTGCGGTGTTGGCATACTGTGACACATTAGCAAAAGTAACTCTTGTTGTACCCGATATAGTATTTGAAACTGTAACTGCTCTATAATTAGGTGAGTTTTTAATTTCTGTGCCGTCTACATAAAATTCAATATACGGATATTGTCCGTCTACTTCAGCAATATTTGTATCAAGCATTTCAAAACTACCAGTCAAATCAACTGTAAATTTATCTAATGTTAATTTTTGATTTACCTGTCCAGCGTTTAATAACGTTGTTGATCTAGATCCGTTATCAAATGTGAAGAACGTGTTAGTAACTGTTGTTCCGCCGATAGTAACAATAATATCACTAGTGGTTGTATTGTTAGCAGTTTGTATAGGGAACCGTTGCTGTGGTTGGTATCTGCCTGCTGTCATGTTTAGTACACTTAATGATGTACTTGGGTTGCCACCTGGTAATGTGCTTTCCGCTAATTGGAAATCACTACCTCTAATAAATAATCTTTTGTCTCCACCGGAACGTAAAACGTTTATACTACCTGTATCACCTAATGTTGAACTTGTATTTGCTACTGGTACTCTTACAGAACTATCAGTATATAATTCAAATTGTGATGTACTATGTGGAGTACTGGCTCTTGTTGGAGCATGGTTGACATAATAGTTGCCATTTGCTATACTAGTTAATCCTGATACAGTGACTAGGTCAACATTAGCATCTTGATATGCTTCTCCGCCTGTAGCACTTCCTGTAAACGATGCTGTATTTGTATTAGCCGATACAGCCATTGCTTTGTCAGTGTATAACTGGTATTGTCTAGTAACGCCTGTTGCTTTAACATAATACATACTATTGTTTAAAGCATTGTATCCTGTACCTGTAACATTTTGTAAGAATACAGTATCTCCTGTGCTCCATGTATACGGTCCAATGCCAGCACTATCTAATGTTAGTACGGCTGGATCTGCCTTTGTAATACTTTGAATAGACGCATTTGCTCTACTAATACTTGGTGGATTAAATCCGTGTACTGATCCAGTTGTTAGTGTTGCTGGACTTCCACCTACTACACTTGAAATTGTGTACACTTCTACGTCAGTGTCTAAGTCACTAAATGCTACTACATCAGTAATAGCAAGTGTTGTTAATTGCTTGTTAATTTGTGTTACAGTATGCTCTAGTGTATTAGCATTTGCTAAGTCAATGTCCGCTGTTACGTTAGGTGTTTTAGTATAATCTGTAATAGATATATTTGATAACGCAGATGTTCCTGTTAATGGTACATCAACGTCGGCAGTACTAAATGCTAAACCGCTATGTAATATTTCGTCAATTCTAGCAACAACAATGTTACCTGTAATAACTGCGACATTTGGTTTGGCATTATAACCATCACCGCCACTAGTTATTGTGACACTCTTTAATAAAGCATTAGCATATAATGTTGCTGTAGCCAATGCGGCATTTCCGCCTCCGGCTGGTGCGGTTATTTCAACTGATGGTGTTTTAAAGTAAGTTGTATTTCTTTCATATACAAAAATATTACTAACTGTGCCTGTTATATTTTCTGGGTATAATATTTCTACTTGCTGATTATCAGTAAGGAAATCTTTTTGTCGTAATGTTATGTCCATGCTTTGATGATTAAATACATCACCGAACTCGCCACGTTTGATTGCCCACTCTTCGTTAATTTCTATATTTTTATTTGTATTAACAATATTAGATCTTAGTATGCTGGTAATAGAATTTGCTGTACCTTTATTTCTAATAGTACCTTTGTAGAAATCAAATTGTGCTGAATCCGAAAGCATTATGTTTGACAATGATGATGACTTATCAAAGCCAATTAATTGTCTTGCTAAATCAGATTTAGTAGGATCAATAGTTGTTTCTGATGGATCATGATATGTTCTGATGCTGTCCACTAGTAAATCAAAGTTAGGTAATACACTACCAGCACTTGAAATAATTAAACCTTCCGCACTATATCTACCGTCCCAATTTCTACTTCGTTGAGTTAGAATACTTAATCTATCTTGTCGTATACCTAGTACATTGTCGTATACTAAATCATTAAACGAGGTTTTGTTATTAAACACAACCGCATGTTCGACTAATTCTGTATGTAATAAGCACCCAGCCATTGTAGTTCCTGTTGGCGGTGTTATTGTTATTTTGTTATCTTCTCTAGTGATTCCGCAATTAGAAATATTAATACGTTTATTGTTATCATCAATTAAAGAATATTGTTCGTTAATGTTATTTGTTATTTCTGCTATCTTACCGCTAGTACTATTAAATATAACTTCGTTAGCCATTGGGCTCAATACGATCGAATCATTACTAGTATGGTTCTCTGTTGTCCAGAATAAGAATCTCTTACCTGCTAATAGCCAATCACTTACATTGCCTAAGCCAGATTCAAATTCGCCAAAGTCAAAGCCTGAAGCAATTTGATGTCTACCAATACTTACTAGTAAATCAAATACATCTGCGGCACTTTCATAATGTTTGTTGTATGGTACCTTTGCTGTTTCGCTAAGTCCACGTTGGTAATACGTTGCCGATGCTCCGCCTATTGTAGGTATTGCTGGCAATCGTGTCCATGATGTTGTTGTAAAACTTCCTGCTGGTATATCTTGTTTTGCTTGGTAGTAAGTACTGCCTAATTTTATGTAAGCATTTTCTGAATAGTTAACACTATTATCAAACTGGCTAAATGATACAGGAGTACCGCCTTCGCTTACGTCTGCTACTGGGCCTGCTTTGTCGCTTGGTATAATATCAAACATCTGAGATGTTGTATCATAACCTATAACTGAAAAGCCAGTTGATGTCTTAATAATTTTTACACCAGTATAAAAGTTACGTGAGTTATAGTTACTAGTGTGTAATGCTGTTATTACATCGTTTGTTGGTATTCTTTGTCCTGCTGAGAAACCATCAACACTAATACTGTCACTGTAAACTTTTAAGTTTTTATCATTAATAAATCCACCAAACTTATGCCCCAGTCTAGTATTAATAGTTCTTATAGGATCACCTATTTCAGTGTTTGAACTAAGTGTCTGGAATTTTAAATAACTGTCTAGTAATGTAGTAGCACCAAATTTAATATTAATATTATTATCGATGTCAACATACCCATGCGGTGTATAATTAGTATACCCGTTTCTGACTCTTGTTGATTTACTTACTGACTGATGCGTTTGAGCAGAGTATCTTACTCTGTCTGATTTGTCTGTATACACTGACATGAACAATGCTGGCCTGGCCAAGTACATTGCTTCTGCTACGGCAAATGGATAGTATGAACTTTTCTTCCAGGCATATTCTGCCGGACTGCCGTCACCAAATTTCCAGTTGTTACGAATTTCTAAATCTGTTGCTGTTGTAGTAGTATACATCAAGTCTTGTGGTGATTTTAAATTACCACTAGCATCAACTGGTATTACTAACCCGGGTCTTGCCCAACGTTTGTGATATCCTTTTTGACTGCCTGCTGGTATATAACCATTTGTTACATTAGTCCAAAATGCTGTATACGAACTTGTTATTGCTGTTGGGTAACTAGTAGCCCACCATGATGGCTTTTTAACAAATCCAAACATTTCCCACGGTGTGGTATTTGGAGTTTGTGTATCATAGTAGTGATCAAATATGCCTCTCCAGTGACCTGGTGTAGTATATCCTAAACTGTAGTTCCATGTAAATTCGTTTGCTGTATCAATAGTGCCGTTGTTTCTCCAATCAACACCTGTTGCTCTGGCCCACTTGTTAAAGTTATTTTCTAATAAGTCGTTAACTTCGTACCAGTTGTAATCTGATTTATTATAATGTGACGGTCTTATTGTTTTTGTAAAACAATACTCGTCGTTGAAATCTGCTGTACGATATTCTGCTTTAATATTATTGTATATTATTTTTTCTAGATCTAATATAATGTTATCAATCTTTTCATTTTGTCTAGGTACATAACTACCGTCATGACATCTAATAACATCTAAGTCTACTTGGTAAGAAGTGTCTGTTATAAACGCTGGTTCATACGCAGGATACATACCTAGTTTAGATAAACTTGCTGGTATTAATGCTGATTCTGAATCTTCGTATACATTTAAAGTTAATACATCGCCTACTGTTAAACTAATACTAGTTTTTAATTTGATGTCAAATGGTAGATACGAATCTATTGTAAAGTCTTTTTCAGACACTAACACTTCGTTACCGTGTGTTATTGTATATAAATTTGTATCTAGTGCTACATTGGCCGTATTACTAAATGTATAATCAACTACGGAAACATCGCTAACTGTAATACTACTTGTTGTAGAGTTTGTTCCTATAGGTGCCATGTATGTTAATTTGTGAGCATCCTTGGAAACTTTAGAACTTTTTATTGTTTTTAATATAGTATCAATAATGTTTAAATTTGTTTGACTTAGGTAATCGTTATTGTTTAAATATATTTCAGACGATGCGATAAACTTGTTTTTAAATTTAACGTATTCGTTATTTCCAAATCTCAAAGCATGTAAAAAATCTCTGCTTGTGGATCTGGATAGATACATTGGTGTAAGCAAGTCATCAGCAGTCTGCGATATAGTTGCTTGACTAATACCTAAATTCTTAGCAGTATCTTTATAATTGTTAGCACCACTTAGTGATCCTACAAAACCTGTTTGGTTAAGCATGATTGTATGGAAATGATCTAGCATGTCTCCAAACGCAACACTAGAAATTTCTGTATTTTGCGGATTGTGTTTTAATGTGCCTGGGATTTCAAAATATCCATAAGCATCAATAGTTGTTAATCTGTCATCAGTAGTAAAAGTTGAAATAGTAATAATGTCGCCTTTTGCTAATTTAATACTACTGCCAAACTTTATTCCTTGATTTTCTGTTACTAATGTATAATCTGTACCTAATGCTAATCGCTTAGTGTTTAATGAAACATTAATATCATTGTTGTGCGGTATAGCACTTGATACAAATACAGTATCGTCTTTGGTTAAGTCAGTAACCTGAATGATATCTTCCACATACTGCTTTGATGTTGTGGGATAACTGTTTTCAAAATAATCAAAGTTACTAATGTTAAAATCACCAGCAGTAATATTGCTATTTGCTGTGAAGTATTGATTATCAAGTTTTACAACTTCTCCGGTGAGATATGTTGTAGTGTTACTGAAGTCTCTATAGTTAGTTGGCAAACTTACTGGATGCCAGTTGTTTCTAAATAACGAGTTATCGTTGCCTTTGTAATCTTGGTTTAAATCTTTATAATATAAGTAACCCGGTAATGTAATTGCTGTTGCTGTTGGAGTTGCTTTATATGTTACTGTATGAGTGGCTACATGGTTTGTAAATGTTGGCTCACTGCTGAACTTACCACTTTGGTAAACTATATTTGCTTTTAATGTAGTATCATATGCGCCAGTTGTATCACTAGTATTGTATGTAAAAACTGGACAACCTGTGAAATCACTGCTTGGATATTTTGCTATGTTATCAACGGCAATACCTACATCATCGTATAATGTAAATTTAGGTGCTTGTTGAAGTTTCATTTTTTGTTGTGCTGGTTGCCAACGTGTGCCATTCCAGTAATAATCTTTACCAGCATTAGTTCCGCCAGTACTGAATACATGTCCGTCTGTTACAATATTTGCCGACAATGCCGTAACATCATCAAACTGTATTAATCCACTGTTATCAACAATTTTATAAATTTTCTTAGCAACGTCTAATTCGTTGTTTGGGAAAATAATAGTTGAGCCTTCGCTACCACTACTACTGTTAATAGGAAAGCCAATTGCTAATCCTTCTAATTCTTCTTTTGGTTTATCAGCAACAATATCAACTGTTGATATAAACGAATTACCCCAATGGTATAATTCTAAATCTCTTTGAAATTCAATAATTGGTCTTGTGGCTCTAATTGCGCCAGACGGAATACTGAAATTAGTTGTATTATCTTTTAATGGTTCTCTAAGAGCATCTACATGATACCAGTAGTTTAATCTGCTCCATGGGTTTTTGTTTTTAGCACCACGTTGTATAACGTAGTAATCAGCAACATTTTGTATTGGGGTATTATCCCAACTACCTAAATCCCAAGCATAACTTAATACACTTCCTGAAGTACTAACATCAAATTTTAATACTTCAATATTTGCTGTATCAAATGCTGTTAGAGCCTGTGCCGCTGTTTGTGTCGAACCATTAGCAGATATAAATGTTGTGTAACCAGGTATATTAAATTTACCATTACGTGGTTGTGTAAAGTTACCTGCTGACTTAACACCGCCGTATCCTGTATCGCCTGTAGCAATATAAAAAGTTTTTGTGTCCGGTGTTCCTACGACTGATGTAATTGTGCCTGAGGCCAATGAACCTAATGCTTTATCAAAAAATAAATCTGCTCCGGCTGTTACACTTAATTGTTCTGAATAAAGTTGTACATTTGTTTTTGTAGAATCGCCGTAGTTTATAAATGTAGCATTTGTATCTTGTAGTACCGCGGTGCCACTTGACAGAACAATATCAAACGTAGTAGATGTTTTGTTACTGATAGCAAACGTCTGGTTTTCAATGTTACCTGTGTCGATTGCTTTAGTAAATCCTGCTAGTCCTGATGTATTGTTAGTGCCTATAAAGTTATTGTTTCTAGCATCTGCTGTTGTACTTGCTATAGTTACAGCATTACCGTTTGCTTCTGTTAATTTTAAACTGTTTGCTGTTGCTGTGGCTGATAAATTTGGTATGCCTTTGTTATTAATAGCATCCATTATGTCTAACGGTGACGCGATAATTGCCGCATCGGCAACGCCTGTATAAGTTGTAAGGTCCATTACTTTTAGATCAGAACCTGTAGTTCCGCTATCTAGAGTAATTGTTTTAGTGCCTGAACCACTGTTAATTGTAAACACTGGTACTTGGTTACTAAAACTTATAGTGCCCTGTGAGCCTGGAAAAATTACAATAGATCCATTTAAAACAACATTGGTTGCGTTTACTGTTGTTACAGTAGCCTGTCCGCCCTCAGGATGTATTACTTTTGCTCCTGGGTATATGTCATTTGTGCTGTTAAGATATAATGTATTAGTTAATACTTCTGGATCAACTGCACTGTTTTTACCAGCATTGCTAAATGTAGACGCAATATTTAAAGTTGTTGTTGGCGCACTACCGTCTGTTAATGTTATGTATGCTCCAACGAAACCATATGCTGTTGTACTAGCATCGCTTTTAACTTTGTTAGTTATATCAAACGTGTTAAGTCTAATATGGTTAGTGTTATTTACTTGCTGTCCATAGTCGCCTGTGAACGTTGCTGTTATTGTAGAACCATTTGCTGTTAAGTCTGCTGGTCTATCAATTTTAAATTCGTGTATAGCAGTATTGACATTTGTGTTTGCTAATGTTAAAATGTTAGCAAGTACACTTGCGCCTACTGTATCGTTTTTACTGTGAGTACCGGTGCCTCCGGCATTTGGTACAGCATTAGCATCAAATGGCTGTGTCTTGAATTCGCCATAAGCACTTATTGAAAGTGCTGTTGTAGGTACATCAACAAAAGAAATATTTTGCCCTACACCTTCAACAATGTATGATTTACCAACTTGGTACGCAGTACCACTTACATATGATCCTGTAAATTGTACAACCATGCCAGTTTTAAAAACTATACTGTTTGGTGAAGTGTATGTTGTTAACCCAACAATATTATCAATTACTACACTTACTGACGCATTACCTAAAACCTGTATAGGCTCTGGACCTGCTGAATACCAGTAGTAATTTTGATAATTTATAAATTTGTCTAAGTCAATTGGTGGAGCAAAGTTATATTGCTCTGATTTAAATATTCTATCATGGTTACCAACTAAGCCACCGGACGATCTATGATTAAATATGAAATCTTCATAAAATACAAAGTTGTCTGCGTCACCAGTACTTTTGTTTACTGTTGTTGCTGTTGGTTCTAAATTATAATATTCTCTGTTTGGCGCAGGTTGTTCTACAAATATAGTATTTGTATTGTTGTCCACACCTGGTATTTTTTTACCAATGTAACCATTTACTTCTTCAATATTGGCTTTTGAAAATAATTGTTCAATAGTACTTTCAAAGAAGTTCTTGTTAACACCTGTTTGGTGTTGTATCGGTAATAGATCAAAATATTTGTTAGTCATTAATAACTGCTTCCACTACTAGAACTGCTTGAACTACTTGAACTACTGCTTGATGAACTACTGCTTGATGCTGTAGTTTTTGCTTTAGTTTTTGCTGTTGGTGCAGTTGATTGTTTTAAATTTGTACTAGTTAAACTCTTAACAACTTCGATGTTGTCAACTGTCGCTGTACTCATGAATAATTGATCTGGCTCGCATCTAACTTGATACAGATCTCCAAAGTTCGATTGTGCTTTACTTGGCACTATAACTACTGTGGCTACTGAGCCACCTAATTCTTGGTGAATATATGCACTTAATTCTGAAAAGTAAAATGTTTCTCCAAAGTCCCAGTTATTGATATTAAAATATACGTCAATGAGTTCTAGTACAGCACTTCTAATTTCTGTATCACTTGATGTGGCGTTTGGCAGTTTAACTACTTTAACCTGTGCTTGTACTTCTACGTCAGCATCTGATCCAAACAGTAATTTAAATTTACCACTGCTATAAACAATCTGATCACTTAAACTTTTAAAATTATTTAGTGTTGCTAACTCTTGACCTAATTCGTCTGTTGTCGGTGCTTCTGGCATTACAGAAACAACACCGTTTTTGTATTCTAGCATAGCATTGTAATGTATTTTTGTCATAACAAACATTTCAATAATATTACTAATACTAGGATCTATTCTAACTTCGGAAGGAGCATAATGTTGCCATTTAAAACTACAGTTCCTTGGAGTTAGATCTAATGTATTTTGGGTAAATGATCTACCTGGTTTAACATTGTACGCATTATTTTCAGATAGTATTACTAACTTAGGCGTTGTTAAATCATTTATAAGTTCATAAACTTTTGGTAGTTCTGCTTTTGGAAATACTAATTTATGTATTAGTTTTGCTGTAGTGTTGCCTAGATATTTTTTAGCAATAGCAAGTGTTTTTACATATATTAAATCAAAGTCTGAAAACTTAGTAGTAGCATCTGGATTTGATCCAGGGGCAATAGTTTCTAAGCCAAAGTTTACACTTAATGTATCTTCTGCTTGTAAGTCTAATATTTTAAATTTAGCAGGCTTTTCGTATTGGTAGCCATCTAAATCAACTTTGGTTTCAAAAAACACAAAGTCGTCACTGCCAACAAAGTCGTCAAACAATGATGGGTTATCTGGAAAGCCGTCGTAATCACTGTCTAATGGTGATACAATAATTTTGGATGGGTCAGCATACCCGTCATTATATTTGTACGGATCTACAACTTCAAACTTTAACGGTTTATCTAGCACTTCTCTGACATTTTTATAAATTACTTCTAATTTATCTTTATGTCTAAATCCTTGCCATCTAGATGTTAAGTTATCAAAGTTAGATATCTTAATAGTTGCGTTTGAAAGTATATCAATATGTCCTTCGTTGCTGTATGCTCCTACTTCATAACTTGTTGTAGTAGCATTACCCTGATATGTTTTATAACTTGAACTGCCTATGTCCCATGTTACATACGCAATATTACCATTTGAACCGCCTGTGGCAAGTTCACTAATTTGTGCTATTGGTATTTGTAGTTCACTTGGGAACGTTGTTAGTTTGCCGCTGTTAGTTTTAACAACTGCTTTACCTGTTGTAGCACTTAATGGGTCTACTTGAATTGGTATCTCTACTGGACTTATAAAGTCGCCCTGTGAATATGCGCCTGAACCGCTTATTGATGCTTCACCGTTTTGTAAAATACCAAAGTTACTCACAAATTTTAATTCCATGTCGCTTGATTTTGAACTTCTGCTTCTTAATACAATGTTCTGACTTGCGCCAGTTGGCATGTAAGTAGCATCTGAATTTGCTAGTTTCCAAGAATCAGATATGCCGTCTTCATCAGTGTCGGACCAAGTGTATACTTCTTTGACTTGTGGTTTATAATTTTCTGTTGTGAGTTCTATAATATCTTTTTTAATTTGACCGCTGTTGCTGTCATATGATTTTTCATCATTACTAAAGTAAAACTTGATGTCACTTAAACTTTCAAATACATATCGTGTACCTCTAGTAGTAAATGTGTATTTAGAGATAGATGTTGATGACTCGCTTTGGTTGTATTCTGCTTTAATTATCCAACTTGCTCCATTTGATCTATCAGCAGTAAATTTGCCTGCTGTTGCTAATATTGAATTATCAATAATATACCAATGGCTGTCTGCTACATTTATTGGATTGTAATCGTAACCTATTCCAAAGTCTTCCTTGGCGGTTGTTTTTGCTATAAACGATACACCGATATCTTGTTCTAATAACCCGGCACTTAATGACGGTAGTATTTCAAATGCTAACCAACCATTCGGTATGTCTCTACTTAGTGTAACAACACCTGTTGTAGTAGCAAGTTCGTTAAGTGGAACTCCGCTATTAGTGATAGTTGTAATACTTGCTAGTAATATATCAGTTTGATCTTTAGGATTTCTAAAACGTAAATACGACCCTGGCTGAATAATTCTGTTTTCGTTTTTGCTGTTGTTTAAAATTTCTCTTGTGCCACCGTTTAATACAGTAAAGTATCCTGAATTATTCTTAGGAGCACTTGGCTGTGTTTTCCACAGGATGTCTCTTTCAATTAAATCAAACGCACCTGGATTAGACTTTTCATGAACTTTTCTGTAATCGTCATACACATAGTTCTGTAAAGAATAATATTTTGTTAAGTCAGCAATGTCATCTGTTAGGATCTGTGTTGCTGTTTTATTTAAACCAAATGTTAATGCTTTTTGATATGGCTCATCATCTTTGTATAATGCTCCGTCATCGGCGTATGAAGTAACCTTACTGAATCTACCTGTTGGATCTTCGATATCAATAAATCTACTGTGGCCGGCGTGTGTTCTATTTGTGGCTTTTAATTTTAATATGTTTACACTTTGACTTAAAGGATAAACATTGTAGTCCTGAGCACTTACCATTCTGTCTTGAGTGTAGTAAGTTTGCGGAGCATTATTTTTTATGCTCTGTAAACTTTCTGCTGGTGCTGAGTTAACTACAGAATTCTGTAATTCCATATTTACTGTTAATGCGTACAATTCGTTTGATGAATTAAAGTATGGTATTGTTAAAGTTGTTGTGCCAAAGTTTTCTGGTCTAATTGTTAAACTTGTACCGGCACTCTTTCTGTAGTACAGTCTGAAAATACCTGTTGGTACATTACCAAAATTACCATCAGCAAACTTAATTCGAATACCTTCGCCGATAGTGTTCTCTACACTATATACGTTTCTGTCGTTTAATGACAATGAGTTATATGCTAGTGTCTGTCCTGTTAAGTTTGGAACTCGTTTCCATGTAACTTGTTTAACAGCATTTTCGTCTAACTGCTGAAGGAATATATCTGATTCGTTAATGTTCGCATCAGTGATATCTATAAATCTGTTTGGCAATGCTCTTTCAAATATATAATCTTTAAAGTCTAATTCGCCTTGTTTGAACATAAAGAAGAAGCCAGTGTTAGCACTTTCTAATCCTTTCTTGTCGTTCCTGTACATGAATCGCATAGGTTGAAATATGTCTGGTTGTGCTTCTTCAAATACTTTGTTTTCATTAATGCTACTGCTTACTACTTCAAACGGAAATGATTCCCCGTTTACATCAGCACTAAAGGTGTATGTTAAATTTTGACCTGTTTGGTTATTTAAAGCATATATTTCTGTAGGAATATTACCTACTGTTCTTTCTATAATTGGTTTAGTAAACGGATTGTTAGTTGACATCGCACTATTAAGAATTGCTACAAACTGATCAAAAGAATCAGCATTGTCTTCATCATTCCATACTATAGTAGTATCTTGTATACTTACGCCTGTTCCGTCAACTAATGGTTCTGTTGTTGACAACGAAGTTACCTTTATTAATCCACTTGCTGGAATATTTCTTTTTGGAGTGTATCCTAGCATGTTGGCTAGCCTTAGAATACTGTCTCTGCTTTCCGCAGTTGATAAGAAATTCTCTCTAGTATTTAAATCTACTCTAAATGCCAAACTCTGTGACAAGTATGCTAATAATTCAATTATTGCTACAAACTCTGAACTTTCAATGTAATCATTAAAGTTCTCCGGATAGTTTTCTCTGATGTATGTTAGCATTGCTGATCTCATTGTGCTGAAATCATATGCTTTAAAACTTACATTAGTAAAAGCCGAATAGGCCATTTCCCAATTTTCCGCGGCAAATAAATTACTATTTCGTTTACTGATTGCCATTATACATTTTCCTCTTCTAAATCTACATCAAACTCTGCTATCAACACATCTTCAGTTAAGTCTGCTTTGTACTGAAGATACATTTCAATTCGTAATGTATGCTCTAATGATGCTACATTCATATTAATTAAACTAACTCTAGGGTCACTATTAACAATTCTAATACAGTCATCTTCGATATCCTGTATAATTAATCCGTCAAGTGGTTCCATAAGCGATTCCATAATGATCGAACCATAGGTTGGTCGCATTACTCTTTCGCCTTTAGAGGTCTTTAATTGGTTAAGCAAGTCCTGTTTAACCAAGTCTAAATCAACTAGGTTAAATGGTGGTTTTACCTTACCGTCTGTACTGAATCCAATAAATGTTGCCATACTTATATTTATCATGTTTATTAACGGATACTATAATGATGGGTGCTTTTAAGCGGTTTTTATTTTACTTTAGATCGTAAGTAAGTTAGTGCTTGTTGCTGTAGTTCAGGATCGAGTTTATCTAGAGCATTTTGAATCATTGGTGTGACACCAGGAACCTCTGTATTGCCTTGATCTGGTGCTCCAGCACCTTGTTCTCCGGCTTTATTCATACTTTTGTAAGCCAGTGCTAAAAATATCTTTTTTAGTTCTACATCAGATAGTGCTCGTTGCGACTGTTTGAGTATAGGAGCAATACTACTAAAACCCTGCGATACAAGGTTAGTAATTTTATGTTGAGATTTAAGATAGTTAAGAATATCAGATACTTTAGTTACACCAGCATCAGCCGTTGGCAATTTTCTTGCTTTCCAAGTAATAAAATCGTTGTTAACTGTATCGGCGACCTTCATGGCTTTGGCTTTTTCTTTGCCTGCTATTGCTCTATTACCACTGCCTTTGTTGCCAAGAGCACCTGCGACTGTATTGCCTACATTCTTGCCAAATTGCGCCATCTTGTCCAATGCGCCAAATGGTTTTTCGTTAACTATTACTTCATCAATTCTCATATACTTTCTCCTGCCAGTTATTTATCTCTTTTGGCTTTTCGCTGTTTAAATATATGCTGAACTAACTTAAAAGGAACACTACATGAATTACGTTTTAGCAGTTGCTCTAGAGGACGAACTCGAAGGCATGGAAGGTAATTATAATATATTATATACCGGCGTTGGTAAAATCAACGCGACAATGGCACTCACAAAATACTTAACACAAAATCCAGACACAGAACTTGTAATTAATTACGGTACTGCCGGAGGAATTGACCCTAATATGAAAGGGTTATTACATGTGGGTAAATTTGTACAGGGCGATATGGACTGTACTGAATTTGGCTTTGAAATGTACCAGACTCCGTTTGAAACACTTACTACAGAAATTGTGGTTGACATCAAAGGGTTTACATGTTATACTCAAGATAAATTTGCCACAGTTGCGCCTGAAGGATATTGTAATTGTGTAGATATGGAATCGTACGCACTTGCTAAAGTGTGTATGGCTCATGACGTCAGATTTAAGTGTATGAAATTTATAAGTGACATAGTAGGTTCCGGAGACCAGACAAATGATTGGGAAGCCAATAAGTCTCTAGGAGTTGAAATGTTTGAAAACGGGTTAAAGGACCTAATTGGAGAAAAATAAAAATGAAAATGGAAAAACAAGATATTAACTTTCACAAGAACTTTATGCCGCTGTATTTAACAGTAGCAGTATTAGGTTCAATGTTCTTAGCAAACAAGGCTATGGCAGAAGACATCGAAGAAGTTATAGTGATTGCTCAGCAAGTAGTAGATACAAAAGCAGACGCACTCACTGAAACAACATTAATCGAAAGCATTATGCCAGACAGTACTTGGGTAGCAGGCGGCTACGGAGCATTTACAGGATTTAGAGAAAGAGGCGCTCAAACTGTACACACTATAGTTTACAAAAACGGCATCCCTCAAAACGGTGCTGGATCAAGTTGGTATGACTTTGGGCACGATATTGTAAGTGGACAGAATGTAAAAGTTATATCAGGTGCTAACGGTGTTATGTACGGCTCGGGCAGTATTGCTGGAACTGTATTAATAGAAGATACCATAGAAAGAAGTGCCACAGCAAGACTAGGCAGTAACAAACATTACTATGTAAGTGTCGCACCGACTACATGGCTACAGTATACAGATTTTACGGTTGAACAACAAGCAAGAAACGACAACACAGAAAGCGACACATACGAGAATCAAAGTGTAAAAATTATTGCCGACGCAGGCGACTTTGAATTTATTGTAAGTGCGACAGATTATGCTTACGATTATGATAATTGTTATACTGCTGGTTTCAGTCAAAGTAATGATTGCTTACAGGACGGTAAAAAGTTTACTGTAAGTGTCAGGAACGAGTATTTTACTATTGGTAGAACAGAAGAAAAGGCTGACTACTTCACTGAAGGTGTAAGCACTTATCAAAATGAAAGCAGTAGAGACTATTTTAGAGCAGGAGATACTGTAAACTTATCTAACTTATTACAAGTTACATATGGTGTCGATGGAAGTAAAGAGCAATACATGGAAAGCGAACAGGATAACTACGGAGCATATCTTAGTATCAATGCCGAGTTTGCTTTAAAGTATAACTTTGGTTTTAGAGCAGGCAACAACGATCAAAACGCAATGAGATTTGGTATTGAGAAAGACGCATTCTTTATGAATGTAGGTACTAGTTATAGACGACCAAACTTATACGAAACTGTTGGCGACATTTATGTTGACGGCAATGAAGGCTTATTACCAGAAGAAGGGGTAGGTTACGAAGTAGGTTATGGTGTACTAAGTGTATTCATATATGACTTTGAAGAGTCAATTGAGTATACACCCGGGTATAACACTATAATGCCTATCGCAAATGCTGTTGACGAAAGCGACGATGTTATAGAGATGGTAGAAACGGCTAGTAGTACTGATGTTTGGACTAACGCAACATATCTTAACTCTGGTAGTTATAAAACACAGGGTGTTAGATTTGCTAACACATGGGGTCCTGTATCGTTAATGTTAAAAATAAACGACACAGATCAAACTAGAGTACCCGAGTATGTTGGTGTCATAACATGGCAACAAACATTTAACGATATTAACTATAGAGTAAAGTATGCCGGACAGTTTGATAGACTTCCTGGACCGTATGACATGCTAGGCGACGGACAACAATTTATGGATGATCTTAAGAAACTTAATTTTTATGCTACAAAAACGTTTACTAACGGTGTTGCTTTAAACTTTAAAGTTGAGAATATCACAGATGAAGAAGTAGAAGTTGTGCCTGGTTATAACAGCGAAGGGCGTGAAATCCACTTAACAGTTAAGTATAACTGGTAATACAATAAATAATAATACAATTTAACAACATTGTAGGACCACAATGACAACAGATAAAATTATTAAAAAGATTATAGGTACTTTCAAAGACCTCCAACAACGTGCTTCAGAAATTAATTCAGCACATCAACAAACAGTCATTGCCACGTGTATCCAAAAAGATAGACGTGGTAAATATGACAGCCTAGGTTTTTACAATGTAAAGACCAAGCGATACGCACTAGTGTTTATCAGAGACTACATTGCTAGAAATGTAAATCATATTCCTGAATTGGAAGAGATGAAAAGTTTAGTTAATGGGTCCATTAAGACACAACGATGACAGATCCACTAACAACTCAGTTTACTAACGATACCCTCGAAGAAGAATTACGCACTATGCTTGTTGAAAAGAACAATGAGAATAATGCTCTAAGAGGTGAAATTGCTATACTTAGACAGACTGTAGCGGAAGAGCAAGAAGCAAAATATAGAGCCTATATTAAGTTTGCGGATATACAGAAAGAATTATCTGTTCTCAAGAATAGTACTGAATAGCTCTGCTTCGTTATAACGTCGGTTATAAGTTTCCTCATTAACCATTGTTTTACCACTAGGTAATTCTGTTTCAGCAAATTCCATAAAGTACGACGGTACTTTGTGGTATTCTAAGTTATTAAGTACTGTTAATAATCTGCTGTTATATACACGTTTACCCTTTACTTCAAATACTAGCGACACCAAAGCCATCAGTTGATTTGCTGTTAATGGTACTCTTACCTGTTGCTGTATAACGTTGATAGCAACATTAAGATCTGTATTATAAATACTGTTAATAACTGCTTCTAACACACCGTTTTTAAAACTAACGACTGTTATGCCAGTATCAGTGTCCGTTGCTGTAAGAGGGGTGTACGTTGCTGTAGCACCTACTGTAGTGTTGTACAACGAGCTAGTTTGTAATGCGTTAAAGTTGTTCTTAATAACACGTTGTACTCCTGGATCTGTAAGCGGCAATAATTCAGCGTTTCTAAAAGCCATCATATTGTTTGCTACTTCAATTGGAGTTAACTTGTGATTAATTCCCACATACACATTCTCGCCGTCCCTAGTAGGATACACAAACGTGGGTTGTTGTGAAGTAATAAACTCTTTTATACTTGCCTTAAATGTTTTACGGAATTGAAAATTGATTGGTATAATAAATTCTTGAGCATTACCTATTACTTTTTCGTATACCGGCTCTGTAACTCCGTCGACTAATCTATACCCCGTGCCTCTGAATTGTCCTTGTGGCGAACAATAATCAACTGGTCGTTTATCCCTCTTATCTAGTTGTCCTGGTAATAAATCTAACTCAACATTAATCATTGTCTTGACCTCTGAACGGTTTATCCTTTTTAGATCTACTTGGCTCAGGTTGAGGTACTCTTGAAAGAATAGTTTTTATTCCGCCTGTTCCTAACCCTTCCCATGCTGGAATGGACTCTCCTGGGTTTCCTTTACCTAATCCTGTAATTGTCTTACCTTGTATTTGCTTAGATGGTGCTATGGCTGATGGTACAGGGATTGGTAGTAGTTGCGTATCAAATCCAAATAGCGTCATTTTTTTCTTGTTAGTTTTAATATAATCGCCTGGTCTAATTACTGGGATTACTGTTGGTGGTGTTACCTTAGTAGCAATATCAACCAAAGATCCTTCTAGATCAAGTTTTAATTTGCTGTTTATAACAACCTGTGCCTCGGCTCTTAAAGACGATGTGCCAGTTGACTGTAAATAAATGATGCCAGGTATAACTGAATTTTCGTTTGCTCTACCTAATGCGTTTGCTATAATATTTTGTGACTGTATGGATAAAGGTCCCGCTGATAGAAAATCAATAGTGCCGTCTGTTCCTTCTTTAATGCCCATCAAACTTGGCCATGCTGTGAATTTTAAATTTTTACCAATTACGTTAACATTGTTCTGTCCTTCAATATTAACTGTTCCTCTGTTATTGGCTTTTAAAAAGTCTGCGCCAAACATTGGATCCATGTGTGCTAAATCAATATCATCTACCACTCCGCCTAAGCCTCTGCTTTTATCATATGGATGTGGAGCATTGTTGGCCGCCTTTATATTAACGTCCTGGCCTGCTTCGATGTTTACATTTTGATCTGCTCTTAGATTTAGGTCTCCCATTGTTCTAAGGTTAATACTGCTTTTGCCAAATACATCTATGTTACCGTCGCCATCTATTTCAACATAGCCTGTGCCTTTTTTATTTACTATGTAAATGATGTCATGTGTATCATTTAATAATAGTTGCATTCCTTGGCCTGTACGCAATCTAATTAAATTGTTTGTATCGTTGTCATCCATAACAAATTGATGTCCTGGATTACGTTTTCCAGGGTCACCGTCTTTACGTGAGCCCGGTGTTAATATTCCAAACACCTCTGAGTTGTCTTCTCTTCTTGCGCCACTGGTACTTTGACCTCTTACGAAATCATCGCCTAGGCCTTGATAAAATAAATTGTCTGCTAATTTTGATCTGGGTCTTTTTGCGGATTTAACTTCAACATCCGCTCCCTTGTTAGTGTATTTTACATTATGACTTTTTACGTCGTTGTTTATATTTATTTCAGCAGACGGATTTGGTCCTTCTCCGGTATCACTTGCTGGTATACCCGGAACCATAAAGTTTCTATAATTATGAAATAAACATGAAAGTATAACTGGTTCTACTACGGCGTTGATCATTATTAACCCTACTACAACCTGTGTGCCCGGATCGGGCGGTCTCATCCACATACCGTAACTGGTTTGTGTAGCACCTTCTGATGTTTCGTCAGCGTTGGAACCTAACTGTGTAGCACCAGCAAATGGTGATGTCCAATGACAATTAAATAATGCTTTGAGTGATGTGTCATTGCCTGTAATATCAGGTATATGAACTAGCATTTTTCCCATTCTGGTTGCGTCAATTGTTTGATGTATTACACCAAACCAAAGTTGTTTAGTTCCAAGTTTATCTTGATATTGTTTTTCTGTTTTTGAAATACTAGGCATAGTGCTATTTA
>Ga0208814_1000610_pt1 | contig 20139 bp, 30 predicted proteins | sample MalvirAntarct_55_FD_184253 | JGI IMG/M metagenome (GOLD analysis project Ga0208814, IMG submission 184253) | Marine viral communities from the Global Malaspina Expedition - Malaspina viral metaG Antarct_55 (SPAdes) (version 2) | ecosystem: Environmental > Aquatic > Marine > Oceanic | place...
TGTGCAATCCGCCATTCTCTGTTTATAAACTATTATAACACAGATTGCACAGTTGTCAAGTTTCTTCGGGCTGTATTACTATACTAGTACCATCTTCTTCTTTTTTAGTAATGATAATAGTGCCCTGATCGCCTGTTTGAAATCGGAGCGTGTCGCCTACTTTCCATCCTTGCTTTTCAAGTATCTCGGGAGGAATTGTCATTAACGTATTTTCAGGGTTTTTAGGATCGTCTTCAAATACTTCCTCGTATGAATATGTATGTGTTGTCATATTATTTCCAAATTGGTCCTTGTATCCATCCTACTAAGCTATGTCGCTCTCCAGATGTAACTGGTGTTACTCTATGCCACAGGTAGCTAGGAAAGAACACAATGTCTCCCTTTTTTAGAGCTATTGTTTTGACTCGGTCTGGGTCGGCAGGACTGGCGCACTCGATATCTAAGTTGCCGCCTTCAAACTCGTCATTAAGTAACAATGTAAAACTAAGTTTCCTGCAAGTTTCATTATCTTCGTCGTCATTGAGTATTTGATCAACATGCCAGTCGTATTTGTCATCAACGCCGTAATGAGTGTATTGTAACGGTTCTAAAATTCCAGCATCAAAATTCCAGTTAGCTCGTTTACTTGCGTCAGCTGACACATCAAACAACTTTTGAAAGATTGCTATGTTATCTTCACCCTCAGGTACTATCCAACTAGTTTTACTAACACGGTCATTGTGTGGATCTCTTTGTGAAGAACCTGCTGTTTCTAAAGGCGGCGCTGCCTTATATATATCTTCTATCATGTCTAACAAAGGCTGTTCGCTGTAATGCATAAATGCCTGTTTTCTAATGGTCATTTGATTCTGTAATGTCCTTCTTTTGTTTGAGCTTTGGGTGTAGTGTTTTATCACCAGCAATACTTGCGGCTAACGATTGTATTTGTTCTACCAATGATGTCACATATTGTTCGTTATAATTACTCTTAGTATATTTTTCTCTATGTGCTTGCATTGCTAGGTCTCTCATTGCTGTTACTCTTTTTAGTAAGTCATCAATTGTATGTAACATTAAAACTCCATATCTGCCGCTACAACGTAACGGTTGTTGTGAGACTGTAAGACACCCGGGCGGTGCCAAGTTTTTCCAGGCATGATCATCCAATGACCAGTATCCCATCCTGCAAAGTATTTACCGTCACCTTCAGGACCGTTTAGTGCAACTTCTGTTCCGGCTGTTTTAAGATGTACTGCATCATCTGGTAATTGCAAATAATACACACCGCTCAATACTGTTGAGTTTGGTCTTAGATGCTGATGCCAATAACTGTCACGGTCTTCTTTAGTGTTAAGTGAAGTTTTGTAACCCCAGCTCTTAACACCTTTGATTTGTACTTCGCGTTGCAGGTAAGCAAAGCAACTCCAAATAAAGCTCATTTTAAGATTTATCCAATGTTCAGTTGGCTCTGCAAATATATTAATGTTTGTCTGGAAGGGAGGACTATTATCCCAATAGTCGCCGTTTGCAATTATTCTGTCTATATCAAGTACTAATTGCTCTCGTGCAGTACTGTTAACAAGTGCATTCCAGTCATAGTATTCGTGTGGTGCAAACATAAAATAGGCTTCCTCTTAGTTACTAGTATACTGCATTATACTAAAGATGTCAAGTACTTTTCTTTGCTGGTTTTGCTTTTTTTACTGCCTTGATATTACTTCCAACTGCAACTGTGGCACCTTTACCGGACATCTTCTTTGCAGTTTCTTTAACTTCAGCTTTTAATGCGTTTTCATCATAGGTTGTGTCTCGTCGACCAATATCAGCGGCAAACAAAGTTTCAGTTGTTGTTTTATTATATCCCCAACGATCCTGAGGCTTAGTATCAGATGAGTGTACTTTAGGCTTTTGCGGCATAGTAAGCATCTTAACTAATAGTTCAGCAGTAGCTTCTCCACACTCTGGACAAGCAGGCGAATGCTTGCTCATTCCTAATAGTTCGTCATATATTTCACTACATGTTTGGCAGTGGAATGAATAAATTGGCATGTTTTTACTTCTCCGGTTACATACTTAATTATCTTAATACATAATAGCATAGTATCATTCCGGCTGTTATGAAAAAGCTGAGAAGTTTCCTCCCCAGCTGTTAGTAAGTTTAATTAGCTAGAGGATTATCTAATGCTCTCTGTAATCTTAAATTTAACCTATCTTCAAGTTCTTTTAATTTTCTTGTAATTTCATCACGTATTTCGTCGTTGCTACGATTACTATTATTTCGCAAGTCTTCTGCTTTTTCATTGTAATCATTTTGTAACCTGTCACGCTTGATTTCAAAACGTTGTTCAGCTAAGTCTATTAGTTCTCTAACGTCAGCTTCTACGCCTTTAACATCATCTTCTACACTATCTACAATCTTTTCAACTCGCATAACATCATCACGTAGACCATTTTTAATATCCTTTGAATATTGTAATGCTTCGTCGACTTGTAATAATGCACCATCTATTCTTGTTTCTAACAGTGCTACACTTTTATCAATACCAGATAGATCGGGTGCTTGATAGCGTTCTATTTTAGCTTTCATATTTCTATAATCGTTGTAGAATTCAAAGCCTCCCCAGGCAGCTCCGCCTAAGGTACTTAGTACTGTTAATACTAAAAATAGTTTGCCGCCGGTGAATTTAACTCCGCCCACTTCTACTGTTGTTTTTTCACTCATCTTTTAATCTCCTTGTCTGGTTTCTCGTTTGGTATTTCCACGGTGTTTTCCATTTTGGCCTTGCGTACTCCTGCACACATTTGTCTTACTTCTGCGAACTCAGGGCCTAGTTCTAAATCTTTATACCTAGCACACATTTTTAACATTTCGAGCTGTTGTCTTAACAGTTCGTTCTGTAGCATAGTTTTTCTATACTTCTTTGTACATGTTCCACCTAATGAAATTCGTAATCTAATACCAACTCTAAAGTTTTCACTGTCTCTGCTTGAATTATAATTATTGCTGGAACTACTAGGATAGTTATTACCGCTAGTGTCGTCACCTCTATTAATTTCAGCATATGGTTCTAGTGTAACAGGATCACAATGCTGTCCACCCTGTAGGTATTCATTTGCCGCTTGTGCTGGCTTAACCCAAAATGCTATTGCCATAACTGTTAGTAGTAGTGCTCCAGTTAATACATTCCTATCCATTTTAATATCCTCCGTTAAGTTTACGTTCCATCTCTTTTATGGAGTAAGTAAATTCACGCATGCTGTCTGATGTGTTGCGAACTAGTTCTTCTAACGCACTTAATTCAGCCATACTTGCTGTCTTGAAAGATCCATCTCTTAATACATTAATTTTTGCATTAAGGTCAGCAATTACTTTAGCAAAGTCAGTCATTTCAATAAGAAGTTCTTCCCTTCCTGTTTTTAATCTTTCATCATTGTTGTTTACACGAATGTTCAGTTTATCTATTTCTGCTGATATTCTATCATTTAGGTTTGCCTGCACATTGGCAATTTCACTGTTAACTTTATCGTGGTTGCTCTTTTGGTTCATAGTTAATGTTATTATTGTTTTCTCATTATCTTCTATTGTATTTTGAAGTCCGTTTACATAACTAAGACCTCCATACAGTGACGCAACTACTGCTGCCACTACTGGCACACCTGCCGCATATTTCATTATACTCATTTGTCTCTCCTTATTTGTATTGCATGTCGACCATTGCTTCATGCTTTATTTGACTTGCTAGGCCGTTTAATAACCCTCTTTTATTTTCAGGCACTTTGCTTGCATTGTATATACTGTCACTTCCATAAAAATCTCCAGCTACTTGGACTTGTCCCCCGTAGGTAGTAAACCCTGGTAAGAAGTTAATTAGCGCACTTATTTGTGCTTGGATTGCCGCTTGTTCTTTTAAACTAGTAGCGGTTGCCATATCCTTTGCTAAACTTACTAACTTGTTTTTAATAATTTCTTTCATCTTCTTTTTCTTTGCAACGGCTTTTTGTTCAGCTGTCATCTTTGTTGGCTTAACTACTTTCTTGGCAACGGCGGTAGTTCCTTCAGTATCATCACCGGCTTCGCCATCTGTTCCTTTGTCTGAGGATCCATCACTTTCATCATCTGATCCGTCTTTATCCACTGACTGTTCCACATCACTACTGGGCTCTTCTTCTGCCTCTTCTTTGTCATCAGTTACCTCTTCTTCCTTGACTGCCTCTTCAACTACTTCTATTTCTTCTATTTCTTCAACTACTTCTACTTCTTCTACTGCTAGTTCGTCTTCAATAAGTTCGCTCATTGTTTCTACTTCTACTTCCATTTCAATTTCGATAACATTAGCATCTAGCTGTGCCATTTCCATCTCAACTTCTGCTTCAATTGATTCAACTAGTATCTCTAACTCAACTAACTCAGCTTTTTGTTCAACTTGGGCTATACTAGCAAGTGGAGCAATAACTGGCCCTGCTACTTCAAAGCTATTAAACGACTCAACTATTACTGGAGTATCAAATGCTGTTTCAACTGCAATTTCAATTGGTACTATTTCTTCAACTACTTCCATTACTGGTGCTTCGACTACTTCCATTTCTATTATAACTACTACCGGTGTATCATTAATAATTGAATCTATAACTGCATCACCTGTTATTGAAACCTCTGTAATAGATTCAGCACTAATAATGTCAGCTGTATTGTCTGCAATATCTTCTGCTGTTGTAGTGCCGTCATCTACATCAGGAGTTGCATCATCAATTACTACTGCTACTGTGTATCCCGGACACCCTGGATTATATAATGCATTAATACTACACTGATTATCAAAGTATGCAATTTCGTAGTTGGGACAAGTTGTATCGTATAACCCGCTTGCTGTACATTGCTGACTAAAGTATGCCGCGGCATAACCTGGGCAAGTACTGTCGTATAACGCACTAATGCCACACTGCTGATTAAAGTATGCTGTTGCGTAACCAGGGCACTGACTGTCATACAGCGTGTTTAAGCTACATTGTTGATTCAAATATGCTGTTGCATACCCAGGACAAGTGCTGTCGTATAACGCACTAATGCCACACTGTTGATTAAAGTATGCGGTAGCATACCCAGGACAAGTGCTGTCGTATAACGCACTAATGCCACACTGTTGATTAAAGTATGCGGTAGCATACCCAGGACAAGTGCTGTCGTATAACGCACTAGCTGTACATTGTTGATTAAAGTATGCTGTTGCATAACCCGGGCATCCTGAATCGTATAATGCACTTGCTGAGCATTGTTGGTCGTAATAAGCTGAGGCATATCCCGGACAACCACTGTCGTATAATGCACTTGCTGAACATTGTTGGTTGTAATATGCTGTAGCATATCCTGGACACCCACTATCGTATAATGGGTCACTACTACATTGCTGATTGTATTGTGCTGTTGCATAGCCGGGACATCCACTGTCATATAATGCACTTGCTGAACATTGTTGGTTATAGTGTGCATTTGCATAACCTGAACATCCACTATCGTATAATGGATCAGCTGAACATTGTTGATTAAAGTATGCTGTTGCATAACCTGAACATCCACTATCGTATAATGCATTTGCATTACATTGATTGTTATATTCATTAGATGCGTATGCTTCTGAGTAACCTGGACAACTAGTACTATGTAGCGGAGTATTTGTGCAAATATCTGTAGAAACTATAATATCGCCGACCATGTTTTTAACTTTAGGGCCGTAATTTCCTGCCCAGAAACCAGCATCATACCCTTGAAGAAGAATATCAACAGTACTGATCTCAGTACCTGGAGTTGATTGAGTAGTGCCTATCCAACTTAATATTTGTGTTGAAATCCAGTCGTCAGTAACTGCTTGACCGTAATCAAATGTCTGTTCGTAAACATGAGTTCCATCTGCAGACTTAGCTGTTATTGATAAAGTTAATGGATCAATACATACGCCATTAACTTTTTCAACTAGACAATTACCGTTAATAGTATTAGTTTGATTATTGCGATAATCAAACGTAGTTCGATATCCGTCTATCTTAAGACCAGATCCTGCTAGTGCTTGTGTTATTGCATGTTGTATTGCCCAAGATCCTGGATTGTGTTTAAAGCGGACAAAGCCATTATGTCCATTGCCGACTTCTGTACTAGCACCAGTTGTAGTGCCGCCAGTTAATCCACTTTGTACATTTACAGTTGATTGCGAATGTGTGTCGCTGGCACAGCCCGTTCCAGTGATAAAGTTTGTAGTACCATCAGTACTACAATTACTAGATGTTAATGTTTCGGCGTAGGCGTTATTAGAGCAGGAGTAACAAAAGACCAACACTAAGAGCGCCGTAGCCAGCACCTTTAAGTACGTCATTTCCCTTTTTCTCCTTCTCAATGTTTGCAGGTTGCTTATCTGGGTTTGCATCCCACTTAGCTTGTGCTTCAACACCAATGGAGCCTCTAAACGGGCAAGGAGTACCTGCCATTTCCATTGCGTTATACACTCTATCATCCTGACACATCATACTAACAGCGGCGACTTTCATCCCCATATCGTATAGTGTTTTGGATAGCTTTAGCATTTCACAGTTCATGTCTCGTACAGTCGCGCCGGTAGACAAACCTATAATTTGTGTCTGAACTGCACCACTTACGCCTACAGTACATAGGTCGCTATTACTAGCATTAATACCAGGACTAATGGCACTTGGAGGTGGGCTTTTAACAGTTGTAGTTGATGTACCGTTTGATGTAACGGTTGAGTTACTTGTTGAATCAGTTACAATTGGATCAGCGTATGCTGTTCCTGCTACACCCAGCGTTATTACTGTGAGTAGTAGTAATGTCATGGTTTTCCGTAACATTCTGTCTCCTTTTGGACTATAAGTTTCTGTGAAATGTACCGTACTACTATTTATCACATCGACCGTCAAAATTCCAACACCAGAGTAGTGAACGGGTGTGTAAAAGAGTAGAGTTTTGTTACAGCGGTTGTAAATATTATTGTAAACGTTCCCTCACGCTGGCTACAATAATATTTAACTGATATTTTATAAAGTTATGTAAGTACTTAACTTACTATTCCGTTGTTTAAGGATAGCTGTGCCCATTGCTCGCGTCCTGCGCCAGCTTGTGTAGGTATTATTGATATGCCAAAACCGTCTGGTGAAGCCGCATGCCCGGAATTTTTAAACGTTAGTAGATCAGTTTCGTTTCGCATCATTGATGTTTTCTTAGTAGCAACTCCCATTACTAATAGTGCATTAAACTTGTCTCTGTTTCTGTACCATAAAAAGTTTTGCACTAAGTATGTTTCTAAAATTGCATTTACGTCTTCTGATGTTGCTATCTTGTCAGCAATCTTGTCAGCGTAATTATCCATATCCATCTGGATCAAGTTGAACATAAGATTTCTACGATCTGATTGATTTTCTTGTGGTGTAGCTTCTGGATTCGATACACCTGCTCCTGCAATTGGCATGTCTATATTAAGAGCAGTCATAAAAGCCTTAATTCCTAGACTACCGCCGGCATTCTTTTTAAGTGTTTCTAGTACTGTTGGAATTCTGTCGCGATACTTTTCAAGTACTTGTGTTTTTGCTTTTTGTGATCCGCCACCGTAGCCAATACGTCCGCCACTTTTGCTCATAGCCGCTTTAAGTTCAACTTTGCCAATGCCTTCAATTTCTAAATCACCTTCGCCAGACGCAAGTTTAATTTTATTGCTTAACACTGCTAGTGCATACTCACCTGGGCCTTTTTGCTTTTTTCCTACACCGTAACCAGCTAGGGCATTAAATGCTTGTGAGCCTGCCGCATCGCCAAATACTGATTGGAAAGTGTTAAGTGGTTTTGAAAGCTCTGCTATATTAACAACGCCTCCTTTTGATTCCATGCGCTTAATAAAAGTTGACAGTGTTTTATAATCAGTTTCAACACTAGCAATAATACGTGCTACTTCTTGTCTAACTTTGTCACCTTCGCCTTTACTCCATTGAGTTTCGTCACCCATCGACTGAGCAAACGCTGTGTCAATGTTAGTACCAATTTGACCTTTGTTAATAATTTTATAAATTCTATCAAGAATCTCTGCTTGTTCAGGAGAGTCAGCTGAATAGCCTGAAATCTTAGCAATGATATCTTTTTTCTCTTTATTAAGGTCTGTGTATTCTGTTAACTTAAACTCTTGATAGCGCATGTATTATAACTCCTGATAATGTATTTATACGATTTTAGGAAACAACATGTCTGTGCAGAACTTGTCTACGTCTGCTTCGTCTAGTCCTAACGATTTCATTGTGCGAGGAGTGTGTGGATTCTTTTGCTGGTTTTCACAGTAGTAATTCTGTGCGCCGATAACCATATCGCTATTCCCACTGCCAGTAAATTCGCCTATCTCATCAAAGTATGCACGTAGGTTGTCTTGTGCTAGTTCTATAATAGCAACTGCTTCGTCAATGTCACTTACATTGCCTGCGGCAAGCATCTTATCTGTAAAGATGTTAGTTGCCCACTCAGGTAGTACACGTTGCTTGCTTGGAATAAATTCTGCTACTGCTTCCTTATAGCCTGCAATCATAGGATTGTCGTGATCACTGCTAGGACTAAAGTCGTGAAATGCACCTGTCATTTTGTTCTTGCCTGCAATAACATCAAAGCCGTATATTGGGCCATCATTTTGTATTACAGGAAATACACATACATGCATCATCCACAAGCCCTTGCTTTCGCGAGCATCTACAACATCAATGTGCGCTCTACGTACATCATCATTATGCCACACACGGTTAACCCATGTATCGCTATTAAAGTGTGCAAGTCCTGGTTCGTCATATTCTGTTGCCTTCTCGTCGAAGATGCTAATTATTTCTTCTTGGCATTCAATTAGCCTATCCCAAATTACACTCACGTTTTCTCTTCCTCAGATAGCTGTTGAAACATCTTAGTTGCAAAGTCAAAGCATACTTTTGCTTCGTCTGCCATGCTATCGTCTAGCTTTGCACGTACTAGTTCTTTAAGTTCAGATATGTCTTGTTTAAAGTCAAACATTGTTCCTGCACCAGGTACACGAGTTCTAATCATTTGTCCACCACTTAGGTCTCCCATGTGACGTACATATATATGTGCCATAATTTTATCTTTGTCTGTCATAATAGATTTAATATAAGATATATACTCTTGTACAACAGGCAATACTTCTGGATGTATTTCTTCTGGATGCGGCCATAGTTCTTTATAGTCGGCCATTATCTTTTGCGAGCGTCTAATACTAGGAATGTCATTAAGTAACCCATGACTCATAGCAATAGCTTCTAATACATCATACATTGGAAACTGGTTGTAAAGAAACGTGGCATAACGCTCGTCACTTATTTGTGTCTTCTTATTAAACATTTCTTTAACAAAGGTCTGACGTTCTGCATTCTTGTGATGCTCCCACGTTAGTTCTTTTAAGTTACTCATATTATATTAATCCTCTTCTAATTTTATCTGAAGCGGAAAGCCGTTATTACGACTGCGTGTCATTGCTTCGACACTCTTCTGTTCAGCTATCTCATAACTATATATGCCGGCTACGCCAGAACCTTCGCCATGAATGGTTAGCATAATCTTTTCAGCTGATGCAATACTGTGCTTAAACGTTTCTGTAAGCAATCCTATAACCCACTCCATCGGAGTTGAATCATCATTAACCATAACAACTTTATACTTACTAGGCGGCTGGTGTGTGACGATGATTTTTTCGTCTAATTCAATATCGACGTCTGTACTCATTTTCTTCTCCGTTAATTAAAGGGGGAGCAGTTACACTCCCCCAGACACTTATTTGCCTTTAGTTTCGATTACATTATCGCCTGCTGTAACAATCTTAATTGTCTTAGGCTTTAATGCATCTGGTACTTCACGCTTTAGGTGTACATTAAGCATACCTAGTTCAAGTGTAGCACCTTCTACTTCAACGTGGTCAGCAAGTGTAAACTCTCTACGGAAGTTGCGTCCGCCGATTCCTTTGTGTAGGTAGTTTACTTCTTCGTCCCCTTTTGGAGCAGTCCCTTCGATCTTTAATTGATCGCCATCTTTTGTGACGTCAAGATCTTCCATGCCAAAGCCAGCCACAGCGACTGAGATGATAAACTCGTCTTCGTTAACTTGTGCGATGTTGTATGGAGGGTAACCGTTTCCGTTTGGACTATTTGCAAATTGTGTATTCATTTGTTCAAATAGTCGATCAAAGCCAATAGTAGCTCTGTGGAATTGTGGTAGGTCTAGAGTTGTGATTCTTGTCATTTTGTTTTCTCCTTATAATAAGCAAGATCTAAAGTTGTAACCCTTTCGGCGTTACAAGTTTATTTATGCATATGAATGAGACAACACTGAATATTTTGACATAGCTGCCATATTCAATCTTATCTCTAATCTACGCTTTGGTATAAACAGATACGTCCTGCCAAGTGTTTCATCAATAAATGGCACATCAATACTGCGTGTTCCCCTAAACTTCATTTCTGCAAGTAAATTGGGGTTGTTGCATTGTACTACTTTCAACAAGCAATACCAAACTTGTTTAAGGGTTTTGTCACGTACACATGCTAGTACATGTAGATTTTTATTCTTTTGAGTCTTTTCAACAAACGGTTCTATGAACATTTCTTTTAGTGAAGAAAAGTCGCCTTGCTTAAACAAGCCAACAGCATGATCATTCTTCTCTTTAATGTTTTGTAGAATACTAGCTTCAGTAGTAAGTCCAGTCATTTTTGAACAACTAATACCTTTAACATCAATGTCAAGGTTAGGTGCAGACACATCAATAACATTTTTGCCTGCTCCTACCCACGACGCTCCATCAATACTATCAGCCACCGCATATTCCCATGCTTCTTTAGCAAGGATAACATCTCTACCATTATTAAGATACGGCTTATAATAAGCCCGCATTTGATCAGCAAATTTGGCACTAAAGTCCGGGCCAAGTAATTCGTCATGTTGGGAAATTGGTACTGGTTCGTATTTAATCATTTTGCATATACCGCATTAAACTGTTGAGTAACACGCACAAAGGTTGTGCATTTACTAAGTTGTTTTAGTTTCATTGCTCCGGCATATGTGCATGTGCTACGTATGCCACCTAATAGATCCTGTATAGTGTCGTTTACTGCTCCGCGATACGGAACAAGTACTTCACGTCCTTCACTCGAACGATAATCTTTAAGTCCACCAAAATGTTTTGTGTTTGCCGCATCACTTGACATACCGTAGAACTGCACAAACTCTTTTGTTTCAATTTTACGTGTATGATTATCTAGGTGCGAGCCAAGTTGATAAACTATCTCATTTGTTTCATAATGTTTAACAATAGTTTCACCGCCACCTTCATCGTGCCCGGCAAGCATACCGCCAAGCATTACAAAGTCTGCGCCGCCAGCGAAAGCCTTAGCCACATCACCAGGACAAGTACAGCCGCCATCAGCGATAATATGTCCACCAAGTCCATGCGCCGCATCTGCGCACTCAATGACTGCACTAAGTTGTGGATATCCGACTCCTGTTTGGATTCGTGTTGTACATACGCTTCCTGGTCCGATTCCAACTTTAACAATGTCTGCTCCTGCAAGTATCAACTCCTCTGTCATTTCTCCGGTAACTACGTTACCTGCTATAATTACAATATTTGGAAATGCATCACGCACTCTTTTAACATGTTGTGCAAAGTGTTCTGAATAACCATTTGCAATATCTATACACACATACTTCAGCAAGTCACCAACTGCGCCTATAACAGCGGATAGTTTGGCAAAGTCTTCCTTGCCTGTACCAATGCTCATTGCTGTATACTTAGACCGTTCAACTTGGAATGGTTTACCAAAGTAATCAATATCAAAGAACTCGATTAGCTCTTGTAAACTGTATGTCTTAACCAAACAAGTAAAAATGTTTTGTTTAGCAAGTGTATCTGCCATTTCAAATGTACCAACGCCGTCCATGTTACTTGCCATAATAGGAACACCGCGATAGTGTTCTTCAACATACGGGCCTGCTGGATAACCGTCAGGTAAGACATCTGTTGCTACACAGGGCGTATAGTTGCGGAAAGTAAACTTACGTTCTAACTTTACTTCTTTACGTGAGCCTAGTGTGCTTCGCTTAGGACGTATAAGAACGTCCTTATAATCTAATTTAACATCCTGGTCAATTCTCATTATCTAACTCCGTAATTAAATGACATACTTACTCGTTCGCCTTGGCTTCTACTACCTTGTACACTGTGCTTTAACCACCCAGGAAAAATTAATAGCTTTCCTACTTCAGGTGCGTATGTTGCTTTCTGTGACGTAAAGTTATTATATGTTTCCATCTCTGGCATATAATAACTACTTTCATCATCTCTATAAAATTCAATGTCGCCGCATTTGTCGTCAGGTACATTTAAGTAAAGTACTCCGCTTAATACAGAATCTTGATGATTGTGAGAAGTGTTGTAGTCGCCATAACCGTTAACACTAAACCAAGTGTTGTACAATTTTAAAGGCGGTAGTCCTGCTTGTTGACAACATGCTTTAATTGTTTGATCTAACTCAATTAACAATTCAACATGCTCTGGAGGTAAGACTGTGTTTTCACTTTGCCAACCTCCATAGTTGCTTACGCTAGTACCTTTGGTGTTATCTTTTAGTGTTAGTGCATACTGTGTAACTGCATTTAAATTTACAGTCATTTGTTTGTACCAAACCAATGTAGGGAACCAAATGTCCGCCTTTAACTCTGACATACTTAACTACCGCCGTTTAATACAGTTTTGGACCATTGCCTAGTTCTGAGGCTTTAGCTTGTTTCTTCTTCCATCGTGCAACACCTGCGGCTTTAGCCTTAGCACGTTTCTCGCTTGGCTTTACGTAATGAGTACGCTCACGCAATTCTTGTAACAAGCCCGACTCTTGGACCTTCTTCTTAAATTTGCGTAGTGCAAAGTTAATATCATTGTTACGTACTTCAACGGAAAGTCCTTGCGGTTGTGGCTTAGGGCCGTTGTTAGTTCTATTATCAGTTCTTCTCAAAATTACCTCCTACGGTATTAGATAGCTCATCCAAATTATATATTCTGTTTAAGCTAAGTTTATTATACAACAGATCATCCCCATTTGTCAACCAGTAAGTGTTACTATAGCTAACAAAATAAGAATTAAGATCATGTATTCTGGGTGGAGTGTTGTCTACACACAATATTACAGTATCGGCCATCTTGTGCATACTCAGTAGCCAATCTACGTCCTGCTCCCAATCGGCAGGTTCGTATACATAAATGTTAATAGCAGTATCCCAACTTGCTATTACATTTTGTAATTCGTTTTTAATAAATTCAGTTGGATAAATTAAAAGAAAGTTATATGCTTTATTAAATAATTTATCAGGGGGAGTAATTACAGATATCTTATCCACAGGTACCTCTACTTGTCGTTAAGTTTGTTAAAGATTGTGCCTTCGTTTTGTTCTGCATTTTGTTGATACCCTTCAGGCTCAATTAGTTGGGTTAAGTCAGGTTTGATTCTAACTTGTTCACCTTCTTCGTTTTGTTTAATATACGCTTTTGGCTCTTCCCAAGGAAGAACGTCTATTGTACCCTTTATATATCTGTTCTTTTCCATCTTAAGAGTTAGATTTGGGTTTGCGTCTTTCCATGCATGTTTTGCTGTTTTGAATTCTTCAGTAGTGTCTTTAGCATCGTACTCATCTTTACGTGCTTGTTCCTCAGCGGACAATTCTTCCAAGTTTGATACGTCCGGTGATTCTACTTTTTTTTTAGGTTCTTCTGCAAGCTCTGTTAGTGCGTTATATACAGTTTCTGTATCTGGTTTGCCAAAATCTAATTCTAGTTGTTCATTGGCAACTGCCCACTCATCTAAAAATTCATCCCTTTCAGTTGGGCCTACTCTTCCAGTATCATCGCTAAACTCTTTGTCTATTGTTTCTTGATCCACGTCTTCAAACTTAGGCTCATCAGGTTCATAATCATCTTTAGTGTTTATTGGGCCTGGGTTGTCAACTATCTTTTGCATCCTTGCGCGGTTATTGCTTATGCCTTTGTTCTTTCGAGCAAAGTCAAATGTGTACTGACTAGCAATTAATAGCAATACTGCTAGTGGATCAAACACAAAGATAATAATTATAATTACCCATGTAACTGCTTTCTCCAGCATATTCTTATCTGCTTGTTCGCCATAAACAAACTCAGCAATGTATTTAATTGGGCCTACTTCTGCTTCTAGTTGACGATACTCGCCTTCTAGTTCATACTTCTGTTCTGTAAGTGTTTCTATTTCTGCATTAGCTGTTTTAATACGCTCGCCTTGTTCATCAACCGCCGCATCAATTTCAACTGTTTTATCTGTCTTACCTACCTGTGCCCGTAAACGATTAATTAACTTATTAGACTCTGCAATTTGATTGTCTGCTTTGTCACGTAGCTTTGAAATTGCTTTTCGTGCATCAATAATAGTAGCAGACTGTGCGGCGTCTTGTATCTTTTGTATCCATTCGTTACGTTCTAATTTCTTAGAGTCTGTCCATGCAGTAAATGCGGCGGCTGTCTTAGGTCCGTATGCGCCATCTGCTTTAGAACCAATCATTCCCTGTGCTTTTTTAATTTCACCCGCATCTATATAGCGTTGTAACCTAGCAATACTTGCATCAATATTGTCAAGTTCACCTTGGAAGAGAGTAGTTACGTTTGCAATGATTAAATTTTGTTCTGTAATAGCAGGCTGGATACGGTCGTATGCTGTGTCAATACGTTCTTGTTCTTTGTCAATTTGTTCTTGTATGATGCCGTCATTACTAGTGCCACTAGACTGCAATGCTACAATCTTAGTTTCTGCACGAACAACAAGCTCTTGTTGTCTTGTAATCTCAGTTGTAATACGTTCTACTTGTGCAACACTTTCTACACCTGCACTAGTTTGTTCAATGTGTGCTTTGCTTAGGTATCCAAAGATACCCATGCTTGTAATAAACATAAGGATAAGAACTGCTAGTGCTAGGTAATATTTTAACCACCAAGCCGCTTGTTGCCAATATCGATGTAACCATACTGCTGTTACTAACTTAGCCAATTCAAGTGTTGTTCCCATAATCATAATGGGTATAGCGGCCGCGGCAAAAATTGCCACTAGTCCTGCTACTGAATAGTATATTGCTACCGCACTAATAGCTAGGGCAGTAATCATTGTGAGTATCGCTAAAAACATTGTATAGTATTTACCGGGTTGTTCGTTCATAAATATATTACCTGTTAATTATAAAACGCCATCCATCATGCCCTGCTTCTTTACATGCAGTTTCATCAAAATTGCGTTGTTTGTTATCTACAACAACTGTACTATAAAGGACTTTACAAAACCCACTACCTTGTGGATATCCGTGTACTGCCTTTACGCCGCCCATTGCATTTGCTTCGTACCACTGGTGTAATACACCGTACTCGCTTTCAAGTGCAGAGTATACTGCCATTGTTTGTTTTTGTTTTTGTTGTGGGTTTAAACTATAGTGCCTGTCTTGAATAAAATTGTATGCCAAAGATACTGATGAATTTACGTTAGCATATGGTCCACTAACTGCACCTTGTATTGAAGAAGTTTGGTAAGGCGTTGCGCCACATGCAACCAAACTACCTAAAGTTGCCATTAACGTTAAGAATTTCCCAACTGCCATCAAGTTTTTCACATCGAACTCCTCTTTGATTGTATGCTCGGCCATTTCTAGTTTCTGTAAAGAAAAATTCTCTACATGCTTTATCAATTCCTGCACGTTGAGTTGCCGCTTGTTGCCCAGGTCGATCAGTACACTGCAATATAGTATTACTAGCCACTTCTTCATTGTTGCGTTTAGTAATTGTCTGATCAGTATAACAGTAGGGTGTTTGATATACAACTGTTTCGTTGCTCGCGCACCCTACTAAGGCAACTGCGCATATAATTGCAATTAGCCTTTTCATGTTACTGTCCTGTTGCTACTTGTGTCTGTGTTGTAACTAATGAATCAAACACTGCTTTAGGCATCCGTAATTTTACAAACGTGTAATGGTTGCCTGCGTAGATATATGTACCACGTTCTTCCTCTAAGTGTTGTGTAACTCGTGTATCACTCACTTTATAAGAAATTTCTGTAGAAGTATTTTTAATATCGTTTACAATGCTAATTTTAGTTTCGCTGTTAACACGACCGTTAATACGTTTTGCAAAATTATTCATTGCAATCGCATACATTTGCTCTTCAGCGGCTTGCTGGTAACGACTTTCGCCCGCGCCACATGCATATGCATACTCTTCTTTCCACCAAAACCAACCTTCAGTTCCTGCTTGAGCGCAACTTGCATACCATTTAGGTTGTGCATAGCTATCGCGTTCTGTAATTTCTACTGTAGAGCTACACGCTCCTAGAGTTGCTAAAGCCGCAACTAGTGTAGCTGTTTTAATAATGCCTTTCATAAACTTCTCCTGTGCCTGTGTGTGTTTTAGTTAAGTTAAGTTAGTCCATATAGTATAGCACTGTTATGCTACGCTGTCAACCTTTTAGATAAGAAATCTGGATCAGCAAAGAAACAGTAGTTAATAATTACTCTACGAGGTTCTATTACTGGACTGCTACTAGCATGAAATCTATTACTGTTAAAGATAACTGCTCGGCCTTTCTTAGGTGTTACTCGAGCAACTTCTTTCAAGTCCGTATGTCCTTTGTTAACAGTCTTATCAAAAATAACAGTATCGCCGTCACTGTCGTGTACATAGTACACCATACTGAATGAATCGTTGTTAGCTAAGTCGACATGCGGAGCGTGATACTTTCCTAGTGCTAACGGATCTTGTAATAATAAATTTGCTTTTACTCGCTGTGGCATTCGAATTGAATTGTTCATGTAGTATTCTAGAAACATTAGCGGTACTTTGGCTAAGTTCCAAGTCTCGCTTTGTACACCTTCCTTATCGTAGAATATGCTGTGTACAAACTGTGGCGACTCTTTTATATTTGTATCATTAGGATCTGTGTTGCTATCCTCGCCGCTTGACGAATCTCTATAATGCCAAGGAGCTTCATTCATTAATGCTCCCCCAAGTTGATTCTGTAAACTTATTGGCATGAAGTTATCAATTACTATGTGCGTTGTCATTACGGCCACCTATAAAATATATGCATACCAATACTACCAACAAGATCTAATTCTGGTGCCCATTTTGGAGACACATAGTCTGCATGGTAGTGAGTTGCTCCTTCAGTAATGCCACGATACTTGTCATGCACGACCATCATATAAGCAATTGTTTGTGCTCGTCTCCAAGAATCGCCGTCAGCTACTGCGTCAGCGCGACCGTCACAGTACCAGCTAAACTGGCACATGTTTCGAATTGGATAATAAACACGTTCTGAATCTTGCATTTCATCATATTGGCTTGTCTTCCAACTTTCTTTCATCTTTGCTTGCATTACAACATCACAAATTGTCTCAGGATAGCGTGTGTCTTTAACTCGATTAAGAGTTACATCAGCAACAGCAAATTGCCCTGCTAATGATTCAGCTCGCGCTTCGTGATAGATGTTCATCGCCAAACAATAAAGTTGTGGCTGGTGTGTAGCTGTAAATAGTTCGTATTGTTCTGTTTGTTTTAGATTAGTTGCCTGTGCTGACTGCACAGTAGCACCCATGACTATAACTAGCCCTGTTAATAGTGTAAGTAATTTCATTTTATTTTGCCCCGTTAAGTATTTAAAGTTTATTCTATCAAAGTTATCTACTCATACTATTATTATAGCACTGGACTAATATATTGTCAACCGTTATCTACGCATACGTGCAATTTCAATTGCTTCGTGCTTGTTGTCTTCAAAGATAGGAACCATGTTACTTTTATGCATCGTTGCAATTCCAAGTAGTTTACGTTCTCCTGTGTACTGCATTGTCTCTTTCTTTGTTGCAATACCAATACCAGAATCTATACTAGGATAATGTTTTGTTTCGCGTTGAAATGCAGGTGATACTTTAAGTTCTTTAAATGCTGTCTTAGTTTTAGGTTTCCACATACCACGTACATACAAATCATAATCTTCCAAGGACATCATTTGATCATGTGCGTGTATACGCTTCATGTTCTTATTATATTCGCGGTGTTGTTGTTCAAACCTAATTTGTTGTAATTTAGTTCGTTTAGATTGCTTGCGCTTTTTAGTGGATGTTGTTGTTAGTCCTTGCGCTAATGACATAGTCATAGAAAAATCCCCGCTCACTTATTAATTTATATAACAAGTATAGCAGGAATCCCCAAAAATGTCAACCAAGTTTGGTTTACATTATGCTGGTGTTTTTACTGGAATTTTAATACCGGTAGTTTTATGATATGCCCATGTGCAACCTTCTGGAAGCGGACGCCCGATAGTATGCTTATTTGGTTTTGGATCTGCCCACTGGTGTGTAGATGGTAATGTTTCATGAATTGGTAATGCCATTTTAGTTTCCTTGTACTTCGTTAATTTGTTCTTGAGTAACAATTCCTTGCTCCACAAGTATAGCTCTGTTAGCCATATGTTGTTCTTTTATTAACTCTTTGTTTTGAGCACTGTATACAACACCGTTATGGGTTTGTAAAATGCTATCAACTAAGCTAATTTGTTGCGAAGCTCTGTCGCTTACGTTGCCATCTTCGCCGACTAAAAGAAAGTCGCCTAAGATACGTCCGAACTTGCCTTTTGAATCGTATTTTTTAGTAGCTAGTTGTTGCATTGATCCTACTGGCAGAGCCGCTTCAACAAATGCTTTTGCCGCATATCCGAATAACTTTTCTACTTTATCACTTGTTCGCGATTCAGGTGTATCAACACCCATCAAACGCACACGCTCATCATTTAACCAAACGCCGAAGCCTAGGTCAATGTTTATGTCAACAGTATCGCCGTCAACTACTCTTACTATTTCACATCTGTATTCATACATATCTGCTCCTTTATCCGCTAAATGTACCTATTAAAATTGGCCCAAACAAACTGCCCGCCCATGCTAGTGCAACAATAGTCACTACTCCGTATACTAACCATTTAATTTTAAAATCGTCTACGACCATCTTTAAACCTATTAGCTCGTTACCTAATACACGTACCGAGACTTCTAGTTTGCCTACTTCGTCTTTAACTTCTGCCATACTAACCTCTATGTTCTTATTATGTATTTAGTCATAAAAAAAGGTCACTGTATGAAAAGCGACCTTTTTAAATTTAATTTAGAATTTAACAGTAAGCCCCATGTTTAGTTCTCTGTCTTCCATTGTGTCAAAGTTTACTGAACGATCTTCAACAATCGCTAAGTTAATTGACATAGTTGTATTAACATTAAAGTTAGTACCATACTCTAAGTATGTGTCAGTACGATTAAAATCTGCCCAATCTGCACTGTTAGATTGTACATCTACGCCCATTTCAGCATAAGGAGTAAGTACTCCTATTACTTTACTGACACCAACATAAGGTGTTGCAGTAAGCGTCTTGTTAGCCATACTGTCGCCCCATTTGTATGCAATTCCGCCACCTGCGTATACGTCAATCGGTCCAGCTGGTAAAGTTGCTTCTTTGCCGGCTCTGGCTTTCCAGTCATCTGATGCGCCATTACGTAAATAGGTAATTGATCCGTCTACTAGACCTAAATCTGTAGAGATCGCATATTCTTGTGATCCAGTTTCAGGTGCTTTGACCGACAGCGTAAACTTTTCAGATACGGCTGTCATTGACAGAACAGTGTTATCATAATTGTCAGCCAATGCCGAAGTTGAAAGTCCGGCCGCTAAGACCGAAGCAATTAGTAAGTTTTTCATTTGTTATGTTTTCCTTGTAGTTAAAGCTAAGAGAAAGTCTCATAGCGTCATATTTAGCAGAAAGTATTAACTTTCTGAGGTTATTTGAAATGACTGTTGCGCTTACTCCTTAGTCGGGGTATGATAAAAGAAAAGCACCCGAAGGTGCCTTTCTCTTGCTATGTTTGGTAACAAGGCCTAACTACCTCGTAACAGCCTAGGCTGCTAATGCGAAATTTTCATTTGCGTTTATAGTTTTCGTTCGCGATAACCGTGCTTACATCCGGGTAACTCCACTCATCTAATAGTTCGCCAATCGATCCCAACTCTACCCCATCATAAACA
>Ga0208814_1000611_pt1 | contig 20106 bp, 17 predicted proteins | sample MalvirAntarct_55_FD_184253 | JGI IMG/M metagenome (GOLD analysis project Ga0208814, IMG submission 184253) | Marine viral communities from the Global Malaspina Expedition - Malaspina viral metaG Antarct_55 (SPAdes) (version 2) | ecosystem: Environmental > Aquatic > Marine > Oceanic | place...
GTTTCTGATAGTATATATGTTATAGTCTTAGACCAAGACGAACTAACAGAACTACAAGGAATTAGCATTGACACCAGAAAAGAAAGTCAAAGAGAAAGTCAAAAAGATTCTTAAAGAATTAAACTGTTACTACTGTATGCCCTCTACAGGGGGTTACGGCTCTAGTGGGGTGCCAGACATCATTGCATGTTATCAAGGCAAGTTTATTGGTATTGAGTGCAAGGCTAACGGCAATAAACCTACTGCCCTCCAACAAAAAAATCTCCAAGATATAATAAAATCCAATGGGCAATCATTAGTGATTGACGAAAAGAATATTGATATGCTAAAGTTACTAATTACAACAAGTGAGAACAACATCTAATGAATGATAATAAAATACCTACCACCTTGAATGACGTAATTAATAAAGGGCGTGAGCCTAGTGTGTACAATACGTTGAACGTAGAAGAGAGACTTAAATACTTAACTATCTATGTACAGCAAAATAAAAGAACTAACCATAACCAACATAAAGCTATCATTGAAATGACCGATAAAGAATTTAGCAAACAAAATAATGAGCCTGCGTAAGAACTGGCGATGACATGGACCGTGAGGAGAGAAAAAAATGGCTGGAGTTAGATTAAAAAACAATGAGACCTTTGACACTTTATTAAGAAGATTTTCTAGGGCAGTACAGAAAGCTAACATTATGAAGGACTTAAAGAAGAAACAGTTTTATATTAAACGTGGTGAGAGGAAAAAGAAAAATGGCTAGAGGATTTTCAAAAGAAGAGGTTGATGTTTTTGTAGAGAGAACAATACAACATCAAAAGGATAACCCCCTAGCAACACGAACAGGTCTTGCAAGATATGCAGGGTGTGATGTAACAGTATTAGTGAGGTTAGAGAAAGAAGGCAGGTTAACATTACCAAAACCTTTAACTCGTAAACAAGCAAGAGCAAGGGGAAAGTATAATGGTTGATAATGTAGATAAAGCTACTGAACAAGTACAAAAAGGTATAGAAGATACTCTAAAAAATATTAGCACTGTTATACCTAAGAATACAACAGGCGAATGTTTAACATGTAGACAACCTGTTGATAACGAGAGAAGATGGTGTGACGCAGATTGCAGGGATAACTATGAAAAAACTCAAAAATAAAGACGTATGTCATAAGTGTGGAGATGTAGGAAGATTTTTACACAAGCACACATGGTGGTGTGCGTGGGAAGACAAGGACGGTGTATATAACTTAGTCGGAAGATGTAAAAACGAAAAGAGAGAAAGAAACTATGCAACTAATAACGATTGATTTTGAGACCTTTTATGATGTTGGGTATGGTCTTAAGAAACTTACCACAGAAGAATATATAAAGTCTCCTATGTTTCAAGTTATAGGTGTCAGTATCAAAATTGATGACGGTATGATTCATTGGTACACAGGCACACACGAACAAATCCAAGATGTTTTAAACACTATCGCCTGGGAAAACTCGGCCTTAGTGTGTCATAACATGATGTTTGATGGAGCGATTCTATCGTGGATATTTAATGTTGTACCTAAAGTTTACTTTGATACTTTATGTATGGCTCGTGCATTACATGGTACCAATGCAGGTGGCTCTTTGAAAGCACTTGCAGAACGTTATAACTTAGGACAAAAAGGTACAGAAGTATTAGACGCAAAAGGTAAACGCCTAGAAGATTTTGATAGTGAGGACTTACATAACTACGGCATGTATTGCATTAACGATGTAGAGTTAACTTATAAACTATTTAAAATACTAGTAAACACTTTCCCCCCTGGAGAACTTAAACTTATTGATTTAACCATAAGAATGTTTACACAACCACTGCTAGAAGTAGATGACGCTCTACTAATAGATAGACTAAAAGAAGTTAAACAAGAGAAAGAAAACTTACTTTCTGGGTTGAAAGCTAAACTACAATGTGAAGATGAGGAAAGTGTACGTAAAAAGTTAGCAAGTAATAAGCAATTCGCCGCACTACTTGAAGAACTTAAGGTGGTCGTACCTATGAAGGAGAGTCCTACCACAGGCAAACAAACGTTCGCTTTAGCAAAAACAGATGAGGGATTTATCGCCCTACAAAACCATGCAGACCCTTTCATACAAGACCTATGTGCCGTACGTCTAGGAACAAAGTCTACTATCGAGGAGTCTAGGATAGAGCGTTTCATAGGCATAGGAGCGAGGAACAAAGGCAAACTACCAATACCACTCAAGTATTATGGTGCCCATACAGGAAGATGGAGTGGCTCAGATAAAGTTAACTTCCAAAACTTGCCGTCAAGAGATGTTAAGAAGAAAGCATTGAAGCAAGCGATCCTCGCTCCCGAAGGTTATGTTTGTATGAATGTAGATTCTTCACAGATAGAGGCAAGACTATTGGTGTGGCTGGCAGGGCAGCAAGATGTTACCGAGTGGTACAGGGAAGGACGAGATGTGTACTGTGAGTTTGCCAGTAAAATATACGGTAAGAAGATTACTAAAAAAGATAAGACTGAACGTGCAGTCGGCAAGACATGTATTCTTGGACTAGGATATGGCACAGGAGCATTGAAATTACAGAACGTATTGAAGTTAGGAGCAGGTGTTGACTTTGATGAGACAGAATGTAAGAGGCTAGTTAGAGTTTACAGAGAAGTAAACGACAAGGTGATTGAGTTGTGGAAAGAATGTGATAACGCATTAGCAGACATTGCCTCATGGCCGAAAGGAAAAGAGCCTTACTATGTTGGTAAGGGTAAGTGTGTGATGATTACACCTGAAGGAATAAAGTTACCGAACGGGCTTTATATATACTACCCAAAACTAAAATGGGATACCTCTGAGTTAAAAAGTAGGTACACCTACAAGAGAAGAAACGGAGTTGTTGGTATTTGGGGTGGCTCAGTTGTAGAGAACATTGTACAAGCGTTAGCTCGTATAGTAATCGGAGAGCAGATGGTCGCTGTCAGCCATAAATATAGACCTGTACTAACTGTGCATGACGCTATTGTTTGCATCTCCAGGGAAGAAGATAAAGATGAGGCGTTAAATTATATAATAGCGGAAATGTCTACACCTCCATCCTGGGGTAAAGACTGTCCTATCACATGTGAAGGTGGCTATGCAAGTACCTACGGCGATTGTTAATAGCGAGTAAATAAACTATACTATCTAATAAAAAAGGAAAAGTAATGTCAGATTATACATGGAGTTACTCATCGTTAAAACAATATCAAAACTGCCCTAGACAATACCACGAAATAAGAATACTAAAAAATTATACAGTTAAAGAAAACCAAGCTATGATTTATGGGAAGGAAGTACATACTGCCCTTGAAGAATATGTACGAGACGGTAAGCCCCTAGTAAAAAACTACCAACGATTTAAGAAAGTGGTTGACGCTTTAGTAAACATAAAGGGTGAGAAACTTTGCGAGTATGAAATGGCATTGACTCACAATAAAGAGCCTTGTGATTTTCATTCTGACCATAGGTGGGTACGAGGTATAGCGGATTTAGTTATTGTAGATGGCACTCAAGCTTATGTAGTTGATTATAAAACAGGCAGTAACAAATATCCTGACCCTAAACAGTTAAAGCTAATGTCTATTATGCTATTCACTCATATGCCTGAAGTAGTAAAAATTAAAGCAGGACTATTATTTGTAATGAAAAATAGTTTTTTGACGGAAGAATACCATAGAAGTGATATGGATAAATTATGGAAATCATTTGAGAGACCCCTTAAAAGACTAGATACTAGCTACGATTATGACCAATGGACACCAAACCCTACACCGTTATGTGGCTGGTGTTCTATAGATAGCTGTGAATTTCACAAACCTAGGTTTTTCCCAAGTTAATGCAATCTAGGAGAAAAAGAGTATACTTACACCATGGCATACGTAAACAAACCAAGACCCTACAAGAAGGAATGGCAACAAGAAAAGAAAAGAAACGAGAAGAAGTCTAGGGCTACTCGTGCTCGTGCCCGCCGTAAGATGGACGCTACAAGCCCTGATAAGAATGGTAATGGTAAGGCAGACAAAAGAGAAGGTAAGGATATAGCTCATAAAAAAGCTTTATCTAAGGGCGGTAAAAATTCTGATGGCGTAACTGTACAATCTAAATCAAAAAACAGATCGTTTAAAAGAAACTCAAGTCGTAAATTAGTATCAGAGACAAGCACTAGAGAAAGAAAAAAATCAACTCCAAAAAAACCCAAAAGAAAAACTTGACCTATATAAAATTGTAGTGTTATAGTAATCACTCAGTTAAGTAAATAGTAAATAGTAAATAGTAAATAGTAAATAGTAAATAGTAAATAATAAACAGTAGGGAAGTTATGGAGTTAATTGGAGAGAAAGCCATCAAGTTGGCTTTGCCTAAACATCTAGGCGAGTTAGTTACAAGCCACATCGCACAAAGCGAAATCATAGATACAGCCGATGGTATTTCAAATTTGGCAGTTTATTGGGGTTTAGATGAAATGACTAAGCTTAATAAGCTTATAAGACTAAAATCTAATCTTCCATCTCCTATTAGGAGAGACTATTCATACCCAGGATTATACAAACCGTTTGACCATCAAGCGGCTACTGCTGAGTTCCTTAGCATAAACGAAAAAGCTTTTTGTTTTAATGAAGCAGGTACAGGCAAAACCTCATCAGCTCTTTGGGCAGCTGACTATCTTATGAATCAAGGTAAGATAAAGAAAGTATTAATTATATGCCCTTTATCTATTATGTATTCTGCGTGGCAAGGCGATGTCTTTAACACTTGTATGCACAGAACTTCAGTAGTCTGTTATGGCCCTGCTCACAAAAGAAAAACAATTATTGAAGGGGACTACGACTTTACTATCATTAATTATGATGGCGTTAATATTGTTAAAGACGATATTAAGAAGGCAAACTTTGATTTAATTATAATTGATGAATGTAACGCATATAAATCGCACACTACAGTCAGATGGAAAACACTTAATAAAATATTAAACCCTGATACTAGAGTTTGGATGATGACAGGAACTCCTGCATGTCAGTCTCCTGTAGACGCATTCGGCCTAGGTAAATTAATATGCCCTGATAGAGTACCTAGATTATCAGCTGCATGGAGAGAGAAGGTAATGTATCAAATCTCTCGCTTTAAATGGATACCAAAACCTGACTCAAAAGATTCTGTATTCGCAGCATTACAACCTTCTATAAGGTTTGCAAAAGACGAATGCTTAGATTTACCAGAGGTTACATACCAAACTAGGGTCGTGCCTTTAACTAAGCAAGTAGAGAAATTTTACAAGCAATTAAAGTCTCAAATGATTATTGCCGCAGGAGGCGAGTCGGTAACTGCAGTAAACGCAGCGGTGGGTATGAATAAGCTATTACAAATATCTGGGGGTGCAGTTTATACTGACGAGCATGAAACAATTAAGTTTGATGTTAAACCTAGACTAAATGCTTTGATGGAAGTTCTAGGTGATACTGACCATAAGATTCTTTTGTTTGTTCCTTTTAGGCACACTATAGAATTTTTAAGAGAATTTCTTACAGCTAAAAAAATTACTAATGATGTTATTAACGGCAGTGTTTCTGCAAATGATAGAAGAGACATCATAGACAAGTTTCAAACTCAGGACGAGCCTAAAGTTCTAGTGATACAACCACAATCAGCCTCTCATGGAGTAACGTTGACCGCAGCAGATACAGTAGTATTCTGGTCTCCTGTTATGTCTGTGGAAGTTTATTTACAGTGTATCGCAAGGATAGATAGGGTAGGACAAAAGAACAAGATGACAGTCGTTCACCTACAAGGTTCTGATGTTGAAAAACGGATGTATGCCATGCTACAAGGTAAAGTAGACCAGCATACTAAATTAGTTGACTTATATAGGGAGGAATTAAGCCTATGAATGATGAAGTAGATGAAGTTCTAGACCAACCTGTTAGTGAGAGTAAGATTCCGTTAGATGAAGTGGTAAACACTTATATAACAATCCGAAATGACAAAGACAGACGTGCTAGAGAGTTTCAGCAACAAGATCAAGAGTTGAAGAGTGAGCTTGAGCAGTTAGAGCAAGTTATGCTTCACTCCTGTAACGAAGTAAATGCAGATAGCATTAAAACTTCAAAGGGTACGATTATTAAATCTCTTAAAGAAAATTATGTATGTTCTGATTGGACTAATTTTAAAGGCTTTATTTTAGATAATGAAGCTCCAGAATTACTACAACAGCGTATACACCAAGCAAACTTTAAAGAGTTTTTATCTAGTCGTACAGATGAAGGACTACCTCCAGGAATTAGTTCCATGAGGGCGTTCAGTATAGTAGTTCGTAAACCAACAAGTAAATAGGAGATATAATATGGCTAAAACAACCATAACGACACCGACAGGTGTAGCATTGTACCCTTGGTTAAATAAACCAGATACAGAGTACAACAAAGACGGAGAGTACAAAGTTAATCTTGTGCTATCTAAAGAAGATGCTCAACCACTTATTGATACTATCAATGAGGTTTTTAAAGAGAATCTAAACGATGAAATGAAGAAGCAAGATAAGAAGGACCTTAAAACAGCAAACCCTCCGTACTCGGAACAGCTTGACGGTGATGGAAAGCCAACAGGTAATTTTATCTTTAAGTTTAAATCAAAGGCAGCTTATAAACCTGCAATCTTTGACGCAAGCGGAGAGACTGTTATCGACCCTCAAATATGGGGTGGCTCTGAGATTAGAGTAAACGCAGCATTATACCCATACTTTGTTTCTAGTATAGGAGCAGGGGTATCATTAAAACTAAGAGCAGTTCAAGTCATTGCACTTGTTGAAGGCTCAGAAGGTGCGGGTCGCTTTGGTTTTGATAAAACTGCAGGGTATGTTCATAAAGAAGAGAGTGGTGCAGAAGTTTTTGATGAGCCAGCAAAGGTAACTAACATCAAAAAAGCTGAACCAATTGCTGAACCTGAAGTTGTTAAAAACAAACCTGAAAACGATGGCAGTAAGGATATTGCCGATATCGTAGATAAGTGGGGAGCAAAGGACTAATAAATGGACAAGCTCAAAAGCATACTGGAAAAAAACCCTAACATTGGATTGGACGAAGATACTATCGCTGTTGCGAACAGTAGTTTCTCTACTCAAACAAAACGAATATCCCTTAGAGGGGGTGTGTTTAGAAAGATAGTTGGTGGTAAAGAAGTCAGTACAGCTAACTCTTCCGTGATGAATGTAATAATTATTAAAATGGCTCACACGCCATCAAGAGTATATTATAAAGATTCATATGAAGAGGGAAAAAGAGTAAGTCCTGTATGTTGGTCAAACAATTCTAATAAGCCCGATACAGAAGTAAGGAAACCTCAAGCTAAGTCTTGCCATACGTGTCCTAGTAGTGTGCGAGGCTCTGGCTTTGGTGGTGTAGGAACTTCTTGTAGGATATCGTGGAGAGTAGCTATTGTTTTAGCTAACGATCCAGAGGGAGATATATTAGAATTAGTTTTACCTTCTAACTCTTGTTTTGGAAAAGAGGAAAAAGGTAAGTGGCCATTTAAAACATACATTCAAATGTTAGCAGGCAACAATGTGAGTGCGGGTAGAATTGTTACTAAGATGCAGTTTGACCCGAATTCATCTAAACCTAGAGCTTTGTTTTCTCCTGTTGAAGCAGTTGAAGACTGGGTGTTAGAAGTTGTAAATTCTCAAGCAGAGAATCAAGCATCTAAAAATGCTATTAGGTTAACTGTATATCAAGCAGATGATGACGAAGAAAGAGAGCCTGTTAAATTTGAGGCCTTTGAAGCTTCAGATAAAGAAAAAGCAAAACTTAAAACATCTAAGGAAGCCGAAGATGTTAGTAAAATAATGGACAAATGGAGAGAATAATGCCGAGACCTTATAGTGATAGATTTATTTTAGGATTAGATAGAGCTGATGACACCAAAATAGGAGTCCGATTAGCTAAACTATGTTTAAAAGCAAACTTGCCAGTCAAGTATGTAGCCGAAGGATTAGATGTATCTCGTATGACTTTACATACGTGGTTCCGAGGTGGAGTACTAAGACAGCATAATAATGATAAAGTAGAAAGATTTATGGAGTTAGTAGAGCAGGGGTTAGCTGATGGAACGCTACCTGCTAGTAATCTAACGACCGCAAAAGTTTTTATAGAATCTGACGTTAGACCTGTGTTATGAGCTTAGAATTCTATAGTAAGCTTCTTCCTACTGAAGGGACTTATTGTGTTGCCGTACTGAATTCTGGGGAGGGCCAACACATGAGACATGTTTTTGTAGAGTCTATTGAAGAACTTATTAGTACAATTAATGAGAAGAGGCACGACAGTCATGTCTTTATTGGTATGGCTAACTTTGACGGACACAGTAGAAAAAACTCTAAGTCTCTTAGGTCTTTCTTTATAGATTTAGACGTAGGCGATAACAAAGACTATGACAGTAAACAAGAAGCCCTTGATGCCTTAGACAAGTTTATACAATCACAGGAGTTACCATCACCAGTTAGAGTAGATAGTGGTAACGGTATACATGCATATTGGATGCTTGATACTGATGTTCCTGTAGAAGAGTGGAAACTTTATGCAGATAAGTTTAAACACTTATGCTTAAGTAATGGTCTTAATATAGACCCCTCAGTTACAGCCGACAAGGCTAGAATACTTAGGTGTCCAGATACTTTTAACTTTAAGTCCGACCCTCCAACACCTACTGGTTTAATTGATACTAATATACAAGTGTATAGATTTGAGATGTTTAAAGAATTTTTAGGTGCTGTTGAGGTTCCGTTTGAAGAGATATTAAAAAGTACTAAAATGACTGAGTTATCTAAACAGATGAACGGAGTAAGTAACTACTCATCAAAGTTTGATACTTTAGCTACAAAAAGTTTAGATGAATCATCTGACGAAGGGTGCTTACAGATAAGGCATATTATTAGAAATAGAGAAGCTCTACCTGAACCTTTATGGTATGCAGGATTATCTATTGCTCAACATTGTGTAGACAGAGACACAGCGATACACGCTCTTTCTAAAGATTATTCGGGCTACAGTAAAGAAGGCACAGAGAGAAAAGCAAATCAAACACAAGATAAGCCACAATCGTGTACGGTGTTCGATAACTTGAATCCTGGGATTTGTAATAACTGTGTGCATCAGGGTAAAATTACTAACCCCTTAGTATTAGGTAAGGTATTTGTAGCCGCCCCTACTACTATGAACCCAATTAAGACAGAGGTACAGATGCTACCTAACGGAATGCCTATGGTAACTACCAGTCTACAAGGACTACCCGCAGAGATAGAAAGAGAGGGATTTTATAGAGGGCAGAGTGGTGGTATCTACTTTAAACCCCAACCTGTATTTGATGAGAACGGAGACTTAGTAGAACAAAAAACACAAATTGTATCTACCTATGACTTTTATTCATTGAAGAGAGTTATTAGTGGGCATGAGGGAAACTGCATGTTAATGAAGATAGACCCTCCTCACGATGAACCAGAAGAATTTTATATACCATTTAGTATAATATATGATGGTAATGAGCTAAGAAAATTAGTATCGAAACATGGGGTATTATTTGACCCTAGAAACAACCAGTGGAAACTTATTATGGATTATTTAGTTGCATGGGGTTCTTACTTACAGGCTGATAAAGCAGCTGCAAGGATGAGAACTCAAATGGGTTGGACTCCCAAAGAAGACGCTTTTGTTATTGGAGATGTAGAAATAAAACGAGATGGCACAGAAGTCAGTAGCCCTACCTCTTCCCTTTGTAGAAACATCTCTAGACATATCGTAAGAGCAGGTAGCTTTACAAAATGGAAAGAAGTGGCTAACAAGCTTAATCAAGAGGGCTTAGAGATACATGCGTTTGTTGCATTGACAGGGTTAAGCTCTACTTTGATGCCTTACACATCTACCTCTGGTGTTAGTATTTCTCTTACAGGAGATACAGGTGCAGGTAAAACAGGGGCTTTGTATGCAGCATTAAGTATGTGGGGACACCCTAAAGATATGTCAGTATTAGAAACTACTGATAATGCATTGACTGGGCGTTTCTTAGGACTACATAACTTACCTTTAGGATTAGATGAGGTAGGTAATATGCATGGTCGTCTACTATCGCAGATGGTGCATAAGATATCACAGGGTAAAGCTAAGATTAGAATGCAAGCCTCAATCAATGCTGAACGAGAGCATGAGATGTCAGCTTCACTAGTAGGTATATTTACTACTAATCACTCTTTGATTGATAAGCTAACTATTACTAAGAAGGACCCTAACGGTGAAATTGCCAGGTTAATAGAGTTCTACCTACACAAACCACAGATACTTAAAGATAAACCTGCAGAGGGACGTAATATATTTAATCCTCTTATAACTAACCATGGGTGGGCAGGACCTGAGTTTATTAAAGCTCTAATGACCTATGAGAGAAGCGAGATTGACAGCCGTATTGATTACTGGGTTAGTAAGTTTAAGAAAGACTTTGGTGATGATACTGCTTTTAGATTCTATGAGAACTTAGTTGCTGTTACTATGACTGCGGGTGAAATAGCTGGTAAAGCTGATATTGTGCATATAGATGTTGACCGAGTCTACAGTAAAGTAGTAGGAGAGATGATAGATATAAGGGACAACGTAGTGAAAGCTAATAATGTTAACTACCTATCTCTCATAGGAGAATTTATATCACAGCACAACAACTCAATACTAGAGATTCACGATGGTAAAGTAATTATAGAACCTAGAAACTCATTGTATATACGTCTAGATACAGACAAGAAGGAGCTGTGTTTGACTAAGTCTGTCTTTAAGAAGTTTTTGATTGAAGAAAACAGTGTGTCTCCTAAACAGTTTGTATATCAAATGAAACAGCATGGAGTAGGAATTGTAGAGAAACGTAAGAAAATGGCAGCTAACTGGAAGCCAGGACTTGACGAGTTCAACTCGAATGCCTATATAATTAGCACAGACACACTACCACCAGATATGATTAAGGAGATTAATCCTGAATCTGTATAATGACATAGAATGGATATTCCCATTTGAGGGTATGGCGATAGGAGAAAGTTTCTTTGTGCCTACCCTTAAGACTTCGCATATGATTTATGCAATAGAGTCAGGAGCTAAACGAGCAGGAGTTAGAGTCAAGACCTTTACAACTTCTAAAGATAATCACTTAGGGGTTAGGACTTGGCGAGTGGGTTAATCTTCTTTTTTAGGAAATCCTGATTCATCTACACCTTTTTTATTTACTATTATATAGACCAGTTTCTTCATCTAATTTGAAAAAACCTAAATTTTCCAAAAATTGTTTTACTTCTTCGTTTTCTTTAGTTCCATATATTCTTTGACGAATCTCTAATATACCCTCTAAAGTATCTTGTTCTTGTTGAGCAAGCACTGCTAACATTTTTCGTTTATCTTCCCCAGTAACTTGCTTACCTGGTTCTATTCCTAATGGCTCTCTAGTGGTTCTTAATATTAAATTTCTCTCTCTTCGTATAGCTTGTATAATACCCATATATCCGTCTATCTCACTAGCAGAGTCAATTAATATTTTATTTTTTTTGTATATTGCATCTACTTTTTCTTGGTCATAATCATTATTCCTTAAGAAATTATATTCACTAACCGCTTTATCAACGTCTTTTTTTAACTCAAAAAAATCTGTAGTAAATCTATTACCATAAGTTTTTGAGAAAAAATTACTTAAACCTGGAACACTAGCTATTGTATCTCTTTCATTTTTAGAGGCGTCCGCATATTTAAGAACTTGAGCGTTTTCAATCATTGAATCTGTCCATAGCATAAGTTGTCCGCCTGTAAGCCCAAAAAATTGTCTTATAAAAGCATCTATCTTTTTTGGAGAAATACCTAATTCATCTAAATTTACATATTCAGATAAAAACTTAGCTGTTTCGCTAGTTCCTGCACTATATCTTTCTTTTGGCTCTAAATCTTTATCCCTGGGAGTTTCTATAGGTGTATCGCTTCTAACATCCATATTATTCATAATATCTTGTGGCACTCTTATTATTTGAGGAGTAAATCTGTTTGATAAAAAAGACTCTTTTAAAGCTCTTTTTAAAGCATCTGCAACTTTTTGGTTATCAGTAGTACCCAACATATTGTTTAAAGTTTGCTCAGGCATTATCTTAAATAAAAATGTGTATATATCAGGTCGTAAAGTAAGATGAAGCCCGTTACCAAGTATAATTCTTCTGTCTTTAATTTTAGGGTCAAGTTTATTATACTCTTCATCATCTTGTGCCATAAGAGTATATATAAGGGACAGAGCTGATAACTGAGCTCCTGTAGTTAAAAATTTAGTCATAGCAAAGGCTCTTTGTTCTGCTGAAACTCCTTTACCTGTTACAATTCTTCCTTGAATTGCAGCTGCTTGTAAAAAAGCCCCGAAAAATGGAACTAACTGCTTTAAAATATTTACAGCTGCGTTTGAGCCTGAGCGTTTAAAGTTTATAATCTCAGCTCCTCTACTCATAGCAAGCCCTCTATTACCTGTTTCTGCCATAGTCTGTTCATAAACTGCTTGCCTTACAGCATTATCTGAGGCCATAGCAATACGATTTAAAAAACCTTTTATAGATACAGGAGTCTCTGGATTAATTTGATCAAACGTTATACCTTTTCCTAATCCAGGAATAGAGTCAATAGCTTTGGTCATTTTTGCATAAATACTTTTTTCCTCACTTACTTGTCGGTCTGAAAGGGACTCTCCTTGTTTAAAAGAATCATAGGACCCAGTTAGCCCTGCTCGTCTCATTGTATTGTGAGTAGTACTCATGTTAACTAAAGTTAATGCAAACTCTTTTGCTACTCGTGCTGGAATCATAATAGGATACTTAGTTCCTGAGTTAATCATAGCTGAACCTACATCTTGAAGAATTAATTGAGAAAGAGAAAAAAATGGGTTTAATACCACGTTTGTTCTTAAAAAACTAGAAGCATTTTTTGCCGCTTGCATTGCAGCACCACTTACAGCTTCTACACCAGCTCCAAAAGCAGCAGAAAAATAAGGAGTAGAAAATTGATAGTTTTTAACGGTTCGAGTTCCATCTTTATTTAGTCTACTAAAGCTTATTGTATTAGGTGTTTCTTCAGTTACTCTATTTATTTCTTTAATATCACCTGGTAAATGCTCAAAGGCAGCTTCTACTTTATTAATAGCGGCTCTATTTAATACAGACCTTGTAACTCCATCTTGAATCCACGCAGACATATTTTCAAAAACATCAGATACAGGAACAAAACCACCTCTTATTTTAAAATATTTTCCTCGGTCTCCCTGTTGTCTTGAATATGTTCCAGGCAAAGCTTGACCATCTCTATAAAAACCAACGTAATCATCAAAAGCTTCTATTCCTTCTACATCAATGACTTGTTTAAATTCGTCCGCCATTTCTCTACTCATTAATTCATGCTCAACTTGGAGGTCTATTATATCATTCTTAGCGTCAATCCAATTTTTATGTATTTCTTGTAATCCAGGAAACTTATTAAAAATTTCTACTCCATTGTCTATTTGCTCATCGGCTAAATCAATAGGTATAAAATTATCTTTGTGATACTGATTAGCTTGTTTATCTTTTCTTTGTCTTTTTAGGTCTAAGTAGTTTTGATCAACTACTTTATTTTTTTCTCGTATACTAAAAGCACGTAAAGCTACAAAAGCATTATGAGCCATTTCTCTTGCTGACCTAGAACTTATTCCTTGTTCTTTTGCAAAAGCTCTTAAGCTCCTCATAACTTTTCTATAACTAGGTCTATTAGCATCTCCCTCAGCTTCAGATGAAAAAAAGCTGCCTATTTCATTGTAAACAGGTCTACCATATTCTAAAGCGGCTGTACCAACTCCTTTAGCGTGTAGGGCTTGCGTAGACGCTATTCTAAGAAATGTTTCTGAAATATCGCTCCAAGTGTCTTGTCCAAAAACTCCAAACGCATTTGATTTGTTTTTCAAGTTTTTTTTCATAGCATCTATAATTGAACCGTTTAGAGCAGCGTCAAAAGAAAATACAGCAGTATCTAGTTTAGTTATTAAACTACCAGGGTAGCTTAACATTTTTTTGAATCTACTTTTTTTAGGGTCAGAAGTTAGTGGACTTTCTCCAAATCTAATTCTGTCAGGAAATTGTTTATCTAAACGTGCTTGTTCTTTACTTTTCTTTTTGTCTTCTTGCTCACGTTTTATTTTTTCTGGTGTTTTTTGGTTTTTATTAAATTCATTAACTTCTTTTTGAGTTATTTTTTTGTTTAATCTTTCATTAGGATTTTCAGATTGTTCTGTTTTATTTGGACCTGTAAATAATTCAGGTGCTAAAGCCACTACGTCATTCATTATGCTGTAAGTCATGTCTTTCATACCAGCTAATTTTTCTACGATTTTTACAAAATCACCCCACATAGTGCTAACTAAACTAGCAGACCTTCTTCTTTCATTTATAGTATTCTCGGCGGCACGGGTTCCAACACCTTCTCTTTTTAATTTAGCTCTATAATCTCTTTCTTCTCCCAATAACCTTTTTCCTGCTGTACTTGGTTTCTTTGCTAAAAATTTTTGAAACTCTGGATTAGTAAAAGCTTCTGAAATAAATTCTTTTACATTTAATAATGACTCACTAAATTCATTGTTTACATCAGCTTCTTTAGCATCCTTAAAAAGTTGCACTAACTCTCTTCCAACTGCAGTCCTACCTTCACCGTCTTTATTTATATTTTTATTAATTTGATTAGTGGTAGCTGCATGAACTGCTTCATGTAATACAGTATTTACACCCGCATTTTCTGATAATTCTACAGTATCTGTTTTTGTTTCATAAGCTCCATAAGCTTCTTCTTTTTCTTCTAATTCAGGATTAAAAATAAATTTAGTTTTACCTATGTTAGGAGTAGTTAAGACTTTGTTAATTATTTCATTTTGTTCTGGTGATAAAGATTCACTAACATCATTTTTTAAAGTATTTAATGCTTGTCCTAAAGTTTTTGCTTTTTTTAATCCTAAAATAATTTCTCTATCACTTTCTGGACCTGGAGTTTTTGAATAATCTTTTTCTTTAATAACTTCAAATAAGTCATTTTCTATTTGAGTTAATTCTTCTTGAGTAATATCAGGGGATTTAAGTGTTTCTTTATAATCTTGAAACGTTTCATTATTTGGGTCTATATTTTTTAAAATTTTACGAGCCTCTTTAGCTCTAGCAGATAAATCTAATGTACTGTCGACTACAGCTTCGTTTGTTACTACAGCTTCGTTTGTTACTACATCTTCGTTTGTTACTACAGCTTCGTTTGTTACTGCAGCTTTGTTTGTTACTACAGCTTCGTTTGTTACTACAGCTTCGTTTGCTATATCTTTAAGTGTGTTTACTGTTTCCGTACTAAGCACACTTGTTTCTAACTCCATTATATCAATAGAATCTTCTATTTCTGCAATAAAATCTTTACGTGATCTTTTACCTTTAGTTTGATCGTAATCTAGCATAGCTTGTCTAGCAGTTTCATTAACATCATTTATTATACGAGTTTGCAAATTTCTATCTATGTTAGTCGCATTAGTTGTATTTATATTAATACCAGATTTATTAAGAATTTTATTAATAATATTTTCTGTAATAGGATTAAGCTTTCCTTTAGGCGTAACTTTTAACGGTTTAAGCTTAGATTCTGGTATAGTTTTTGGTTTAGCTTTTGTTAATTTAGCACTTCTTAAATCTTCAATACTGCTTGTAATTTTTTCAGCTTTTTGTTTTTTAAGGAACGCTCGTATTTTATTTATTTCTGTTTTCTTTTTAGCGTCTGGAAAATATTTACGTATGTCTTTAAGAACTGTCTCAATACCTTCTTTTGTTTCTAGCAAAGTATTAAGCTTCGCTGTTTCTGTGGGTTGAACATTTGCACCACTTACATCAGTATTATCCTCCACTTTTTTTGGTGCATCTTTTTGTTCTTTTAGTAATTTGTTTCTTTTTTTCTTAAGTTGTTTTCTTAAGTTTTGAATTGCTTCAGTATTAGTTGATGGTAAAGTTTCTTTACCCGCTAAAATGTTATCTACTGTTTCTATGTTTTCAAGAGTATTAAGTTCTGCTCCTTCTAATTCAATAAACCCAGTCATATTACCTCTTATACCTAAGTCTTTTAGTATTTCAGGAGTAAGAGTATCTATTTTAAGTTTTTTTATTGCTTCTGCTTTTTCTGCTTTAAGTTGGTCATCTAGTTGTTTTTTTCTATCTTTTTTAGCATTCTGCGGTGTACGTTCTGCGTCTTCTGTATTTTCAGAGTCGTCTTTCGCACCAGTAGTAGGGTCTCCTTTTGCATCAGTAGATTTTGTTGGGCTTTTAGGTCTTCTTACTCCACCTATTGTTGATGGTACAAGAGGCATAAAGAATCCTCCCGCAGCAGCATCTAAATATTCTCGCATAGCTTGAGCATCTTTTAAGGGTAAATCAGCTCCATACCTCTCTAATATACTTTGAACAACTTCAACAGGAGCTTCTTTTAAACCTGTAATTCCTACATTTTTAATTACATTTAACATTATGCTTCTTGTAACAGTGTTCATTGCATCTAAAGAACCTAAACCAATTTTTAAACCCACATATTGTGCAAGAGCATGACCTGTACTTAAAGCAGCTAATTTACCTGTGCTCAACTCTTTTATAATACGCATTTGTTCTTGAGGGTCATCTACTCCTGCAATAGCCTCATCAACAGCTCTAGTTGTAACTTCTCCCGCACCATATCGTGCTGACATTGTGCCCACACCAATAGCCTGTCCTATTTTTTTATTTACTTGTCTTCGTAAAGCAGGATTAGTAGCTATTTCTTTTACAACTGCATTTTTCACAAGTTCTTTAACAATAGGTCTTCCTTTTAAATAACCGTATTCTTTTCTAATTTTTTTAATTTGGACTTTTAACCCTTTTTTAACAAGTGATTTAGCAACAGTTGCACCAAGTCCTACTCCAGCTATGGTACCTCCTGGGCCTGCAGTCGTTCCTATTATGCCTCCAATAATACCAGATAGAGCTGCCTCACCAAACATCGCAACCCCTTTACCTGCATAATAAGGTATAAATTCTGTTAAAAAACTTCCAAGACCTTCATCTAGTACTGCAGAAAATGAATCAGTTTCTTTTATAAACGGTTGTATTGCTTCTCGAGCTTCTTCCATATTTTCAAGCCCTGATTCTATTGCTCCTGTTCCATCAAAACCAAGTTCTTCTATACCTTTACCTGTTAATACCTGTAACCCACCAAAAAGTTCTTTTGACTCTGGAATATATGTTTTTAAGGCTCTTAAAAAATCATCATCTTCGTTTATAGACATACCTAAAAAAGTAGGTGGTTCTTCTGTAACGTCTGGTTTGAGTTGAGATTCAGGCTCAGGTTTAGGCTCAGGTTTAAGCTCAGGTTTAGGCTCAGGTGCAGCAGGGGGAGTAAAATAATTGTTAGGTAAAACTATTCCGTTGGTTTCTAAAACCCTTCTAATTTGATTTTCAGAGACACCCTGATCGTATAAACCTTTAATTTTTTCATCTAGTGCAGACATAAAGTATCACTTTTAGTTATTTTTTCATACGTTCTAATACTATTGCTTCAATTTCACTTACATCAATAGCTCTTCCTTGTGAAATAGTATCAAAAATTACTTCATTAATTTTTTGGAAAGTTTCACCAGCAAATTTTTTATTTTCTTGGTAAAAAGTATTTATTGCTCCGTCTTTTAAGAAATATTTAAAGTATTCTTTAGTAAATTGTAAAGCATCAAGAGAATATTTTGACTGAGTCTGACTTCCTACGGCGTTTGCAGCTAATTGGTTTGATAATAAATCAGCTTGTATTTTTGCTGTTGCAGCTTGTTTCGTAATAAACGCATCTCTTGCGTTTATTAATTCTTGTCTAGTACCAGCATCAGCAGTCGCTATTTGTTTGTTGTATTGTGATAAAGCAGGAATAGCTCCTGCAGATATATTTTCTAATGGGTTAGCTGATGTACCGCCTGCGATACGAAGACCTGCTTCAATTAATCCCATATTAGCTGCTTGGTCTCTTTGTTTATCAAAGTATTTATTGTCTATTCCTAGTTCTTCGTTTATAGATTTACGGTCAGTCATAAAGGTACTTAGATTTTCGCTTTTAGGAAAATATTTCATCCCTGTTATTTTTCTCATATCATAAGGAAATGGAGAATACGTATCACCAAGTGCAAGATTTTCGCTTCCTATAAGGGCTTCAAGTTCTGCATCTGTCATAGAGCTAGAAGTATTAAGGTTTGTAATGTCTTTCTTAATAATATTTGTATTTTGACTTGGAGTTATATCTGCAAATTTATTAAAAGGGTTAGGGGCAAACTTATTTGAGTCAATGGGTAGATTCAATGATTGAAAACGCTCAATATCACCACCTGTTTGATACCCTACAATCCCACCTTCTTTCATCATAGCTGTACCACCTACGGCTGACTGTGGGTTAGCAGCTATACCACTTGCTGCCATTTGTCTTGGGTCTACTGCTTGTTGTGGTTGTGGAGCACCTACGCCTTGACCTTCAGGCATCATTTGTTGAGGAGCCATTGCTCCAAGTCCCATTTGCATTGGTTCTGCTTCTGCTACAAGTTGCTCTGCAATAGAAGGTTCTTCTGGTTTATTTGCGTCAAACCTTGCTTTCATATCTTTACGTCTTTGCATTTCACCTAACGCAAGATAGATGGGAACTTCGCCCATAGGGTTTTTAACATAATTAATTAATGCGTCTTCTGGTAATCCTTTTAGTCTATCTTGTATTTGTATAATATTCATAATGTTCCTTTAGCCACCGCCCATTGCTTTATATAGTCCAAGACCTGCAACTCCTGTACCTGTAATTTGACTGGCTAAACTAGGAGCTGGGGCATATTGTGTTTCCGTTGAACCTAATGCACCTGCATTACCACGAAGTATGTTTGATTGATACTCAAGTAATTTTCTCTCGTAGTCTTCCGCTTCTCTAAACTGTTGATATTCTATATTAGCTTGTTCTTGTTGTAATGCTTGTTGCTCGTTAGCACTTGCTGCTTGGGCTTTAAATCTTTCTAGATTAGACGATTGTTCAGCTCTGCCTAATCCCTCTGCAGCTTGAGCAGTTTGTAGTGTAGTACCTAATCCTGAAAGACCTATGTCTTTCTGTAGTCCTGCACTAAATTGTCCGCCTTGTTGTTCCATCTGTCTTCTTTGTATTTCGGCTTGTAAGTTTTGACCACCAACATTTATATTAGCAGCCCTATCTCTTTCAAACTGTTGTTGAGCATTTTCAAACGCTGATTGATTACCTTTAGCTCTTAAGTCAGCTATTAATCTATTAGTACCCGCATTATTCTCTCCGCTCATTAAGGCTTCACGACCACTACCAAAAGTACCTCGTCCTATTGAACCCATTGCAAATTTGTTTGCTTGTACATCTCCCTGTCTTCTAGCTTCCGCTATAGCTTGGTCAGTTACTGCAGAAGTATATGGATTCGCTGCATTACCCGCATATTGAAAAGATGGTACGTTAGTAGGGGTTGTCATTGCTAGACTTTCTGTAGTTCCAGGAGCATAACCTAATGCTCCTGTTAAACCTTGAGCAGCCGCAGCTGTACCCATTGTATTAACATTACCTAGTGTCTGTGCTGCTGAACCAAATTGACCAGGAGTTTGTAAACCTGCGACACCTTGTTGAATCGCTTGCTGTTGCGGATTAAACCCTACAACTCTTTGGCCTGTATAAGGTGTGTACTCTTGTACACCCGTTACAGCTCCTGAAGCATCTGTGGTATAAGTCTGTTGAGCTGTTTGTTTCATCAACTCTTCATAGAAAGGTTGAGCATACTCAGGTAAGTTAGTTGTTGTTGCCTTAGTAGTTCCTCCACCACCGCCGCCTTTAAATTCAGATAAACCTGTAGCAGGGTTGATTGTGCCTGAACCACCTATTGATTTTAGTAGTGATTCTTCGTAATCATTAATGTGAGCTAAACGGGTATCACCCATGCGTCCTTTAGATGCAAGGTCTTTATACAGTTGTTTAACCAACCATACTTTTAATTTATTTGG
>Ga0208814_1000612_pt1 | contig 20074 bp, 16 predicted proteins | sample MalvirAntarct_55_FD_184253 | JGI IMG/M metagenome (GOLD analysis project Ga0208814, IMG submission 184253) | Marine viral communities from the Global Malaspina Expedition - Malaspina viral metaG Antarct_55 (SPAdes) (version 2) | ecosystem: Environmental > Aquatic > Marine > Oceanic | place...
CTACAAAGTTATTCCCAAACAGATCAGCATATTTAGGTAAATTATCTGTTACACTTTTCCAAGTACGCATTACAATAGCAGGTGCTAAACTTCTATCCTTTCCTTCTGATTTTTCATATCTATTTTGGTTTTGACTTAACGAACGTTGTAAATCAGTATACACATATAGCATAAACACATCATACCCTGCTTCATCTAACTCATCTTTCAGTTTAACTGTTGTATTATATGATGCAGCTGTACCATCTAGTACAAAAGATTGTTTACCTTCAATTGTGTCTTGCACTATACCTTTAAATTCTTTATTTGAAGCAGCCATTTGTTTAGCTTGTTCACTTCTTTCTTCAGGTGTAGAATTTTTTAAATCTAAACTTACGTTAGCTTGTTTTAATTTTTCAACATAGATATCATCTACATTTAATACTTTTAAACCTCCTAAGTCTAAACCACGTAAAATATATCCTTTACCTGCTCCAGGTGCTCCTGCTAAAATAATCGCTTTTGGATTACCTTGTGCTTCTTTTAATAATTGTACTAAACTTATCATAATTAAGCATGTTTATTATACATATTGATAAAAATATCAAGTGGCGTTCTCATATTAAAAGGGTAAAGGTTCGTTAGACATATCTTTAGGTGTAAATGTTGGATCATCTAATTTTCTATATTCCATAGAAGCAAATGGTTGTTCACCTATTTCTTTAACTTCTACATTCTGAGAATGTCTTCTATTATCTATTGATAATCTTAAATCGTTAGCACGTTTTCTAGCCATATAATCATTATCAGCGTAAACGTACATATCCATTTGTACTACATATCTTTTATTCTCTCCCATAACCTTTATTTATTAAAATTCTTGTTTAACTCTAAACAATATTACACAAATTAATGTCATACTTATAAATGTATATCCCTCTAACATAGTTAAATAAGCAAAAAAGCTTAGATATACTAATGGTTCTATTTTACTTAACATCTTTCTTAATTTATTAGATTTAACATTTCATAATACTCATCAATGGTAATATAACCACCATTAATACCAACCCATAACGCAATAACTTCATCTGTTCTAAACATAACCTTTATTTATTAATTAATAATGACGCTTCGTGCCCCACTTATGTGTAAATATACGAAAGATATCTCGGGTAGCCAAGCCTCCCGTGCATTACAGTTCGAAGTTATTCACATCATCTTCTCCACGTTTTTCGTGGTCATGCTCACTATAAACTCTTAAATTTAAATAAGCACCATACTTACTAAAATCACCAATATACGAAGTATCTTCTCTGATGTCTTTATCATATGTAAAACAAAAATCATACTCCTCTTTTGTGAGGTATTCTTTTGTATTCATAATCTCTTCAAACCTAAAATATTCCTGTTCTGCCATGTGAAGACTTTCTGGATTCATCATATAACCTTAATTTTTGATGTTGTGCTTAACTGCTCAACGTGGTAAATATACGAAAGTTAGCCCGGGAAGCCAAGCCTCCCGCGCATTATTTTTAAAGTTTTCTTTTAGATGTTGTTTGGAATGTTGATGTATATGGGGTTAGTTTGGGGTTTTCAATATTAAATAACGCTCTTACATGACTAAAAATTTCTAGGTTTTGCTCTTGTGTACGAGGCGACTCATATACTTCCCAGTTTTTACCTTTTAAACGTTTTCCGGCTTTATCCTCACCTCTTGATTTAGATTTAAGCCATAAAACACCAACTCTATCTACTTTCATACCATAACACTCTTCATAACATTGAGCATATAGTGCCCCTTGTAAATCATATGTTGTCTGTAAGTGATTAGATGTCTTAAAATCTATAATCCAACGTTCAGTTTTTCCGTTAAATTCTAATTCACATACTAAATCACACGTTCCTGCAACTTGTAATTTATCTGAAAATAGGTGTACTTCTGCTTCTATTAATACAGGATTGTATGTTTCCCAAAAATCAACAAATCTAAGAAACATTTGCCAAACGTGTGCAGGCATTTTTGGATTACCATCAGGGTATAAAAATGTAATTTCTTTCCCATTTAACCAATCCTCAATCATTTCATGTACTTGTGTACCTTCAGCAGATGCTTTCTTAACAATGTGTTCAGATGCGTGTCCTACTTTTTTAAGCCAGTCTTCAAAATACTTACCTTTTGGATAAGTACTTAAAACGTGTGTAATAGATGGATAATATTTACCATTTCGTCTATAATACCTAGAATCGGGCATTGTAACTTGTTGGTAATCATCTGAAATTTCTAATAATCTCTTGTATGATTTTTTGATCATATAGCTAATTTTTGTTCCATTAAGTCATAGTAGGTTAATGGTAACGTTGTTTGTATAAGTTTAGTGAAATTTTCGAAACCCATTTCACTCGGATCCTTATCTTGTAAATCTACAAGATAGACTTCTTTGCCTTCTGCCATTAATTTCTCACAGAATCTCAAAGCTTGTTTGATTGCATCCCTATCTAATGCAATATAAATTTTATCTACTACAGACGTAACTATTTTTTTCATTAAATTATTCTGTATATTTTTTCCCAATAAGGGAATTGCATTTCTTTTTATTGCTAAAGCATCAAATAACCCTTCACATAATATAATAGGTACATTCCAATTAATCATATGTTCATTAGGTATTATATCTCTTGATACTTGGGGATTTCTATAATTTACATATGGATCTTTTTCAAACGAACGAGCAGTAAAATAATTTAAATTACCTTCTGCATCATATGTTGGTATTACTACCATATTTTTATATAACCCTGTTTTACAATAACCTATATTATATTTGAGAATATCGTATTTACTCACGTGTCTATTATTTAGGTACGCGAGTGCGTGTCTAGCCATTATATCGCTGTTATCAACGTTATTTAGGCTAATATATTCATCTGGTAGCTTAATGGTTGCTATATCTACCTTTTCGGTGTATGAAGTGTAGTTTACTTCTTTACTTAATGTTTTTGCTTCGTTAATCTTATCAGAAGAAGCGCCTGCTTGTCTAAATAGTAAACTAATCGATTTACCTTTCTTACCACATACCCAACAATGCCAAGGATTATGTCCTTCTTTATTTTCAGTAAAATTAATCTCTAACTTAGGTTTATGATGATTACAGTGAGGACAGTTATATGCCATATTGCCCCTAGCAGTTTTCCTGCCTGTACCTAATACGGAATTAACTAAAGTTACTAATGTATGGTTAATCATATGTCGCAATATACGAACTTACTTTCGCTCAACCACGAGATCTTCGAACTTTATGTCCTTTAAATCTTTTGTAAAGAATTTACCTAGAATATTATCATTAAAGAATTCATCAGGTTTTTCTAATACCTGGTATAACATTTGATATTTAATTTCAAAATAAGTAAGTTGTTTTTTAGTCTCTACACATTTTAAAATGGTACGCTCAAATTCATCTTTTTTACCTTCAACTAATAATTTTTTTATATCAGTTTGAGAACCATAATAAGTTTTCCAATCCGATTCTTTAACTATTAATTTATATGAAGGCCTTCTACCAACCACCCCAGTTAAGGCGGCTAGTTCTTTTTTACCTAATTTTTTCTTTTGATTATGAAATAGTACTTTTTTCCCAATATACGATTTACCCGTAGGTTTGTGTGTTGTCATGTAGACAAAACCAAATGTATTTTCTGGGAATTGAGTGATGTCTTTTATTTCATGTTGTTTATATATCCAATCCATATGATTATTTTTAAGAAATACAAGGGTAAAGATTAGTTACAACTCCCGAAGAGTTAGTGAGGACATATTGTAATGAATTTATCTTAATGTACCCAGCTCCTAAAGTAGTAGTTCCCCCACTGTTAGTATAAATGGTATCACCAACATTTGGAAATGCTCCCGCCCCATCATGATAGTATGTTGTATTTAGGGATTGACTACAAATTCTTTTATTTCCACCTGCAAGAGTTGATCCTGTAAAAGAAGTTACTTCAACATAACCATAAAAATCTGAATATGCATCCGGGTTTGTATTTGAAAGACTAGAGGAATCTATCATACCACCAAGTGATAAGTTTGTTCCTGCTAAACTTCCGGGTGTTAATCCGAGTTCATCTGCTATTTGACTCCCGCTTATTGTTCCTGATGATGGTAATGCCATGTTTATATGTTTTTATTATAAATATTATTAAGAAATACAGGGGTAAGTATTAGTTACAACTCCTGCAGAGTTAGTCTGGGCGTATTGTAATGAATTTGACTTAGTGTACCCAGCTCCTAAAGTAGTTCCCGATGTATTAGTAAAAATTGTATCACCAACATTTGGAAATGCTCCAACCCCATTATGATAATATGTTATACTCAGAGTTTGACTGCAAATAAGTTTAGTTCCACCTTGAAGAAGTGATCCTAAATATGAAGTTAGGTTACTATATCCATAAAAATCACTTATAGCATCTGGGGCTGGAAAACCTGCAGTATCACTAAAGGCACCTAAAGATCGAAAAGTAGGAGATGCTCCTAATTCATCCCCAATTTGACTTAGACTTAGAGGTCCTGAAGTTGGTAATGTCATAATGTTTTTATTATAAATATTGTAAACCAAAATCTCTGATATTTTCAGAAATTATGTCTTTAAAATTTTGGGGTATGCTCTTTGATTTTCCTAACTCTAAAAACAAGGATTTTGATTGGTTTCTTTTACCTATATACCACCCTGTAAATGCCTTTTGAAAATCAAATACAAAGTTACCTGGATATCCTACATCATAGGTTAATGGGGTAGTTTCTTTAATATTATCTTTACCTAAACAAGCGTACATATAAGATATCATCCACTCTTTTCTATTACTATGCCATATACTTAAATGGTAATAAGCCTCCGGTCTATTAGGAGCATAAGCTATAGCAGCTTGAAGTTGTCCTTGTTCAAATTCTGGTCTCCTTGTGGTTGTATTTAATTGTTTCCATGTTTTTAAAAAACAATTATAAGCCATTTTAGGGTCACTATCATGTAATAGTTCAGCTGCTCTTAAAAAGTAAGAATGTGCAGCAGCCCCTTGTCCTATTTTTTCATATTCTTCTCCTAATTTAGCATTTATATATGCATCTTGAGGTGTATGAATATAATTATGTAGTTGTTTTTTTAATTCTTTCATTCTTCCCATTCTAATTTATCTAATAAACTTACCGGCATTTTTAAAGCGTATGCCGCATTATCCTGAAATCCATATGTTATAATAAAATTCCCATTTTTAATAGCTAATCCAGTATTAAATTCTATCATAGCATCCATAAATTTGAATTGCTTAGAAATTGATTTTAAATTCCAATCTTTATCCCAAATTAAAAATCTATGATAATAATGGGCATCTTTATGACCCCCTAAATGATGGAAAAAATCTACTTCATGTGTTATACATATTCTATCTCCTTTATTACCAAAAGGTATAACTTGAGAACTACCTCTAATACCTAAGGGACATTCAAATTTTTCTTTTTTATTAATTACCGTTGTACTAGACAGTTTATTTAAAATTCCTTGTGAAACTTTTTCTGTGGATTTATCTTCTAAATTTATTTTAACTACTTCAACTGGATTAGACCATCTAACAAAATGAAAGGGCATGTCCATAACTGGCATCCAATTTTTTTCTAAATAAGTGTCTTTAGTTGGTGGTTCTACTCTTTCTCTAGTTAATTCGATTGCATGATCTTTAGTCCAATCTACTTCACAAAGTTCCATTCTACCTTCACCATTATGTTTTACGTCTCTTCTTACACCACATATATAAAATTTACCTTCCCATCTCATTACTCGAGCATCTTCTAAACCATGAAAATCCCATATAGGATTAATATCGTTTTTAGAGGTATCCACTTTATGGTATGATTCTACTTCTAATGTGTCATCGTTTAACTTACATAAATAATTTCCAGTTATTAAGTGGATATCATCTTCTGGGTTTAAGTAAGATAATACTCCCCATTTACAGTAAAAGTTTTGATTAAATTCTGCATGATATAAAGTGTAGTGAACGTGTCTAATATTGGCTAATATATCCCCATTGTCATCTATAAAAACAGAAACGTTACAAAGACCAGTACCATCAGTTAATTCACTTGGTATTATAAGAGGGGTAATTGATCCTCCATTATCTAAAACTATTTTGGCTAAATTATTTATCATTAAAATTCATGAGTTTAATTTCATGTTATTGTAATATAATAAGAATTTTTAGGGGTACCAAATTTATTTGATATTTTTTTAAAAAAATTTTTGTTAAGGTTATTACATTAATATTATAAACATATGCTGTTCTATATACATAGAATAAATGTGTTATATAACGTGTTTAACGTAAAATTATTGATATTAGGTGCCATTACTATAGTAAAGAAACGGCACCTATAATATAACTGTTGTTTTTATTTATTACAATTACAAGATTTTGATTTTAATAAATCTAATTCATCTTTTAATTCTTTCATTGCTTCCAGAAGTATTGGTGCTATACCTTGATGTCTCATTGACAGCATACCATTTTTATTTTCTCTTACAAGTTCTGGTAGAACTTTCTGTACCTCCTGAGCTATAAATCCTATATCTTCTTTTATATCTAAGACATTATTACTTTCTTTCCAATCAAAAGTAACACCTTCTAGTTTCATTACCTTATCTAAAGCTGATTCTATAGGCTTTATATTTTCTTTTAATCTAATATCTGATGGAGAACCATAAGCTATAATATCACCTTTTGCAACTATAGTACCATTACTTAATTTATATTCTATTGTTACAAGTCCTCCACTTTTCATTACTATGTCATCACTATCCCCTTTAATTAATGCTCCACCCCCTACTTCATCTATATCTCCTAGCGCAAATCCTCCACTACTACCATCCGTTTCAAAAACCATATCTCCACCATCATTAACATTAATATTACCATTTACGTTTAATAAACTACCATTAAATGTTAAAGCAGATTCACCACTAATCGTGGCAGAAGAGTTAGTTCCTGTAATTATTCTATGGTTACCTGGGTTAGAATATGATGTTATACCAGCATTTGAACCTGTTGCACCTTTTGCACCACTGCCACCTTGAGCACCAGTTGCACCCTTAGCACCACCGCCACCTGTTGCACCTTTTGCACCACCGCCACCTTGAGCACCAGTTGCACCTTGAGTACCACCACCACCTTGAGCACCAGTTGTACCTTGTGAACCACCGCCACCTTGAGCACCTTTTGCACCATCAAAACCATTTTGACCTTTTTGTCCTGTTGAACCTTTAGCACCACCGCCACCTTGAGCACCAGTTGTACCTTGTGAACCTGTAGCACCCTTAGCACCACCGCCACCTTGAGCACCTTTTGCACCACCGCCACCTTGAGCACCAGTTGTACCTTGTGAACCACCGCCACCTTGAGCACCAGTTCCACCTTTTTGTCCTGTTGCACCTTGAGCACCACCACCACCTTGAGCACCTGTTTGGCCTTTTTGTCCTTTTTGTCCTGTTGTACCTGTTGCACCTTGAGCACCACCACCACCTTGAGCACCAGTTCCACCTTTAGCACCAGTTCCACCTTGAGCACCTGTTTGGCCTTTTTGTCCTTTTTGTCCTGTTGTACCTGTTGTACCTTGAGCACCTGTTCCACCTTGGGCACCAGTACCACCTTGAGCACCAGTTCCACCTTTAGCACCAGTCCCACCTTGAGCACCAGTTCCACCTTGAGCACCTGTTCCACCTTTAGCACCTGTATTACCTGTGTTACCTGTGTTACCTGTTATACCTTTAGCACCTGTACCACCTTGAGCACCATTTATTCCTTTAGCACCTGTACCACCTTGAGCACCATTTGCTCCTTTTTGTCCTGTTGTACCTTGTGAACCTGTTGAACCTGTAGTACCAAATGTTCCTTTTTGTCCTTTAGCACCTTGAGCACCTGTATTACCAGTTGCACCTTGTGAACCTGTTCCACCTTGAGCACCATTTGCTCCTTTTTGTCCTGTTGTACCTTGAGAACCTGTTCCACCTTGTGAACCTGTGTTACCAGTAGTTCCTTTTTGACCTGTTATACCTTGAGAACCTGTATTACCAGTATTACCCTGATTACCTTGAGCACCATTTGCTCCTTTTTGTCCTGTTATACCTTGAGCACCTGTTCCACCTTGGGCACCAGTACCACCTTGAGCACCTGTTCCACCTTTAGCACCTGTATTACCTGTGTTACCTGTGTTACCTGTTGTTCCTTTTTGACCAGTCCCACCTTGTGAACCTGTGTTACCAGTATTACCAAATGTTCCTTTTTGTCCTTTTTGTCCTGTTGTACCTGTTGTACCTGTTGTTCCTTGTGAACCTGTACCACCTTGAGCACCATTTACTCCTTTTTGTCCTGTTATACCTTGAGCACCAGTCCCACCTTGTGAACCTGTCCCACCTTGAGCACCTGTTCCACCTTTTTGACCTGTTATACCTTGGGCACCAGTTCCACCTTGTGCACCTGTTTGTCCTTTTTGTCCAGTTCCACCTTGGGCACCAACTTCACCTTTTTGTCCTTTTCCACCTTGAGCACCTGTTGTACCTGTTGTACCCTGAGAACCAGTATTACCTGTTTGGCCTTTTTGTCCAGTTATTCCTTGGGCACCTGTTCCACCTTGAGCACCTGTTGTACCCTGAGAACCAGTATTACCTGTTGTTCCTTTTTGTCCTTTTTGTCCTCTATCACCTGTAGCAACAAATGATACAACTACATCTTCATTATTTGTAAATGGAGAGGCAGTAGATGATGCTTGATCATTAACGTTTACTGTCCACCAACCTGTGTTAAATGTTAAGTTAGCAATACTAAATAATATATATTGTGTTGCGTCTGTTCTATTTGATAATCTAACGTGACCTTTAACAGCTGATGTAACATTGTCTATAGTTTGAAGAAATTCATCTATATTTGAACCATTGTCATCTGTTGAGTCAATATACATCAAAGTAGATGCATTTTGAGTTGTTGAATTTAATCTTACTTTTCCTGTTCCCGGGTCGGCAGCACCTGTACTTGAATCAAATGTATAGTCGAATGTAGCACCACCAAATGTACCATCGGTACCTTGAGTTCCTATTTCACCCTTTTGTCCTTTTTGACCAACTTCACCTTTTTGACCTTTTTGGCCTGTTATACCTTGAGAACCAGTGTTACCAGTAGTTCCTTTTTGACCTGTTATACCCTGTATACCTTGAGCACCCGTGTTACCTGTTTGTCCTTTTTGACCAACTTCACCTTTTTGTCCTGTTGTACCTGTTGTACCTTGTGTACCTGTTGTACCTTGTGTACCTGTTATACCTTGAGAACCTGTGTTACCAGTAGTTCCTTTATCACCAGTAATACCTTGTATACCTTGTATACCTTGAGAACCAGTGTTACCTGTTTCACCTTGAGCACCAACTTCACCTTTTTGACCTTTTTGTCCTGTTGTACCTTGTGTACCATCAGTACCTTGAGTACCTATTTCACCTTGAGCACCTGTTGTACCTGTTGTACCCTGAGTACCAGTTATTCCTTGAGCACCTATTCCACCTTGAGCACCTGTTGTACCTTGTGTACCATTTGTACCTTGTGTACCATCGGTTCCTTGTATACCTGTTATACCTTGGGCTCCTATTTCACCTTTTTGTCCAGTTGTTCCTTGTGAACCTGTGTTACCAGTAGTTCCTTTATCACCAGTAATACCTTGTATACCTTGTATACCTTGGGCACCTGTATTTCCTGTTGTACCTTGAGTACCTTCATCACCTTTAGCACCAGTTATACCTTGTGTACCAGTTGTACCTTGGGCACCAACTTCACCTTTTTGTCCAACTTCACCTTTTTGTCCTGTTGTACCTGTTGTACCTTGTGTACCTTCATCACCTTTTACACCTGTTATACCTTGTGTACCATCTGTTCCTTGAGTACCTGTTGTACCTTGAGTACCATCTGTTCCTTGAGTACCATCTGTTCCTTGGGTACCTGTTGTTCCTTGTGAACCTGTGTTACCAGTAGTTCCTTTTTGACCTGTTATACCCTGTATACCTTGAGCACCTGTATCGCCTGTTGTACCTTGAGTACCTACATCGCCTTTATCACCAGTTATACCTTGTGTACCAGTTGTACCTTGGGTACCAATTTCACCTTTCTGTCCTATTATACCTTGAGCACCTGTATCGCCAACTTCACCTTTATCACCCTTTACACCATCAGTACCTTGAGTACCAGTTGTTCCTTGGGCTCCAACTTCACCTTTAGCACCTGTAATACCTTGAGCTCCAGTAATACCTTGTATACCTTGAGAACCTGTATCGCCTGTTGTACCTTTTTGTCCTGTTGTACCTTGAGTACCTTCATCACCTTTAGCACCCGTTATACCTTGTATACCTTGAGCACCTGTATCGCCTGTTGTTCCAGTTGTACCTTGAGTACCTTCATCACCTTTAGCACCAGTTATACCTTGTGCACCAGTTGTTCCTTGTGTACCAGTTGTACCTTGGGTACCATCTGTTCCTTGAGTACCTGTTGTACCTTGAGAACCGGTGTCACCAGTAGTTCCTTTTTGACCTGTTGTACCTTGAGCACCACCACCACCTTGGGCACCAGTTGTACCTTGAGTACCATCTGTTCCTTGAGTACCTGTTATACCTTGAGTACCATTGATACCTTGAGCTCCTATTTCACCCTTTTGTCCAGTTGTACCTTGAGAACCAGTTTCACCAGTAGTTCCTTGTGTTCCAGTTATTCCTTGAATACCCTGAGTACCAGTTGTACCCTGAGAACCAGTATTACCTGTTTGTCCTTTTTGACCTGTTACTCCTTGAAGTGATAAGTTTGATCTTTTATATGTATTCCCATTGCCATCTATTACTAGAATATCATTTACTGTAGATGATGGGGGAGTTGAAGATAAATTTAATGTGTTTAGAGTTGCGTTTGATCCGCTAACTATAAGTTTTTTCCAATTTGGCATATTAATATTTTTTATTATGGTTGGTTACTCAAATGAGTCCACTTCCGTTATGGCCTATAATACCCTTATAAATATGAGGGCAATATGGAATAGTCACTAAGAAAAAATATGTTTTAAAAGTTTAAATTACGTAATCTTATACTATGAGTAAAATTGGGAAAAGATCCAGCTCTATACATTTCGCTTATATAAAGATTTTCTGAACTAACTGAAGATAACGAATACCCAAGTCCATCACTTTGGAAATTAGAAGTTGTAAGATCATTATTAAAGGCAACCATAAAACCACTACCCCCTGTAATCAAAATATTATTACCATTAACGGCATTGAGGTAGAAATCTAATGATGTAATTAATGGAACATTTTCATCTACCCAAAGACTAGTAATATTAGAAACAGTAGAGGAACCAGCAGTAGAAATATCCCCAGCAGTACTTAGTGTATATTTATGTGATTTTATTGTTGAAGTATTTGCACCAGTAATAGCTGTACCTGTTATTACCCAAAGTGTAAGTCCATCACTACTTAATGTAAATGCAGCACACTTTGCACTTTCAGTTTCTTGAATTTCTAATGAAAGGGTAGACATTGTTGATATGTCCCATGCTGTTGATAATGTAGCTTGATAAAGAAAGGTATCTGATGCTGCACCAGAGGATTGTTTTAATACATAAAATTTAGTTCCATCAGTTGAAAATCCAAGACCTTGAGGTGTAAAATCGAAGCGCCCAGATGGAGAGGATTCTTGATAAGTTACAGTAGAAGTATTACCAAAAGAGGTAGCAAAATCACCATGATTTATCTTAGAATTTATAGTATCGTATACATATAATTTAATTCCACTAGCATCTATAAAAATAGGGGGGGTTTGTGATTGATTTTGTGGTACCATAGAATTAGGCAAATCACTTCCTAAAGAATTAGGACTAGTATCATTAACCTCCCATGTTGATGGTGAGGCTCCACCAACACCACCAGATTGTAGTACTCTAAAGAAGTTAATATTACTCATCTATTTTTTTTCTTAGTTCGTCTATTTCACCTTGCTGTTCTTTAATAGCTTCAATTAATAAAGCAACTATTTTTTCGTATTTGACTGCTTTATACCCATTATCCCTTGTAGTAACTAATTCAGGTAATATAGCTTCAATTTCTTGTGCTATTACACCTATATCTTTTCCTTTGTTACCATGTATAGTTTTTTCTTCTTCTTTTGATAATGGAATCCAATCAAAAAGTACACCATTTATTTGTTTTACTTTATCTACTGCGAATGGAATAGGTTTTATGTTTTCTTTTAATCTTTTATCTGATGAAGCAAATGCTACGATATCGTTGGTTGCTGTAATCCTACCTGCTGTATTATTAATTGCAGCTCCAGTACCTACTCCCAATGACCCTGTAATAACAAATTTATCTAGAGGTACCCCAAAAGTTGCAGGAATGTAATTAAAATTACTTATAGATTTAATTGCATTGGAATCGTCATATGCTGCAAATTCATTAACTGTACCTGCTGAAGGTGTAATTACTACGGTTTTACCAGCTACATTTAAAACCCCAGCTCCTCCTCTAGAGAGTTCTGTATCTGAAGCGTTTCCAAGATTAATTACTTTGGCTACAAATAAATCTGTACTATTAAATGTTAAACCTGATTCAGCTACCATTCCACCACTACCATCGGATGTTAATACTTGATTATTAGATCCTGGAGTTGTACTTGTACCTGATATACCTTGAGTACCTTGAACACCTTGTGTACCTGTTCCAGTAGTACCTTGAGTACCTTGAACACCTTGAGCACCTGATGCTCCTCCTGGAATTGACCAGTAATAACTAGTACCATCAAAATAAACACCTAATACATCTGTTCCATTTGAAGTTGTAGTCGTTGTATATGTAGTACCACCTATAACAATTGAGCTAGCAGGAAGAGTTATATTATGTGTTGTTCCTGATCCTTGTTTAACTAATAATACACCTGTATCACCTGTTACCCAACCTGACATAGTCATTGTTTTATTACCATTTAAGGTAACTTTAGCATTTGAGCCTGCTGATGGGTTAAATGTAATAGCGGATGTTGCATTACTTAATGTTTGTTGGTCAATAGTTAGTTTACCAGCTGTTATTTGTAAATCACCTGATTCTGCTTCAATACCTGCTTCTGCTGCTATTCCTCCTGAACCATCTGATGTTAATACTTGATTATTACTTCCTGGAGCTGCTGGGTTGGAACCTTGTATACCTTGTAAACCTTGGGCACCAACTTCACCTTTTTGTCCTTTTTGACCTTTAATACCTTGTATACCTTGTATTCCTTGTATACCTTTTTGACCAGTAACACCTTGTGTTCCTTGTATTCCTTGTATACCTTTTTGACCAGTAATACCTTGTGTGCCTTGTATACCTTGTATACCTATTATACCTTGTAAACCTTGGGCACCAACTTCACCTTTTTGTCCTTTTTGACCTTTAATACCTTGTATACCTTGTATGCCTTGTATACCTTTTAAACCTGTTAAACCTGTTATACCTTGTGTGCCTTGTATTCCTTGGGCACCAACTTCTCCTTGTATGCCTTGTATACCTTTTAAACCTGTTAAACCTGTTATACCTTGTGTGCCTTGTATTCCTTGGGCACCATCTTCTCCTTGTATGCCTTGTACACCTTGTAAACCTTTTAAACCTGTTAAACCTGTTATACCTTGAGTACCTTGTATACCTTGAGTACCAGTTATTCCTTGTATGCCTTGTGCACCAATTTCACCTTTTTGTCCTTTTTGACCAGTTATACCTTGTATACCTTGGGTACCAGTTGTTCCTTGTATGCCTTGTATACCTTGGGCACCAATTTCACCTTTTTGTCCTTTTTGTCCTGTTATACCTTGAGTACCTTGTATACCTTGGGCACCAACTTCTCCTTTTTGTCCTTTTTGTCCTGTTATACCTTGAGTACCTTGTATTCCTTGGGCACCAACTTCTCCTTGTATGCCTTGTATACCTTGTAAACCTTGTTCACCTATTATACCTTGTATACCTTGGGCACCAATTTCACCTTTTTGTCCTTTTTGACCAGTTATTCCTTGTATGCCTTGGGCACCCACTACTCCTTTTTGTCCTGTTATACCTTGAGTACCTTGTATACCTTGAGTACCAGTTATTCCTTTTTGACCTTGTATACCTTGAGTACCTTTTTGACCTATTGTACCTTGTATACCTTGTATACCTTGAGTACCAGTTGTTCCTTTTGTTCCTTGTATACCTTGAGTACCAGTTGTTCCTTGTGTTCCTTGTATTCCTTGTATTCCTTGTATTCCTTGAATACCCTGAGCACCTTGAGTTCCATCTGTACCTTGTATTCCTTGTGTTCCGTCTGTTCCTTGAGTACCTATTATACCTTGTATACCTTGAGTACCAGTTGTTCCTTGTAAACCAGTTATACCTTGAATACCTTGTGCTCCATCTGTACCTTGAGTACCATTAATACCCTGTGTACCTTTAGGACCAACTCCACCTTTTTCACCTTTTTGTCCTCTATCACCTACTGTAGTAAATGAAATTATAATATCTGCTAAGTCTGCAAATGCACTTCCACCTGATGATGAAATTGTATCTAAATCTAGTGACCACCATCCTGTATTGTCAGTTAAATCATCTATTGGAAATAATAAGAATTGAGTAGGAGTTGTTCTACTTGCTATTCTCATATGTCCTTTAATAGCTGAATCTACTGCTTTTATTGATATTAAGAAGTTTTGGATTGAATTTCCATCATCATCTGTAATATCAATATAAGCTTCGGTTGCTGAAGTTTGAGTTGAGTTATTTAATCTTATTTTACCTATTAAAGGATCGGCTTCTGTAGTGTTTGTAGAAAAAGTATAATCAAATGAAGCACCACCAAATGCACCACTAGTACCTTGTGTTCCTTCTTCACCTGTTATACCTTGAGTACCTTGTATACCTTGAGTACCAGTTATTCCTTGTATGCCTTGTGCACCAATTTCACCTTTTTGTCCTTTTTGACCAGTTATACCTTGTATACCTTGGGCACCTTGTAAACCAATTATACCTTGTATACCTTGAGTACCTTGTATACCTTGAGTACCAGTTATTCCTTGTATGCCTTGTGCACCAATTTCACCTTTTTGTCCTTTTTGTCCTGTTATTCCTTGTATACCTTGAGTACCAGTTGTTCCTTTTATACCTTGTATACCTTGGGCACCAAATCCTCCTTCTTTACCTGTTATACCTTGTATGCCTTGTACACCAATATCACCTTTTTGACCAGTAATACCTTGGGTACCAGTTATACCTTGTGAACCTTGTATACCTTGTAAACCTTGAGCACCAACTTCTCCTTTTTGTCCTTTTTGACCAGTAATACCTTGTGTGCCTTGTATACCTTGTATACCTTTTTGACCAGTAATACCTTGAGTACCTTGTATACCTTGAGTACCAGTTATTCCTTGTATGCCTTGGGCACCAACTTCTCCTTTTTGTCCTTTTTGACCAGTAATACCTTGTGTGCCTTGTATACCTTGTATACCTGTTATACCTTGTGTGCCTTGTATACCTTGTATACCTTTTTGACCAGTAATACCTTGTGTGCCTTGTATGCCTTGTAAACCTTGTTCACCAGTTATTCCTTGTATGCCTTGGGCACCAACTTCTCCTTTTTGTCCTTTTTGACCAGTAATACCTTGTGTGCCTTGTATACCTTGTATACCTTGTGCTCCTATTATACCTTGAGTACCAATTATACCTTGTATACCTTGAGCACCAACTTCTCCTTTTTGTCCTTTTTGACCAGTAATACCTTGTATACCTTGAGTACCATTTATACCCTGTGTACCCGTTGTACCTTGAGTACCATCTGTTCCCTGTGTACCAATAATACCCTGAATACCCTGTGTACCGTTTATACCTTGTAAACCAGTTATACCTTGTGCTCCTATTATACCTTGAGTACCAATTATACCTTGTATACCTTGAGCTCCAATTTCACCTTTTTGTCCTTTAATACCTTGTATGCCTTGGGCACCAGTTATACCTTGAGTACCAATTATACCTTGTATACCTTGGGCACCAACTACTCCTTTTTGGCCTTGTATACCTTGTATACCTTGTATGCCTTGTTCACCAGTTATACCTTGAGTACCAGTTATACCTTGAGTACCAGTTATACCTTGTATACCTTGTATACCTTGAGTTCCTGCACCTTCAGCACCTGTTATACCTTGTATACCTTGAGTACCATTTATACCCTGTATACCTTGAGCACCTGTATCACCTACATCACCTGTTACTTGAAATGAAACTATTATATCATCACCATTACTGAATGGGTTTGTTGCTGAAAATGCTTCTGGGGATATTGTTAATATATACCATTGATTGGTCTCTTGTTGAGCTACTACCGTTATTTGATATAATATAAAATCATTAGTATTACCTTTTTCAGATATTCTAACGTGTCCTTTTATTGTTGATGAAGAATTATTAATAGTTGTCATAAACTGAACAATACTATTACCGCTATCATCTGTAGCGTCTATATATAAATTTGTTGCGGCATTTTGAGTTGAATTATTTAATTGAACAATTCCTGCGGTTGGATCTATTGGGGGAGAAGGTACTGTTGTACTAAATGTATAATCAAAAGAAGCTCCTCCAAAATTACCTTCTGTACCTTGAATACCTTGTATGCCTTGAGTACCTACTGTGCCTTGTATGCCTTGTATACCTTGAGTACCAGTTATACCTTGTATACCTTGAGTACCTTTAGCACCTACCTCTCCTACACCTAGTGTACCTTGAATACCTTGTGATCCTTGAATACCTTGTATGCCTTGAGCGCCTTTTTGTCCTACTTCACCTTTTTGACCTTTTATTCCTTGAATACCTTGTGTTCCTTGTATTCCTTGTGTACCCGTAATACCTTGTATGCCTTGAGTTCCTGCACCTGTTATACCTTGTATACCTTGAGCCCCTGTTAAACCTTGAGTTCCAGTAATACCTTGTGCTCCTTCTATACCTTGAGCCCCAGAGGTCTTATCAACAAAACTTAATTTACCAGATCCATCAGTTTGGATTACCTGTTCGTTTGTTCCGTCTGCGTCAGGGTATATAATACCACTTGCTGTAAGTGATGTATCTGCGTTTAGTGAATTTAAGTGAGCATCTGACCCACTAACAATTATTTCCCTCCAATTTGCCATATTATGTTATATATAATGATAAATATTAAAAGAATATGGTTAATTGACTTCTATAAGTGGAGGAGGTAAAGGGGTATTTGAAGAGTTTATATGTTCTTCAATTTGAGTTATTTGTTCTTGAAGTTTAATTTGTAAAGTTCCAATAAACATAGCGTCTATTCCCTTAATACTAATTTCTTTAATTCCCACTAATAGAGCTTTAACTTCTCTTAAAGATAAGTCTTCTAATGTGTATGATTCCATAACTATTTATTTTTAAATTTCTCTAAATCTACATACATTTTTTGGAGTTTCAACGTTAAATTAAAAATCCTTTCCATTTCATCTCCTTTAAAGGAAGATTTACGGATTATATTTAACATAAAAAATATATCTTCTCTAGATAGAATTGGCAGACCCATTGTCGGGTCTGCCTTTCCTATAATTAAATTACTTGCTTTAAAACCCATTTACATGTTATTATGAATAAATGTAAATGTCTTCGTTATCTCCTACAAAAATGTTACCTTTTTTAACAAATTTAGCAACTACTGCTGTTGGAACATCTATTCCACTTGCACCTTCTACTACCAATGACATAAATGAGTCTGGTGTATAAGCTTCTGTACTTGGATCAAATGATCCTGTTGTACTCCATCTTGTTGTTGCTGCATCGTAAGCAAACGCTTCACCCTGTGTAGGTCCTGTTTGTTGTACGATAATACCACCATCTCCTACTGCTGTTGATCCGGAAGCCATTCTAATGAATCTATCCGCAACATCTAAATTCTGCGTGTTTTGGAAACTTGCTGTACCCGCAACTGTTAAGTTACCTGATACTACTGCGTTTCTAGAAACTAGCATGTCTCTTGTTACTGTAAGATCTTGATCAACTGTAATATCTGGTGCTAATTCTACTGCACCACCTGATACTGAAAAATCTGATGCTGCAAATGAAGCAATACCTTTTACAGAATCTGATGCTACATCCGCTGAAATTGTAACGGATTGAGCACTTGCTACTGTTGATATTCCTGATGCACCTACTACTGATAATGATTGTGTTTTTAAGGCTACTGTACCTGTTCCTGTTGTACCTGCTGTTGCTAAAGTTGAAGCAATACCTGTTAAACCTGAACCATCACCTGTGAATGTACCTGCTGCTACAACACCCGTAAGAGTTAAACCTGCAATTGTTGCTGCTGTTGTACCTAAATTTACTTCTGTAGTTCCTAATGTTACACTATCATTTACTAATTTAGCGTTTACAATAGATCCTGCTAACATTGCATTACTAATACCTAATGGTTTTACATTTAGAGTATCTGTAGAGATTTCAATTGAAGTATCATCTACGTTTACTGATAATGCTGTTCCAGCACCACCTGATAAACCTGCTCCTGCTACTGAAGTTGCAATTTGAGTTGCTGTAATTCCAGCATCTCTTACTTTTACACCACTTGCTCCTACAGATAATGTAGAACCATCTGCTTCTACTGCAAATGTTGCTACTGCTGCTCCATCGTAAGGACCACCTGTTAAACCATTACCTGATGTTAAATCTGGTAGATTAGTTGTACCTGTAAAATCACCATTGAATGAACCACTAAATGAGGTTGCAGATACTGTAGTTAAACCTGCTAAAACAGTTGCTGTAGCACCTAAATCTACTGATGTAGAACCTATTGTTATGTTATCATTGTCTAATTGTGAGTTTTGAACTCCACCTAAAGTACCACCTAATGTGATAGTTGGGTTAACACTATTTCCATCTGAAGTTAATGTTAATCCATTTTCAGTTCCAGTTGCTGCTACAGATTGTACTGTACCTGAACCTAATCCTGAAGCAGCAATACTAATTGCTCCTGCTGTGTTTGTTACTGTAATATTTGCTCCACCAGTAAGGGTTGCTAATACAGGATCTGCTCCTGTAGAACCTACTACTAATTGACCATTTGTAGCTTGGCCCAGAGACGTAACCGCTCCTGTTCCACTACCTACAACTACACCACCATCTGTTAATGATTGTGCACCTGTACCACCCGATGCTACGGGTAGGGCTGTATCTATCGTCAGAGCGCTTAATTTTGCTGCTGACCCGGATACGATTACTTTTTTCCAATTTGCCATTGATTAATTTGTTTTTTTTGTTATTGTTAAATTATGATAAAATTATCGTTTATAAATATACAACCTATTTTGTTTGTTAATGTTTTTCTTATGTTCCTTCAAAACCTATATAAGCCGAGGATGTTGTAAAATACATTCCTCCTACCACTGCTGTTGGAAGAACTCCGTCAGGCTGAACTCTAAATATAGCTATACCTTCATCATCTATTTCAAATAAACTTTGTGTTGGTGTTACTACATTTTTAATTATAAAGTTTTCGGTAGTATTTAGTAGTGTTGTAAAACTACCTGTCATATCTATACTACCAGATATTGCTGCTGAACCTGTAAATGGAAATGCTGCTGATGCTGTATGATCTATAATTTGTGGTAAAGCAATTTGATATGGTGCTAAATCGGATCCTACTCCTAACCCTGTTAGGTAATCATCTCCAAATATAGTCATTTGAGATGCTGTAGTTGAAAATTGACCTATTGCTAGTGCTTGATTTGGACCTACTGATAGGAAATCTCCACTATCTGATTCTACTCCAACTTCTCCCCATGCTACAAAAGCTGATATTGTTGCTCCTGCTATATTTCTAGATACTACATCTGTTATTTTATAATAATGGTATTTACCTGTTATTACACTACCTCCTTTTGTAGAAGTAGCTTGTCCTAATATAGAATATATAGGTGATAATGCTTCTTTATAATCGGTATTTGTACTACCTGTTATACTATTTACAGTTATTACTCCTGCGGGGT
>Ga0208814_1000613_pt1 | contig 20063 bp, 28 predicted proteins | sample MalvirAntarct_55_FD_184253 | JGI IMG/M metagenome (GOLD analysis project Ga0208814, IMG submission 184253) | Marine viral communities from the Global Malaspina Expedition - Malaspina viral metaG Antarct_55 (SPAdes) (version 2) | ecosystem: Environmental > Aquatic > Marine > Oceanic | place...
ATGCGTCGGCCAATGCTTGCTCTAGCATCCGTTCCTTCTCCATCAGGCGTGCGTCTGCTATGCGTCCTTGGTTGGCAATCTGCTGCCGTGTTGATTCCAAAAACTCTTCTAGCTCTTCAATGCTCATGGTTGTGCTCCTCTAGTAGGGTTTCTAGCTTTATTGTGTACTCGCGCAGCTCATCTATACTTGAAAACTCGCAGGTTCCACTTGTGTATTTATTCACACTCTCTATGTCATCTTCAAACCCGCACCAATATTGCAAATCACCGAGGTAAGCCTCTAGGTAGTTCTTTAGATCTTTAGTCATGGTCGTGCTCCATTATAAAAGTCGTAGCGGGCCAAGAAACAGCTATACACGAGCTAGACTCATTGTGTCGTCTGGAGTGCCCAAGTGCTTTTACTAGCATCTGTTCCTTATCTACAAGGCGGGCGTCTACTATGCGTCCTTGGTTGGCAATCCTCTGTCGTGTTACTTCTAATAATGCTTCCAGCTCTTCAATACTCATAACATTACTCCCAATAGGATTACTGCGCTGATAACACCTAGCACTCGCAGTATGCGTACCACCCGCACTTGCTTGGGTGTGGACTCGTCTGCCCATTGGTACTGGTTATCTGGATCATGGATGTTCAGCTTGGCGTGTGACTTGTATATCTGGCCTACTGCGTGGTTCGATCTGGATGTTTTAATAACTCGCATGTCGTTCTCCTTGGGTAGGTACGGAATCCGTACCTTGTGGTTTAAGTGGTTCTCTTAGGGTTGAGTTGCTTTAACTCCTCTCGTGAGAGAAGCATGTAGTTGCTCTTGTTGAGCGGGGCGACTGTGTGCTTCACCTCACTTGCTGCGGACTCTCCACATACTAGACAAGTCAGTCTGCCTAGTTGGTAACGGGCTTCGGAGTAATACTTGTCGCACTTGATGCAATTAGCCATAGCGTTTTCCTTGGTACTGTTATGTAAGGTACGGAATCCGTACCCTGTAAATTGAACCTAAACTTCCAAACTACATACACATTGTATCACAATTAGCTTACTTTGTCAAGGGGTGGTATTGTAATGTTACATTGTTATAAAAATAGGGGGTAATGTTACGAGGCGTATAACATTAGGTTTCGCGTAACAATGTACAGAATACGCGGGGTGTGGAGCTGTTTTATATATAATGTTATGGTGTTATGAGTTTTAGAGAAAAACATACCCCCATAGAGAAATTTATTCACTGCGCGAAGGGGGGTAGGAGAAGAGGATAAAATACTGAAAGTACTTTTCTTTGCATAACATTACACAAAAGGCTCTTTATGCTGACATATCAACGCTTTAGCGCGTAACATTAAACATAACATTAGGAGTGAAACGTAACATTACAACGTACGGATTCCGTACCTTGCATAACATTAGGCTGGCGCAGCAACTCCATAGTTACTGTCATCACCCTACTTTAGAACCTGCATGGCGCAGCAACTCCATAGTTACTGTCATCACTGACTTCGATAGCAGCCAACTTCCACTACTGTCATCAGAAATTTTTGGGGGATTCGATGTAGGAATTACAGGCACAAAAAAAGGCCAACCCAGAATTAACTGGATTGGCCTAGTGTATTGCGGGAGATTACTTAGATTTGTAATCCGCGAAACCATCTGCCCAAATAGCTTCCGATTCCATTGTAGCAAGCGCATTAGATAAACGCGTCTTCATTTTCTCAAGAGATTTGACGTGATCGGGATTCAACTCAGTTTCGGCAATTCCCGCTGCGTCTTCTAGAGCAGGCAGATAACCGACAACCCTATTGATTACCGCTTGCAAGTCGACTCTGATCTGCGCACCGGCAGGCAAATCCTTGTATTCCTGTCGAGCCTTCTTATCAGTGTTAGCCTTCTCAGCTTTAGCCGTTGCTTTAGCTTTGATCATAGGATCGAAACAGGGGTTTAATATGCTACCCTTTTTATCTAAACCCATCTCGACAGCCTTCTTTTTTGCGGCTGATTTAAAGTTTTTATCATTCTTATCATAGGTCGGCATACACTCCGCGAATCGGAGTTTAAAGGTCTTTAATTCGCCGCAAGGTTTACCCGAATTTATGTGAACCGTGCGCAATGTAGTATTCATTTCAACCGCAATTGAGTAAGCAATAATAGCCTGCTCCGTTGTCGGCCATAATGAGTTACCCGCATATTTCTCAAGGAATTTACCGACACCGCCTAGTGTCGCATTCGCCGCTACTAGCGGGAAGGCTGGTGCGATACCAGTAATCAGATCGGCAGCTTCCTGATACTTTGTACCGGTTGCACCTACTAAAGAGTCGCCTTGTTTCTTAGCAGTATCGGCCGCGCATTGTGACTCGGCAGCCTCGCGGATTGCGTTTTCTAATGTTGCGTTAGTATTTTCTGACATAATGTTTTACCTATTAAGTATTAATGACCAAGGTACGGATTCCGTACGTTGCAGGTCGCGCCATTAGTGGCTCGACATAGGGTTATAGTACCCCATAGCTTAGTATATGCAAGCAAACGGCCCCCCTACGCACCCCCCATGGCCCCTTACCTACAGCAAATGTGTCGGCGCTATATACATAATAATATGCACAATTAATACCACGACTTGACAATTCCTACTTACTTTCCTTAATTAAATCAATAACTTACCCCCACCCCCTCTTTTTCTGTACCCAGCTAGCTCGCACCCCACCCCCCTCTCACACAGAAACACCCCCATAGGAGTCCGAAAGCAAAACAGGGTAGGGGGTATTTTTTATTTTTCCTTCTTCTTTCCTTCATTTGCCTCTTTTTTCCTTCTTCTTCTTCTTGTATGGCTTGCATGTACCAAAGTATCTGGTTTACACTCCGCCCATCGGTATTAACTACCTGCGAAAAGATATGCCTACTGTACAAGTGGAGCCAACAAAGGACCACAAAGTCCCCTACGATCTGTCTGAAGAGAAGTCAAAGACTCTCTTGGACGAGATGGCCGTCGCTGGTAATACAGCAGAGTTGCAAGAAGCACTAGGTGCCTCACTTGATATAACCGAAGGTGATACAGCACGAGAAAAAGAACTCTTGCAAGCCGTTGCCGGGGCCAGAAAACCATCTAACCTCACAAACCAAACCACCGCCTTTGCCGCTGCGGCTTTCCTGCGTACGTATGGCCAGCAACTTGCTATGGACGCCGTTCAGGCACGCGCTGCTATTACAAACAAGCTCATGGAGATCGCTGACTGTGGCGACCCAAGGTACGAGCTAAAAGCACTTGAACTGCTAGGTAAGCATAGTGACATTGGCATTTTCACTGAACGCAGCGAAGTGACGATAAACTATAAGAATCCTGACGACTTAGAAAAAGCAATCAAAGAGCGCATAAAAACTTTGCTTAATGCTAGCGTAGTAGATGTAATGTCCCCAAGCGGGGCATCGGAAGAAGAGCTAGACGACCTACTAGGTGTAGTAGACATAGATGATGAGGATGAGGACTTAAATGCCGAACCAGACATCGCCATTTGATAACATATCTCTTCAAGATATACCTAAAGTACTACCTCTACTCTCACAGACAGAGCAAGAGTTGGTACTAGCAGAGCTTGAGCAATTATCCAAGCTTAAGAAACAAAGGAAAGCGCAGACAAAGTTCATAGATTTTGTCAATGCTGTTTGGCCTACGTTTATATCGGGGAAACACCATGCAAAGATGGCTGAAGCGTTTGAGCGAGTGGCTCGTGGGGATTGTAAGCGCCTCATTATTAATATGCCTCCTCGTCATACTAAGTCTGAGTTTGCTAGTTACTTACTACCTGCGTGGTTTTTGGGTCAATTCCCCCATAAAAAAATTATTCAAACGTCACATACCGCCGAGCTAGCGGTAGGTTTTGGTCGTAAAGTACGTAACTTAGTAGATACGGACAACTACCAGAGTATATTTCCTGAGTTAACCTTGCAAAGTGACTCTAAAGCAGCGGGAAGATGGAACACAAGCAGAGGGGGTGACTACTTTGCGATAGGTGTAGGTGGTGCGGTTACTGGTAAAGGTGCGGATTTGCTCATTATTGACGACCCACACTCGGAACAAGAGGCAGCATTAGCCGAAATAAACCCGGATATTTACGATAAGACCTACGAGTGGTACACATCAGGTCCACGTCAGCGTCTACAACCGGGTGGAGCTATAGTTATAGTAATGACAAGGTGGTCGTTACGTGACCTGACATCTAAAGTGTTAAAATCTTCGGCCCAAAGGGGTGGAGAAGAGTGGGAAGTCATTGAATTCCCTGCTATTTTACCTTCGGGTAACGCGTTATGGCCTGAGTTCTGGCCTCCTGTGGAACTAGCAGCGCTGAAGGAAGAACTACCCAACAGTAAGTGGATGGCGCAGTACCAACAACAGCCGACATCAGAGTCTTCGGCTATTGTAAAGCGTGAATGGTGGCGTGAATGGGAAGAAGATGACCCTCCACCAGTGACTTTTATTGTACAAGCGTGGGATACGGCGTTCGAGAAGACAAATAGGGCGGATTACTCTGCATGTACGACATGGGGAGTGTTCTACCACGCGGATGAAGACGGAGAAGAGCGGGCTAACCTGATACTTCTAAACGCTTTTAGAGATAGGATGGAGTTTCCTACACTTAAGCGAGCAACTGTAGAGCAATATGACGAGTGGCAGCCAGATTCTTTAATTATTGAGAAAAAGGCTTCGGGGTCTCCTCTTATTTACGAGATGCGGGCGATGGGCATACCAGCGCAGGAGTTTACCCCCACAAAGGGTAACGACAAGATTACAAGATTGAACGCGGTATCGGATATGTTTGCGTCTGGTATAGTATGGGCACCAAACAGGTCTTGGGCAGAAGAAGTTATTGACGAGGTTGCTAGCTTCCCCGCAGGGGAACACGATGACTACGTTGACTCAGTGTCTCTTGCACTAGCGCGGTTCAGAAAAGGCGGGTTCATTCGATTGCCTTCGGACGAAAGGGAAGAAGACCCTATGTTTAGAAGGCGCAACGGCGGGTTTTACTAATGGCTATTGAAAAAGGTTTATACGGCATGCCCGAGGGCATAGACGGAGAGTTGATGGGCGAGATGGGTCAACCTGACGCCATGATCGAAATGGATATAGTTACGTCTGAAGACACGCCCATTATGATTGAGCTGGAAGATGGCGGTGTTGAGATTAACTTCGGGGAAGAAAATGAAGATATAGACTCGGCTCCGTTTGATGCAAACCTAGCCGACTACTTAGAAGACAGCCAGCTTCAAGAAATATCAAGCGAGTTGTGTGATGCTGTAGAAGGTGACATGGCGGCCCGACGTGACTGGGCTGATAGCTATGTTGCTGGTCTTGATGTGTTGGGCATGAAATACGAAGAACGTACTGAGCCTTGGGAAAATGCTTGTGGGGTATATAGTAACATTTTAGCGGAAGCCGCTATCCGGTTCCAAGCTGAAGCCATGAGCGAGACGTTCCCTGCCGCTGGGCCAGTAAGAACTAAGATTCTTGGAGAAATAACCCAAGATAAAGAAGACGCTGCCTTACGTGTTAAGACAGATATGAACTACGAGCTGACTGAGGTTATGGTAGAATACCGCCCCGAACATGAGCGGCTATTGTATTCACTCGGTTTAGCTGGTTCAGCGTTCAAAAAGGTGTATTTTGACCCCGGTATGGGGCGTCAGATTGCCTTATATATCCCTGCGGAAGACGTGATTGTACCCTACGGTGCCTCTAATATTGAGTCCGCAGAGCGCGTTACGCACGTCATGCGCAAGACAAAGAACGAAATGGTCAAGCTACAGGCTGCTGGATTCTATCGAGACGTGGAACTTGGCGACCCTATGTCGTTTTTCTCTGACGTTGAAGAAGCTAAGGCCGAGCAGTCAGGTGTATCTCTTACTTCTGACGACCGTTACACCATGTTTGAAGTCCACGCTGACTTAAATATTGACGGTGTAGATGGGGCAGACACTGAAGAGTCTTTGCAAGTCGCAAAGCCTTATGTAGTAACGCTTGAGAAGGGTACGGGTGAGATACTAGCTATCCGTCGTAACTGGAACCCTGACGACGAATTGACGCTTAAACGTCAACATTTTGTACATTATGCTTATGTACCCGGATTTGGATTTTATGGACTTGGACTCATTCACATTATTGGTGGCTACGCTCGCGCTGGCACTTCTCTCATACGTCAACTCGTGGACGCTGGAACCCTATCCAATCTACCCGGAGGTCTTAAATCTCGCGGACTACGAGTTAAGGGTGACGACACCCCGATTGGTCCCGGTGAGTTTCGTGATGTAGATGTGCCGTCAGGTTCGATCCGCGACAACATTATGCCGCTCCCCTATAAAGAGCCTAGCCAAACCCTCTTTGCCTTACTTAAGCAGATCACTGAGGAAGGGCGACGCCTAGGGGCAATCTCCGATATGAACATTTCTGACATGAGCGCAAATGCGCCTGTTGGAACTACTCTTGCGCTACTAGAGCGTACTCTCAAGCCAATGGCTGCGGTGCAATCCCGTGTCCACTACTCGATGAAACAGGAGTTTAAACTCCTAAGAAAGATCATCGCTGAGTACGCCCCTGAAGAGTATATGTACGTGCCTGACCGTGGCGAGCCTCGTGCTAGACAAGCTGACTACGCTATGGTGGAAGTCATCCCCGTCAGCGATCCTAATAGCAGCACGATGGCACAAAGAGTTGTGCAATATCAGACTGTTATGCAGATGGCGCAGGCCGCCCCACAAATCTACGACTTGCCACAACTTCATCGCCAGATGATTGAGGTCTTGGGCGTTAAGAACGCCGATACACTCGTACCTGTTGAAGATGATATGAAGCCTTCTGATCCGGTCAGCGAGAACATGAACGTCATAGTCGGTAAACCGATTAAAGCGTTTATCTACCAAGACCACGATGCGCACATCGCTACACACCAAGCGTTTATGCAAGACCCACAGATTGCAGCGTTTATAGGGCAAAGCCCCGCAGCGCAACAGGTCGTCACTGCTTTGCAAGCGCATATTGCGGAACACATAGGGTTTAGCTATAGACAACAAGTAGAAGCAAAACTTGGAGCACAATTACCAGCGCCCGGGGAGGAAATGCCAGATGAGGTAGAAAAGCTTCTTTCTCAAACTATGGCAAAAGCGGGAGTGCAACTTACTCAACAAAAGCAACAACAAGCAGCGCAAGCGCAAGCGCAAGCGCAACAACAAGACCCTGCATTTCAAATGCAACAAGCGGAACTACAACTCAAGCGAGGCGAGCAGCAGCGTAAAGTACAGAAGGATCAAGCAGATACACAGCTCGATGCCGCCCGCCTACAGTTGGATGCAGAAAAAGCTAAAACCACTGCTGCTATTGAAGCAAGTCGCGTAGCGGCGCAGAGCGAGCAGGCTAATGCAAAACACGACTTAGACGAGGCAAAAGCCATTTTAGACTTAGCAAAAGCTAACAGAGAGGGTAAATAATGGAAGGTGTTAAACATTACAAAAAAGACGGAACGTTGTTTACAGGCAACTCACACAAGATGCCTGATGGCTCTTTGCACAGTGGGAAAAACCACAGCAAAGGTAGTGTGAAGTTATTCCACTTAAAAGACTTGTCAGCTACGGCAAAAAAGAAAGCTAAATAAGAGAACAAATAACCTTAAAACCACAGGAGTTAGAACCCTATGATAAAAAACCCTAAATTTAGTATTGACCCACCCGCCCTAGAGATGGAAGCTATTACAGAGGTAGCCTGCGAAGTGGCAGAAAGAACAGTAATAGAAGCAATCTGGCGCACTAGCCGTAGGGCAGGAGCATCACCAGATGCTAACGAGGCAATGAAACTTTCTCAGGCAGCGTTAAACCTTGCTCACACACTAGCAAGCCTAGACCGCATAGGGAGAAACTAATGGCTACTACCGTCTTTGACGTGCTGAATGAAAAAATAACGGAGCTTAAAGGCTCTAGCGAAGATTTCCTGAAAACTGGTGGAGCTAAAGACTTTGCTGAGTATCGGGAGGTGTGTGGCGTTATTCGAGGTCTAGACGCTGCATTAAGAGAAGTAGGCGACCTTTCGCGTAACTATATGGATGATGACGATGACTGAAACAGTAACAGTTAGTGGGGTCAGCGCTGACGCGTCTACAACCCCAGCAATGACTGCACTAGAGAAAAAAAGACAGAAGCGTATCGAAGTAGAAGCAGTAGTAGAGGCAGAGCTAGAAGCCTCTATCCCTAAACCTGTGGGCTATAGGGTGCTAATTGCCTTGCCTAACGTCGAAGATACTTTCGGGGAAAGCGGGCTTATTAAGGCAGAATCTACCCGTCGAGAGGAATATATCCTATCTACTGTTGGGTCTGTACTTGATATGGGTGAGCAAGCCTACAGCGATAAAGAACGTTTTCCTACGGGGCCTTGGTGCAAAGTAGGCGACCATGTGATGTTCCGAGCCAACACCGGCACGCGCTTTAAGGTGAATGGACAGGAGTTTCGCTTAATGAATGACGACTCTATTGAAGCCGTCGTAGATGATCCGCGAGCTGTTTCGCGAGCATAAGGAATAGACCATGCCTAGAGAAAATGTAGAGTTTGAATTTCCAGACCCAGACAAGGATGAAGTATCTCAAGAAGTTGAGGTAGACATCGAAGAGGAAGATGCCCCCCTTGAAGTAGAAAGTGCTGTGGGGAGGGAAAACATGAAGTCCGCCAAAGATGCTATTAAAGCGGGCGAAGTAGAGATTGAGATAGAAGACGATACTCCAGAAGCCGACCGTGGGCGAAAGGTGTCTCCCCCACCAGAGGAAGTTACCAACGAGGAGCTAGAAAACTACTCCGACAAAGTTAAGAACCGTATTAAGCACTTTAGTAAGGGCTACCACGATGAACGTAGGGCCAAAGAAGAGGCCCAACGACAACAAGAAGCTCTTGAAGCGTATACTAAAAACTTGATGGTAGAAAACGAAAAGTTAAAAGGCTCTGTAGATCAGAACCACAATACGCTTATCGAGTCAGCTAAAAAGCAAGTGCAGGGCGAAATGGCGTTGGCTCAACGTCAGTATAAAGAAGCGTATGAGTCTGGCGAGTCAGATAAAATTTTAGAGGCCCAGACTTCGCTTAACACTGCTCAAATACGCCTAGAGAAAGTTAACGGGTTGAAACCTAAGCAGATTCAGGCTTTACAACCTCGAGAAACTCCTGTACAAACGCAAGTAGATGTACCTCAACCTCGAGTGCAGCGAGACGAAAAAGCTGATTCATGGCGCGATGATAACGCGTGGTTCGGCTCAGATGACGAGATGACTGCCTTTGCGTTAGGGTTACATAACAAGTTAACGAAAGAGGGGGTAGACCCCAAAACTGATACTTACTACGAGAAAATCAACACTCGTATGCGACAAGTATTCCCTGAACAGTTCGATGATGGGATAGAGGATGAACCAGAAGGGACTAAGAGAAAATCTAGCAATGTGGTTGCTCCCGCTACGCGGAGCACAGCGCCTAATAAAATTAGGCTAACGCAATCACAAGTCGCTATTGCAAAAAAACTTGGAGTCCCACTGGAAACTTACGCCAAACAGGCTGCTGAATTAATGAGGAAACAACAATGACTCAGAATCGACAAAATAGGGACGCGGAAACCCGTGAAAAAACTGTACGTAAGAAGGCGTGGGCGCCACCAACAGTGCTGCCTGATCCTATCCCTCAAGATGGGTACAAGTTTCACTGGGTTCGTGTAAGCACTATGGGTCAACCTGATTCTACTAATGTGTCCTCAAAATTACGTGAAGGTTGGGAGCCAGTACGCGCAGAAGACCACCCAGAGATATTTAGTGACGCCGTTGATGACGTGCGTTTCAAAGATAATGTCATTGTTGGTGGGTTAATGCTGTGTAAGGCCCCAATAGAACTCGTTGCAGAACGTACTGAGTACTACGAAAATTTAACGGAGTCTCAAATGCGATCTGTTGACCAAGGTCTGATGCGTGAAAACGACCCTCGTATGCCCCTATTTAACGATAGGAAGACGAAGGTTACTTTCGGCAAAGGAAATTAACTTTATTTTAGGAGTTTAAAATGGCTTATCCAACAGTCAGTGCTCCCTACGGTTTTCAAGCAATTAACCGCGTAGATGGTACGCCTTATGCAGGTCAAACTCGCCTTATTCCTATAGCGAGCACCTACAATACGGCTATCTTTGCAGGTGATTTGGTTAAAATCGTGGCGGCAGGCACAATCGAGAAGTTCACTGGCACTACTACTGGCTCCCCTTCGGGCGTCTTTGTAGGTGTTCAGTACGTCAATTCATTGAGCCAGTTCACACCGGCTCAGTACTACCCCGGCACTAGCGTTACAGAAGCTTTTGCTATCGTAGTTGACGATCCAATGGCGGCGTTTAAAGTCGCTGTAACTGCTGCTAACAGCACCATGTCTTCAGCGGCTCGCGCGGCTGTAGGTTCTAACATGTCTGTTTTGGCAGGTACGGGTGATACAGCTACTGGAAACTCTGGTGCGTCAGTACTAGCAGGGTCTGAAGCTGGAACCGCAGGTCTAGTTGTGCGCGTTATTGACACAGTAGATGAAACTAAAACCGCTGCTGATACTTTTGTAGAGATAATCGTAAAGATCAATCTGCATCAGTACAACAACACAACTGGCGTATAAGGAGACTAGCAAATGGCTATTTCAAGAGCGCAACTCCTTAAGGAGTTACTACCGGGTCTAAACGCCCTATTTGGTCTCGAATACGAGAAGTATGGTGACGAGGCCGCTGCAATCTTTGAAACCGAGTCTTCTGATCGGTCTTTCGAGGAAGAAACTAAGTTGTCAGGTTTCAGTGCCGCACCTGTTAAAGGTGAAGGTTCTGCAATCGAGTATGACAATGCGCAAGAAGCGTGGACTGCTCGTTACACTCACGAGACAGTTGCAATGGGCTTCTCGCTCACTGAGGAAGCAATCGAAGATAACCTCTACGATTCGCTCTCTTCACGTTATACAAAGGCACTAGCCCGCGCTATGGCGTACACTAAGCAAACCAAAGGTGCTGCTATTCTTAACAACGCCTTTGCTGCCGGTACTACGTACGGTGATGGACAGCCACTATGTTCGACTGCTCATCCTCTCGTATCTGGCGGTGTAAACTCAAACCGTCCTGCTGTTTCTGCTGACCTTAACGAGGCTTCACTAGAAGCTGCTGTTATTCAGATAGCTGGCTGGACTGATGAGCGCGGTCTGCTTATTGCATCTAAACCTACTAAGCTTGTTATCCCACCTGCGTTGCAATTCGTTGCTACTCGTTTGTTGGATACCAATCTTCGTGTCGGTACAGCGGATAACGACATCAACGCACTAAACAACAATGGTTCAATCCCGGGTGGTTACACAGTTAACAACTACCTGACTGATACCAATGGTTGGTTCTTGATGACGGACATTCCTAATGGCCTGAAGCACTTCGTTCGCTCTGCTATGAGCACTAGCATGGACGCAGACTTCGACACAGGCAACAGTCGCTACAAGGCTCGTGAAAGATACAGCTTCGGCGTATCTGATCCATTGGGCATTTTCGGTTCACCCGGCGCTTAATAAGCAAAAGGTATTAAGGTAGGGGGCTTCGGCCCCCTTTCTTTTGTCTTGGGTTTAGTGTTAGATTTAAGTTGTAGTACCCCCTTGAGATTTTACCCATCCTAATCGATGGGTTTTTTTATTTGTGCATTGCAAAAATAAGTGTTATATACTTAGCTAAATCCGGGGCCATCCGGTGTATCTGACAGTCTCGGCTGACGACATGCAGACAGATATACCTAAAACTAACTCGCATGTGAGGAATTACCGATGGGTACTACAACTTTCTCTGGCCCAGTTAAAGCGGGCACTATCTCCAACACTACCGGAACAACTCTCGGCAAGGATGTAAAGAACACGGGCCAAGTGACTATGGCTCAGACGTTCTCAACTGGAACCGACCTTGCCGGTGGAGCTTCTGCTGCGAACGCTACTACTGTAGTTATTCCAGCCAACTCTCAAATTATTGACATCGTACTAGACTGTCCTTCAGCTATGGCGGGTGCTACAGCAGTGCTGAGTATTGGCGCTACTGTTGGCGGTAATGCTACGTTCCTTAATAGTTTCTCCATTACAGTGGCTTCTGGCGTAGGTCGAAAGTATCCTACCACTGAAGCTGGCGGCGCTCTTTCTTGGGCAGACACTGGAAATAAGGATTTAAAATTGACTTGGACTACGACTGGGGCCACTAGTGGTGGTGAAGTTAGAGCGACTGTTCTGTATCAACAAAACATTAATATTACTCCTTAAACATTAAAACTACTTAATTGTAAGGAGTAATATATGGCTGATACATTAACGACGCAAATAATCCAAGATGGCAGCAAACAGGCAATCATTAAAGTCACTGCGGTTGTAGGAAATACAGACGTAGTGACTAGCACAATGGTTGATGTTTCTACGTTATCGGCTGATCCGGTTAGCCGTAGAGCCTGTACTGGAGCTGTGCTAGCAAAGCTTACTTACGTAGGTGTTGGTGTAGGGGTCAAACTAGAATGGAAGGCAAACGCTAACGTTCTTATCTTTGACCTGCCCGTAAACTGGACAGAGGACTATGATTTCTCTAGCTATAGTGGCATACCCAACAACGCTGGGGCGGGTAAAACTGGCGACATCGTAGCAACCACAGTATCTCCAACTGCTGGGGACACCTACACCTTTATATTTACTGTGAATAAGCAATATGGCTAAGCAAGTAAATAAGAAAGCAATGGCTTGTAATAAGCCAAGACGAACTCCGTCTCATTCTAAGAAGTCTCATGTAGTTAAGGCTTGTGAGGGTGGGAAGGAGAAAGTTATTCGCTTTGGCGAAAAAGGTGCAAGCACTGCTGGTAAACCCAAAAAAGGCGAATCTGCTAAGATGAAGGCTAAGCGCAAGTCGTTTAAGGCTCGTCACGGCAAGAACATTGCTAAGGGTAAAATGAGCGCAGCCTACTGGGCTGACAAGGTTAAGTGGTAATGCCTAGTAGAAGCAAAGCTCAGCATAACTTAATGGCGGCAGTAGCAAATAATCCTAAGTTCGCCAAGAAAGCGGGCATCCCACAAACGGTAGGAGCAGATTACATGAAGGCAGATAAAGATAAGAAGTACAAGTCTGGCGGTTTGGCTATGGTAGAGAAGGGCGGTAAGAAAGTCCCTTTTTACGCGGCTGACGGCGTAGGTAAGATGAACATGGGCGGTACGGTTATGCCGTATAAAGCTGGCGGCTTTGTAGGTGACGGAATAGCTATCCGAGGTCGAACTAAAGGCCGAATGGTATGATGAAGTGCCGGGGTATGGGCAAAATGAAGCCCGTTACGTTTAAGAAGGGTGGTACGGTCAAAGACGACTGTTACCGCAAGGTGAAGGCATCGTACAAAGTCTTCCCTTCTGCGTACGCCTCGGGTGCTATAGCTAAGTGCCGAAAGAAGAAAGCCAGTGGCCGTTCGTAAAACCGAGAAGGGCAAGGCCCTAAAGCGGTGGTTCAAAGAGGACTGGAAAGACGTCAAGACAGGCAAGGCTTGCGGGCGTAAGAAGGGCGATGAACGGGGAACCCCGTACTGTAGGCCCACAAAACGGGTCTCTAGTAAAACGCCTAAGACCTCTGGTGAGATGACAGCGGCAGAGAAGAAGTCCCGTGTAGCGCAGAAAAAGCGCCTAGGGCAACCGGCAGGAAAACCTAAGCGTGTAGCTCCGCTTAAAAGGAAGAAGAAATAATGGCGACATCTGGCACAGCTACATTCAACATGGACTTCACCGAGATTGCGGAAGAAGCGTGGGAACGTGCCGGTCGAGAAATGCGTTCTGGCTACGACCTGCGCACTGCTCGTAGGTCTATGAATCTGTTAACTATTGAGTGGCAGAACCGTGGCATTAACATGTGGACTATCGAGGAAGGTACGAAAAACCTCGTAGAAGGCACCGCTACATACGATCTGCCCGCCGATACAATAGACCTTTTGGAGCACGTTGTACGTACAGGTGACGGTAGTATAACTACTCAGTCTGATCTAAACATCACGCGTATCAGCGTCTCTACCTATTCAAGTATCCCTAATAAGCTCTCTCAGGGCCGCCCTATACAACTTTACGTAGACCGTGGACAAGCTAACCCCTCGGTTACTGTGTGGCCTGTACCGGACCAAGGGCCAGTAGGCGCACCTTACTACGTGCTCAAGTACTGGCGGATGCGCCGTATACAAGACTCGGGAACAGGTGTTAACACCGCCGACGTTAATTTTCGTTTCTTGCCCTGCCTCGTTGCAGGGCTTGCGTATTATATAGCACAGAAAGACCCAGAATTAATGCCTCGCCTACCTATGCTACAGGCGGAATATGAGCGCCAATTTGAGTTAGCCGCAGGAGAAGACAGAGAAAAAGCCACGCTTAGCTTGGTGCCGCGTATACATGGCGTGAGGTAAGTATGAGCTATACGTATGCGTCTGGGCAAAAAGCAATCGCAATATGCGATGTATGTGGTTTTCAGTACAGGTTACGGCAGCTTAAAGAGCTGATTGTTAAGGGGAATAAAACTAACATTAGGGCTTGTCCTGAGTGTTGGAATCCAGATCAGCCACAGCTTATGCTAGGTACGGTCCCAGTGGAGGACCCGCAAGCTATACGTAACCCAAGACCGGACTCAGCAGAATTAGTAGCAAGCAGAGATATTCAATGGGGTTGGGATCCAGTAGGGTTAAGTGACCCTTTTGGACTCACACCAGACAATTTAGAAGCCGTAGGCGTTGCAGGGCAAGTTACTGTACTAGCAAGCGGCGGAACGCCGGTCCCGGGTTCGGCGAATATAAATGTTTCAGGCGTAGGAGCCACGGCTTCCGTAGGATCAGTAACAGTAACAGTGCCTGCCATTACTACTTTTGCTATAACGGTAGCTAATCCGGGCGTAGGAAACAGATATTATGTAAATGGCGTGTTGCAAGCCACACTAACTTTGAATGAAGGCAGCACATACAGATTGGACCAAAGTAACGGCAGTAATAGTAGCCATCCGTTGAGGTTTTCTACGACATCTGACGGAACACACGGAGGGGGTAGTGAGTACACTACTGGAGTAACTACTAGTGGAGTACCGGGTAATGCTGGAGCGTACACGCAGATAACTGTGGCAAGCGGAGCGCCTACTTTATATTATTACTGCACAAACCATTCAGGAATGGGCGGTCAAGCCAACACACCGTAAGGAAATCAACATGAAAATAAAGTCAAGATCGAACGTAAAAGTACCCAAGGTCATCGAGTTCCCAGATGAGCCTACTATGTATAAAGTGGACACTTGTAACCAACCGCCTAAAGATATGAAGACTAGCGGTATTAAGGTTCGCGGCGTAGGTGCAGCAACTAAAGGTACTATGGCCCGAGGCCCAATGGCTTAAGGAGTAGCAGGTGAATTACACCGAGCTTAAGACAAATATTGAGGACATCTGCGAGCAGTCGTTTACGGATGACCAGCTTGCTATGTTTACTCAACAGGCCGAGCAGAGTATATACAACACTGTTCAGATACCTGCATTACGTAGAAACCAGACGGGCGACCTATCTATTGGTAATAAGTACCTAGTCTACCCTACGGACTTCTTGTACACGTTTTCTTTGGCGGTTATTGACGCTGCGGGTAACTATACGTATTTGCTGAACAAGGATGTTAACTTTATTCGTGAGGCATACCCCGGGCCAACAAGTACAGGCACTCCCGTACACTACGGAATATTTGACGATACAGCGTTTATCATAGGCCCAACGCCAGACGCTGCGTATAAAGTAGAACTACACTACGGGTATTACCCTCAGACTATTGTTACTGCGGGTACTACGTGGCTTGGGGATGAATTTGATTCAGCTCTGCTTAACGGGGCACTTGTTCAGGCAATACGTTTTATTAAGGGTGAACCAGATATGGTAGCCTTGTATCAGAAGATGTATGTAGACGCTATGGCGTTATTAAAGAACTTAGGCGACGGCAAGATGCGAGAAGATATGTATCGCTCTGGTCAACTTAGAATAGAACCGCGTTAATTTAAGAGGAAACACAAATGGCTATTTCACAGGCTATGGCTACATCGTTTAAAGTTCAAATCCTTGGTGGGGACTTTGATTTTAGTTCAGGTACTTCACAAGCATTTTATTGTGCGCTGTACACTAACTCAGCCACGTTAGGCGCTACTACTACTGCTTACGCTACGACTAACGAAGTTAGTGGCACCGGATACACTGCGGGCGGTAACGCGTTAACGATAACGCAAGTGCCTACATCTACTGGCACTACCGCATTTTTAGACTTTCAAAACGTTACTTGGGGCACTTCTACCATTACCGCTCGTGGGGCACTCCTTTATTTAAAAAATAATGGTACTAACCCTGCAATTGCAGTTTTAGATTTTGGTAGCGACAAGACTTCTACGGCGGGTGATTTCACTATCGTTTTCCCTGCGTCAGATTCAAGTAATGCGATCATTCGGATTGCCTAGTAAGTGGCTGACGGATGGGGTCGTGACACTTGGAGTTCAGGCTCTTGGGGTGAAGGAGTTGATACAACCGTCCGATTGGGTGGTTGGGGACGTGCCTCGTGGGGCGCTGGAGGTTGGGGAGAATCCCTAGGCATTCAAGCTGTTGGCTCCGTTGGCTCTGTTACTGTAGCCGCTAATGCCGTAGTTAATGTTACGAGCGTCATTGGTACTACTGCTCTTGGTAGTGTAGCTGTAAGTGGAGATGCTAGTAATATCGGAGTGCTGGGCAACGCGGCAACTGGCACGTTAGGGACGGTAACAGTACAAGCAAAGGCAACTGTCTCAGTGACAGGTGTTGCGGCTACAACAGCCGTAGGCAACGCCAACGTCCAACAAGGCGCAGGAACTTCCCCAACAGGCGTTGTAGGAACTACGGCACTAGGTGTAGTAACGGTAATCGGAAAAGCAAATGTACCAGCGACGGGCCTACTTGCTACATCAGCTTTAGGTACTGTAACGGTACTACTGCAACAAAAGGTTAACGTAACAGGCGTTCAAGGCACTGCGGCATTAGGCCAGACAACTGAAACAGGCTCTGCCATAGTTAACGCGGTAGGCGTACAGGGCACGGGTCAAGTCGGAACAGTATTAGTCTGGAGTCAAATAGTTCCGGGCGGTGATCCTAAATGGACTGACATTGCCCCTATTAGTCAAACCCCTACGTGGACGGATATAGCAGCATGAAAACAACAAACGAAGCACAAAACTTGGGGAGCACAATAGACCCAAAGCATGAAATTGAAGTGTTATGCAGTAACTGCGGGTACGATATAGATGAGGCGGAACTAATGGCCGATACTTGCTCTGGTTGTGGTAACACCCTAAACTTGCGTCAGAATACAAAGATTTACGCGACAAGCCTTCCCGCCGCTGGCGGCAGCACGTTAGTGTAGATACTGGAGAAACTAAATGGCTACTTATGTAAACAATCTAAGACTTAAAGAAATTACCACAGGTGACGAAGATGGCACTTGGGGAACCAGTACCAACACTAACCTTGAGCTAATCACTGACGGGTTTAGCTACGGCACGAAGCAGATGTCTTCTGATGCCAATCAAACTTTCACTATGCCCGATGCTACGGCAGACGCTACTCGCGGGTTCTATTTAAAGATTACCTCAGCAGGTTCTCTTACGGGCACTCGCGTGGTAACGCTGGGCCCTAACACTGTTTCTAAAGTATGGCTGATAGAGAACGCTACTACGGGCAGTCAAATCATCACGATCAAACAAGGTTCGGGCGGTTCGGTTAATATTGCCAGTGGCTCTAAAGTAATGATAGTTACGGATGGCGCAGGAACTGGAGCTGCGGTCTTTAGCGCTAACCCAACAGAAACGAGTACAGGGGACGTTACGCTCACCGGCACACAGACCCTAACTAACAAGACATTAACTTCCCCTGTTCTGGGCGGAACAACAACTACGGCTTCAGGCAATATCGTCTTATCTCCAGCCACACAAATAGTAGAAGTAAAAGGTAATGGGAGCAGCGTAGAAGGGCAAATCAAGCTCAACTGCCACGCCAACACTCATGGGCAAACTGTCAAGGCACAGCCCCACAGTGCAAGTATTACCAACACCATGCTACTGCCAAAAGGCGCAAACTCAACTTTAGTAAGTGAAATAGGGCTTGCCACTCTAACCGGCAAGACAATCGTAGATACAGTTTACGCTCTATCTGGTACAGCTTTTTTAGCTACGAATGGTGGCGTTCAGACCAAGACAGTTAGTGCCAATGTGACTTTTAGCGACTCTTTAGTTTCGGGTGATGCAATTGTCCTTATGCTTGAATCAGGAGCTAGCTACACCGTCACTTGGCCTACGATAACTTGGGTTACGAGTGCGGGTAATGTCGCCCCCACGTTGACTGCTAAAGATACACTGGTACTTTGGAAAGTCTCATCTGTACTTTACGGCGCTTACACTGGCAGCTACGTCTAGGAGTAACGCATGAGTAAATTAACTAAAGCTCTGACAGCAGCGGCAGGTAACGCAGGTGGAGATAAACTCTATGTTGAGGATGTCTTCTCTACTTACGTGTATCCCGGTAATAACTCTACGCTGACTATTACTAACGGTATTGACCTTGCTGGTGAAGGTGGGATGGTTTGGAGTAAATCAAGAAACACGAATGATAATCATCGAGTATACGACACTGAGAGAGGCACAACCAACGGGTTAATACCAAATGCAGCAAATGATCAGGTTGCATGGGGCGATTTTGTATCTTATAACAGTGGTGGGTATTCTCTCGCCAGCGGCGGACTGACCTCACCACTCGCCAGCAACTTTGTCTCTTGGACATTCCGCAAGGCTAAGAAATTCTTTGATGTTGTTACCTATACTGGGAATGGAGCAAGTTCTAGGACTATAGCGCATAGTCTTGAGTCTGTTCCGGGAATGATGATTGTGAAAGGTGCTTCCAATGTTTCTGGATGGAGGACTTACCATACATCATTAGGCGCAACAAAATATGTTCAACTTCAAACCACTGCTGCCGAAGCAACTTATAATGTATGGAACGACACTACGCCAACTGATTCAGTCTTTAGTATTAGCTCAGATATTAACTCAAACGGTGTTACCTATGTAGCCTACCTCTTCGCCTCAGACGCAGGCGGCTTTGGAGCCGATGGCAGCGAGAACATTATTAAGTGTGGGAGTTACAGTGGTACCGCTTCAGTTACAGTAGGATTTGAACCGCAGTGGTTATTAATCAAAAAAACAAGCGCAGTTGAAGATTGGCAATTGTACGACATTATGCGCGGAATACCAACAGGCTCAAATGATGCTGCATTAATTCCTAATTCCAGTGGCGCAGAGACTTCCACTTTTGATGGGGTTACATTAACGGCTACAGGTTTTAAGATAACAAATATGAGCGGAGATTTTATCTACATGGCAATCCGCCGACCGATGAAAGTGCCTGAAAGTGGGACTGAGGTTTATAACAATTTAGCCAATAGAGTTGGAACAAGTGCAGCAGCAACAATATCAGGCGTTGGCTTTGCTGTTGATTTAATGATTCCATTTGCTGAGACTACCGGCAGCAGTAAACCCTTTGTTGACAGGTTGAGAGGTGCAACTAAATATCTGCTTCCTCCTTACCGCAACGCAGAACAAACCAATACTAACGTTGTAACAAGTTTTGCAAGCATGGATGGCGTAATAGTTGGCGCTGACTCTTTGGATGTTATTAACAATTATTACAATTCCAGCAGAAGATATGCAGCCAGCTTTTTCAAACGCGCCTCCGGTTTTATGGATGTGGTTTGTTATACCGGGAATGGTGTAGCAGGAGCGAGATTAATAAACCATAATTTAACAACCGCTCCAGAATTTTTTATTGTTAAAAACAGGGATGCCGGTGGTAATAATAACAATTGGGGTGTTTATCAAACTTATTTGAAAGCTAACTCAAGAATTGTTTATTTAAATTTAGATTATACGGACGCTAACGACTGGACTAATTTTGTAAACCCTACAGCTACAACTATAGATGTTGGTGGAGTAGGTTTTGGCGGGA
>Ga0208814_1000614_pt1 | contig 20053 bp, 9 predicted proteins | sample MalvirAntarct_55_FD_184253 | JGI IMG/M metagenome (GOLD analysis project Ga0208814, IMG submission 184253) | Marine viral communities from the Global Malaspina Expedition - Malaspina viral metaG Antarct_55 (SPAdes) (version 2) | ecosystem: Environmental > Aquatic > Marine > Oceanic | place: South...
GTAATATCTGCATTAAGCATGTCATGAACGGTATTGTGGGCTGTGTGACCTAAGTCTTCATCAAGTGCGGTTTGCACCGCATGACGGATATCGTTTTCTAACATAAGCAAAGTCCTTGCTAAAGATCGTGATAAGGCTAAACAGTATCCGCATTGGGCGGAGTGTTTGTTACAGAAAGCATTTGTTAAAGATTACCATAACTTGGCTATATACTTACACTATCAAGCTGGCAATTTTCAGCCTTGGTATTGCTGTTTAATACAGTTAAATTTACATTGGAACTGCTGATATCTTTATGTTTAAGGGGTGATATGCCAAAAGGCTTATTAGAACAAGGTTGGTTAGCTAGCGCGAGAAAATGTATTTCGCCGTATTTTAATGCTCGGCCTGATAATGAGGTGAGCTTATTGGTGATCCACAATATTAGCTTACCAGCGGGCTGTTTTGGTTTAGGACATATTGATGGGCTATTTCAAGGTTGCCTGGATATTAATGCCGATGAAAGCTTTACAGAATTGGCAGGCTTGCAAGTGTCGGCGCATTTTTTAATTCGCCGCGATGGTGAGGTGGTGCAGTATGTAAGTTGTGATGACAGAGCATGGCATGCTGGCGTGTCTGAGCATAATGGCCGCAAGGGGTGTAACGATTTTGCCTTGGGTATTGAACTAGAAGGTACAGACAGTAGTGGCTATACCGACCAACAATACCAGCAATTAATACTGTTAACATTGGAGTTAATGGCGCAGTATCCTATGCTTAACGTAAATAATATTGTTGGCCATTGCGATATTGCTCCTGGACGCAAAACCGATCCCGGTTTCAGTTTTGATTGGCCTCGATATAAGCAGGCCATCGCAGGTAATTGAGGCCTAAGCTTGTAGGCTAGTTTATGAGAGAGTCGTTGTTGGGGAACCGTTATCACCTTCCCTATTAAAGCAGCGCTTCTAATGATGACAGCAACAACGCAATAAATTAAAAGGATATTCATGGCATTATTTTCATTATTAGTGGCAATTCTTGTAGAGCGTTTGAAGCTTTTGCCAAGCAGTTGGCAGTTCGATACTGTGATGATGCGTTACCAAAAACAGTTTTGGGACAGCCAATCGCTTAAATCTGAATTTGGCGTAGCGGTGGCGCTGGTGTTGCCGGCTGTATCAGTCTTTTTGATAAGTGTTCTTCTTGATGGCATTTTATTTGATTTATTGAGCTTATTATTTTGGGTGCTAATATCGATTATTTGTTTTAGTCATCAAACATTACGTATTGTATTTAAACAGTATATTCAAGCGGCATGTCGCGGTGATGTTCAAGCTTGTTACCGTTACGCTAGCGAGTTGGACTCTACCGAGTGCTTGGATGTGGTAGATGAACAGGATTTAGGCCGTAAAGTGGGCCAAACGGTGGCGTGGATTAATTACCGTTATTACGGCGCTGTTGCCTTGTACTTGATATTTTTAGGCCCAGTTGGTGCAATATTATATTGTAGCGTGCGTTTTTATAGTGAGTACAACAGTAAAAATAAGCTTGAAATGCCCTTGATTGATCATTTGCAGATGTTATTTGATTGGTTACCAAGTCGGGTATTTAGTTTTGGTTATGTATTAAGTGGCCAGTTCAGTGCTGGGTTAAGTGCTTGGCGACAATATGGCTTAAGTGTCAAAACGGATGCTAAAACCATTGTCACGTATACGGCTGTGGCCGCGGAGTCTTTACCTGAAGCGGGCAATGCACCCTTGAGTGTGCAATCGACATTGGCATTGCTGGCATTAAGTAAGCGTAATTTTGTATTGTTATTAACCATGGTTTCGGTACTAACCATTTTTGGGTTGGTTAGTTAGACTCTAGGGCAGCTAAGCTGCTAGGGCGGACTGTGTCCTGCTAGGGGTGCTTCGCTTCTAGGGCGGACTGCGTCCTGCTAGGGGCGCTTCGCTACTGAGATTTTATAGCCTCTAGCAGCGTAGCGCTCTAGTTTCTAGGACTTTCGGATAAATGGTCTGACCCCTTGAGGATAAATTTACGTTATCCTCTGGGCTTGAGCGTTTTAAACAAACCTGTGTTCTTTGTCGATATGCTGATAACTAGACATGGCTTGTATGATTTGATAAAGTGCGCTCTCTCATATTAATTGGTAAGACCAATTGACAATTGCTTGTTTAGGGAGCAGGGCGCCAGATGGCTTATATTAAGATTAACCAGCCAAAAATTTCTGATGTGATCATGGAGCAATTAGAGCGGATGATCCTAGAAGGCAGTATACAGCCGGGTCAGAAGCTACCTCCTGAACGCGAACTCGCGGTGCAATTTGAAGTGTCTCGTCCTTCTCTACGTGAAGCGATTCAAAAATTAGAAGCTAAAGGGTTGCTCATGCGTCGTCAAGGCGGTGGCACCTATGTTAAAGAACAACTGTGGCAAAGCCTTGCCGATCCTATCGTTGAGTTAATGCATAACGATTCTGAAAGTCAGTATGACTTACTCGAGTTCCGTCACGCTACTGAAGGCATGATGGCGTATTTTGCTGCCTTGCGTGGCACAGATGCGGATATGCAAAACATTAAAAACCGTATTAACGAAGTTGAAACCGCAACGGAAGTAGAAGCGCAGGCCGATGCCATTGTGCGTTTTTATCGTGCGGTCGCTGAGGCATCGCACAATGTTGCTATGCTGCATTTAGTATTAAGTTTAACCCCTGTGCTGCATAAAAATGTTGCACAAAATCTGGAACTTTTAAGCCGACGCGAAGAAGCTTCCACCATGGCAAATGATCACAGACGCGCGTTACTGGCTGCGATTGTACGCCGGGACCCAGACGCTGCACGTGAAGCTTCGAACGAGCACTTAAGCTATATCGAAGAAGTCATGTTGTCAGTAAGAAAAGAAGACAGTCGGTTGCAACGTAGTTTGCGCCGTTTAAAGAGCGGCGTTTAACTGAGTTGTTGTGTCAACAAGCAGCAACTAAAGCCGAAATATAATCCGTATATAGAGAAGGACTGCGAGATGTCTGAAGATATGCTTCAAGATTTAGACCCATCAGAAACCCAAGAGTGGGTTGATGCTCTGCAAGCTGTGCTAGAGCAAGAAGGGCCTGAACGTGCACACTTTTTACTTGAAAAATTAATCGACAAAGCGCGTCGTAACGGTACTCACTTACCTTACAATGCGACCACTGCTTACTTAAACACTATTCCTGCAGGCCAAGAGCCAAACATGCCAGGTAACCAAGAAATGGAACGCCGTATTCGGGCGATTATCCGTTGGAATGCCTTGGCAATGGTGTTACGTGGTTCTAAAAAAGATTTAGAGCTTGGTGGCCATATTTCAAGTTTCGCGTCTAGCGCGACAATTTATGATGTGTGTTTTAACCATTTTTTCCGTGCTCCTAATGAGCAAGATGGTGGTGACTTGGTGTATTTCCAAGGTCATATCGCACCTGGTATTTATGCGCGTTCTTTCCTTGAAGGCCGTATTACTGAAGAGCAAATGGCTAACTTCCGTCAAGAAGTCGATGGCAAAGGCCTTTCTTCGTACCCGCATCCTAAGTTAATGCCGACTTACTGGCAGTTCCCGACGGTATCTATGGGTCTAGGTCCTATTCAAGCGATCTACCAAGCGCGTTATTTAAAGTACTTGACTGACCGTGGTTTAAAAGATTGTTCTAAGCAAACTGTTTACTGTTTCTTAGGTGACGGTGAATGTGATGAGCCAGAAGCATTAGGTGCTATCGGTTTAGCGGCGCGTGAAGAATTAGATAACTTAGTGTTCATTGTTAACTGTAACTTACAGCGTCTTGATGGTCCTGTTCGTGGTAACGGTAAGATTATCCAAGAACTTGAAGGCGAATTCCGCGGCGCAGGCTGGGAAGTGGTTAAAGTGATTTGGGGTCGTTATTGGGATCCATTATTGGCCCGTGATACCAGTGGTAAGTTATTACAGTTAATGGAAGAAACCGTAGACGGTGAATACCAGAACTGTAAAGCTAAAGGTGGCGCGTACACCCGTGAGCATTTCTTTGGTAAGTACCCTGAAACTGCCGAAATGGTTGCTAATATGTCAGATGATGACATTTGGCGCCTAAACCGTGGTGGTCATGATCCGGTTAAAGTTTACGCTGCGCTTGAACATGCACAGAAAACTAAAGGCCGTCCAACGGTTATCTTAGCTAAAACCGTTAAAGGTTATGGTTTAGGTGATGCTGGTGAAGGTAAAAACATCGCTCACAACGTGAAGAAGATGGGCGCTGAATCTATCCGTTATTTCCGTGATCGTTTCAATATTCCGATCCCAGATGACCAGTTAGAAGATCTGCCTTTCTATCATCCAGGTCCAGACTCTGAAGAAGTAAAATACTTGAAGAGTCGTCGTGAAGCATTGTTAGGTTATTTACCGCAACGTCGTGAAAAATTCACTGAAGAGCTAGAAGTGCCTTCACTGAAAATCTTTGACTCGATTTTAAAAGGCTCAAACGGCCGTGAAATCTCGTCAACAATGGCATTTGTTCGGGTATTAACCGCCTTGTTAAAAGACAAAGGCATTGGCAAACGTATTGTGCCAATTATTCCTGATGAAGCTCGTACTTTCGGTATGGAAGGTTTGTTCCGTCAAGTGGGTATTTATGCTCACGAAGGCCAAAAATACATTCCACAAGATTCTGACCAAGTTGCTTACTATCGTGAAGATAAAACCGGTCAAGTATTGCAAGAAGGGATTAACGAATTAGGCGCCATGTCATCTTGGGTATCAGCTGCAACCAGCTACTCAGTAAACGACATGCCAACGATTCCGTTCTACATCTACTACTCTATGTTTGGTTTCCAACGTATTGGTGACATGGCATGGGCTGCTGGCGACATGCGCGCCCGTGGTTTCTTAGTTGGTGGTACTTCTGGCCGTACAACCTTGAATGGTGAAGGTTTACAGCATCAAGATGGTCACAGCCATGTATTGGCGAACACTATTCCAAACTGTATTTCTTACGATCCAACTTACGGTTATGAAATTGCCGTGGTAGTACAAGATGGTATTCGTCGTATGTATGGCGAAAATCAAGAAGATATCTTCTATTACCTAACCACAATGAACGAAAACTATGTTCAGCCAGAAATGCCAGCCGGTGCCGAAGAAGGTATTGTTAAAGGTATTTATAAGCTGGAGTCTGTTGCCGGTAGTGGTAAAGGTAAAGTACAGCTAATGGGCTGTGGCACCATTTTAGAAGAAGTTCGTAAAGCGGCTAAAGCCCTTGCGAAAGACTTTGGTGTTAGTGCTGATGTGTTCAGTGTGACGAGCTTTAACGAGCTAACGCGCGACGGCCAAACGGTTGAACGTTGGAATATGCTTCACCCAACAGCAAAACCTAAGCAAGCGTATATCAGCCAAATATTATCTGCAGATGCACCAGCCATTGCTGCTACCGATTACATGAAGATTTACGGCGAGCAATTACGTGCTTTTGTACCAACTGATTATAAAGTACTAGGTACTGATGGTTTTGGTCGCAGCGACAGCCGTGCAAACTTACGTCACCACTTTGAAGTTGATGCTAAGTTCATCGTTATTGCGGCGCTGAAGTCACTTGTTGAGCGTAATGAAATGCCTGTTGATGTGCTGACTAAAGCCATCGCTGAATATGGCATTGATGCTGACAAGATCAATCCACAGTTCGCGTAAGGGGATACAAAATGGCTGATTTAAAGGAAGTTTTGGTTCCTAATATCGATACTGATGCAGTGCAGGTTATTGAAATTTGTGCCGCAGTGGGTGATTTTCTTGAAAAAGAAGCATCAATCATTACAGTTGAAAGCGATAAGGCAACCATGGACATTCCAGCACCTTTTGCTGGTACCTTGGCAGAGTTAAAAATTGCTGTCGGTGATACCGTGTCTGAAGGCACGTTAATCGCGATGATGAGCGCAGCCGATGCTGCGCCTGCTAAAGAAGAAGCCGCTGCGCCAGCGCCAAAAGCTGAAGCGCCGGTGGCTCAAGCTGCAGCACCTGCACCAGTGACGCCAGTTGCTGCGTCAAGTGCTGGCAGTGCAGAAGTGATTGAAGTTAACGTACCTGATATTGGTGGCGACACAGATGTGTCTGTTATCGAAGTATTAGTTGCTGTTGGCGATAGCATTGATGTTGATACTGGGTTGATTACCTTAGAAACTGATAAAGCCACCATGGACGTACCTTCGCCAAAAGCGGGTGTAGTTAAAGAGATTAAAGTGGCCGTTGGCGACAAGGTATCTGAAGGTTCATTGGTGATTATGTTAGAAGTTGCTGGCTCTGCTTCTGCAGCAGCACCTTCTGCACCGGCACCACAAGCTGCTGCACCAGTTGAGCAAGCGGCTCCAGCACAAGCGGCTCCAGTACAAGCGGCAACTTCTGCTACGACAACTCAGGTACAAGAGATTCATGTCCCTGACATTGGCGATGCTAGTGATGTGGATATTATTGAAGTGCTAGTGTCTGTGGGTGATGACATCACTGCTGATCAAGGCTTAATTACCCTTGAAACAGATAAAGCGACCATGGAAGTGCCTGCACCTTTTGCTGGTAAATTAGTGTCGTTAACCGTTAAAGTGGGCGATAAAGTATCTCAAGGTAGCTTAATTGCCACTATTGAAACGACTAGCTCAGCGCCAGCAGCACAAGCAGCTCCAGCTCCTGCTGAATCTGCACCTGCCGCATCAGCGCCAGCACCCATGGCTGCAAGCCGCCCATCAACTCCACCAGTGCCACATCATCCGAGTGCAAGCGTGACAGCATCAACGGGTGTTGTGCATGCTTCACCTGCGGTACGTCGCTTAGCGCGTGAGTTTGGTGTTGATTTAACTAAGGTGTCTGGTACTGGCCGTAAAGCGCGTATTTTGAAAGAAGACGTGCAAGCGTTTGTGAAATACGAGTTGTCACGCCCTAAAGCTACAGCATCAACATCTGTTTCGGGTGGTGCTGGTGGCTTAAACGTGATTGCTGCGCCTAAGGTTGATTTCAGTAAGTTTGGTGAAGTGGAAGAAATACCACTAAGCCGTATCCAGAAAATCTCTGGTCCTAACTTACATCGCAATTGGGTTACGATTCCACATGTTACTCAGTTTGATGAAGCTGATATCACTGAGATGGAAGCATTCCGTAAGCAACAGAATGACCTTGCTGCGAAGAAAAAAGCTGATTACAAGATCACGCCATTAGTGTTCATGATGAAAGCGGTTGCCAAAGCATTAGCTGAGTTCCCTGTGTTTAACTCAAGCTTAAGCAGTGATGGTGAGTCACTTATTCAGAAGAAATACTTCCACATTGGTGTTGCCGTTGATACTCCGAACGGCTTAATGGTTCCTGTGGTTCGTGATGTTGATAAGAAAGGCATTGTTGAATTGTCGCGTGAATTAACCGACATTTCTATCCGTGCGCGTGACGGCAAGTTGAAGTCTGCTGATATGCAAGGTAGCTGTTTTACCATTTCAAGTTTAGGTGGCATTGGCGGTACGGCATTTACGCCGATTGTTAACTACCCAGACGTGGCCATTTTAGGTGTATCAAAATCTGAAATTAAACCAAAGTGGAATGGAAAAGAGTTTGAACCTAAATTAATGTTGCCTTTATCGCTTTCATACGACCATCGTGTTATTGATGGTGCTATGGCTGCACGCTTTAGTGTCACCTTGTCTGCGATACTTTCAGACATTCGTACATTGATTTTATAAGCATAAAGGTCGCTCATATGAGCGACCTTTTTATTGTGATCGGTTTCAAACAAATTGATTTGAGTATAAAATGCGCCCATCCCAATTTTTTAGTTCGCAATTGAAAGGAAATTGGACGTGAAACGTAAGTTTCAAGCTGGCGACATCGACATTTGGGCCGATCCGTCTTTCACACGGAATGAACAAGATTAGAGGAAATCATGAGTAACGAAATCAAAACTCAAGTAGTCGTACTAGGAGCAGGCCCAGCAGGTTATTCTGCGGCGTTTCGTGCTGCTGACTTAGGCTTAGACACCATAATTGTTGAGCGTTTCAGTACCCTTGGTGGTGTGTGTCTAAACGTTGGTTGTATTCCTTCAAAAGCACTATTGCACGTAGCAAAAGTCATTGAAGAAGCCAAAATTGTTGCTGACCATGGTGTGGTTTTTGGTGAGCCAAAGATTGATTTAGACAAATTACGTAGCTTTAAAAATAAAGTCATTAGCCAATTAACAGGCGGTTTAGGCGGAATGTCTAAAATGCGTAAAGTTGATGTGGTTAATGGTTTTGGTAAATTTACCGGCCCTAACAGCTTAGAAGTGACTGCTGAAGATGGTACTGTGACTGTTGTTCAGTTTGAACAAGCCATTATTGCAGCGGGTTCACGTCCAATTAAATTACCGTTTATTCCACATGAAGACCCACGTATTTGGGACTCAACTGACGCACTTGAACTGAAAGAAGTGCCTGGTAAGTTGCTTGTTATGGGTGGTGGTATTATTGGTCTAGAAATGGGTACTGTGTATTCATCTTTAGGCAGCGAAATTGACGTGGTTGAAATGTTCGATCAAGTTATTCCTGCTGCAGATAAAGACGTAGTTCGCGTTTTCACTAAGCAAATTAAGAAGAAGTTTAACCTTATTCTTGAAACTAAAGTGACCGCAGTTGACGCGAAAGATGATGGTATCTACGTGACAATGGAAGGCAAGAATGCGCCGACAGAACCTGTACGTTACGATGCTGTTTTAGTCGCAATTGGTCGTTCACCTAATGGTAAGTCTTTAGCTGCTGAAAAAGCAGGTGTGAATGTTGATGAACGTGGCTTTATTAACGTTGATAAGCAGTTACGTACTAACGTACCGCATATTTATGCTATCGGCGATATCGTTGGTCAACCTATGTTGGCTCATAAAGGTGTGCATGAAGGTCATGTTGCTGCGGAAGTGATTTCGGGCATGAAGCACTACTTCGACCCTAAAGTGATCCCATCAATTGCTTATACTAATCCTGAAGTAGCATGGGTCGGTCTAACTGAGAAAGAAGCGAAAGAGCAAGGTATTGCTTACGAAACTGCTACTTTCCCTTGGGCTGCAAGTGGCCGTGCAATCGCTTCAGATTGCAGTGAAGGTATGACTAAGCTAATTTTCGACAAAGAGACTCATCGTGTGATCGGTGGTGCTATTGTTGGATCTAACGGCGGTGAATTATTAGGTGAAATTGGCCTAGCAATTGAAATGGGTTGTGATGCTGAAGATATCGCATTAACGATTCATGCTCACCCAACATTGCATGAGTCTGTAGGCTTAGCAGCTGAAATGTATGAAGGTTCAATTACTGACTTACCTAACCCTAAAGCGGTTAAGAAAAAGAAGTAATCTAAGCTGATACTGAACAGCATAAGGCACTCCTCTTTAGGGGTGCTTTTTTTTACCTGTAATTTGATTTTTTAAGCTAGCATTAGCGGAGCATATTACTTTTTTTAAACATATAATTATAAAAAAGTAATATTGTTTATAAAGCGTTGTCAAAATGTGTTAAAAATAATGCATAGATGTACATGTCATTATTTCCTCTCAATGTAGAAAGTTATACTGTTTCTTTTATCTACAGCGTGACTAAACAAGAATATCAGTTTGTATCGGTTTAGGAGACGCTATAACGATGAGTATCAATATTATCTTTTTGAGGTATAGGCTTAATTTATGATCAGAGCGGTAATTTTTGGGGCTGTTAGTCTGATTCTGTGTTCGTTAGCCGCTGCGCCTGTGAATGCCGCAGATATTGTTCAGCGAGTCTTTAATGCGCAAGATGGTTTAGCTAATGCCACGATTCAAGATATTAGCTTTGACCATTATGGATTTGTTTGGCTGGCGACTCAGCAAGGTCTGTACCGGGTGAGTAACAGTAAAGTTAGACGCATCGATAAAGTCGGTTTTGATTCAGTTCTGGATGACGAGTTCATTTCTACTGTGGTTAACTCTGGTCAAGATCATTTACTGGTTGGCACCAATTCCTCGTTATATTTATACAGTATTTTAGATAATCACTTTAGTTTGATCCTTAGACCTGAAGATAATGATGCAACCAATATCAATAACAGTATTCACGTAGCGGCCACTCAGCGTCAGCTTGATGGGCGCTTACTCATATTGGCCTTTTCAGGGCAGGTTTATTATTTTGATGACATCACTCAGCAGCTTTCCTTATCCCCAAGCCATACATTAGATCGCAATTTGCCTTGGCGAAATGCGCTTGAGTTACATAATACTAATTATTTGTTTTCGACTAATCATGAGGTACAGCTTCATCATGCCGATGGGACTTTCATTGGGCAATTTCCATGGTCTGATAAAAATGGCACCATTAATAAGTTGTTTCAAGATAAACAACAACGAGTATGGATGTTGACATCAAAAGGAGTCTTTAAGCTTAATATTGATGCCCTTACAGTACAGGCTGTAGCAGAGATCCCTTATTATGTTGAGCAAATGGAGCAAGATCTTAACGGTGATTTATGGATTTCAAGTCGAGCAGGATTGATTTTTTGGAGTCAAGAAAGCAATAAGTTAATTATATACCGTGACGAACTTAAGCAACGTGCAAATATTGATTACATCCATGATATGAAGGTCGATACTGATGGTCTGTTATGGGTTGGTGGCTCAGGAGATGGGCTTGCGGTCATTGCCGGTAAGCCTAGTTTTTTAATTGATGATTATTCTAAAAAGCCGCCTTATCAGCTTGATAATGAAATGGTGTGGTCGATATACAGTGAGGGTGACACTGTCTGGTTAGGTACTGATGGTGGTTTGTCAGTAGTGAATACCCATGACCAAACATCAATTATGCTGATCCCTAAGGGTTTTGAACTTAATGACAGTATTTATAAAATTAGTTCCCTAGATGAGCAGCACCTTGTTTTAGCGACGACCAGCGGCTTATATGTGGTCAATAAATTAACTAATATTAGTTCTCGCTTTGCTGATTGGAGTGGTGGCAAAACGTCGCTGGTTGATCGCGTAATCATTAATATTTATCGTGATAAATTGTTTAGTGATGTCATTTGGTTTGCGACTACGAAAGGCTTGTATTATTGGCAAGATGGTAAGGATGAGCTGACGCTACAAGAGATCAATGACGGTCAGCAGTCACTGACTAATGCTCGCTATAGTGCCCTATTAAGAGATACTGAACATCATCTATGGTTAGCTGGAAATAAACATTTTGGCTATTTAACCACAGAGGGTGAATATGTTTCTAAATTAAATCTATTTGCCAATTTTACTATTCTTCCAACGATTACCAGTGTTATGCAAGTGGCGCCAAGTGTGCTCTGGTTTGGTTCATCCCAACAAGGTATTTATCAATACAATACGCAAACTAATAAGATAATCTCACTGGATCAACAGTGGAAAATAGATTGTAAAGTGGTGTACTTTTTACAGGATACTGCAACCGATCATATTGTTGGCTGTGCCAGTGCCATTATTAAAATAAATAAGGCGACAGGTAAAGTCAGTTCGTTTAGTCATAAAGACGGTTTTATTTCCGATGAATTTAATGAGTCGGCAAAATTTTATGATCCTGCTAAAGGCTTTTTTGTCGGTACCCCTGATGGCGCTATGCTCATCGATCTTGATAAGTTAGCGCCGCGAACGGTCAATGATAAGGCGATACTTGAATCTGTATCTGTATTTTATGACGATAAAACAGCGGTTTATCTTATTCCAAGCCAGTTATCGCAAGTTGAACCAGGTGCGAGCCTAATTAGCTTCCAAATAGCCATACTGGATTACCTTGATGATAAACCCATGACCATCCAATATCGTTTGGTTGAGAATGGCTCCGATGCGGGAAATTATGTGTTACTGGAAGGGCAGTCACAAATTAATATTACCGGTTTAAGTGCTGGGGAATATGTGCTTGAACTCTTGTATAAAAAAAATGGTGTGTGGACGAATGAGCCATTTCAATATCGATTTACGGTAAAGCAGTTTTGGTGGCGATCACAACAATTTAAAGGTGCATTAATACTGATCATATTGCTAACTGGATTGGCCTTATTGATCTTTAGGCAGCGACAGGTTAGCCGCTTTAAACAAATGAATACTGCATTACTGCAAAGTGATGATCGCTTACGCCAGGCACTAAAAGGTAGCGATTCAGATTTATGGCAATGGCATGAGCATACTCGAATGTTTTCATTAGACAATCGCGGTGGTGTACTGGGACCTGAGCCTCATATCGACATAAAGCTAGAAGACATTCCCATTCATCAAGATGATATTGAGCAGATTTCCAAAGCCTGGAATGAATTGATCACATGTGCAACAGACGTGATTGACATAGAGTATCGCTATCACAATCAATATGATCAGCAATGGCATTGGCTGCGAATTAAAGGTCGTGCCACTGATGTCGATCACAGTGGTGGAAAGTTAATACATGTTGCTGGTATGTATACCGATATTACCCAGCAAAGAGCGCTTGAAAGTGAGGTCAATTTATTAGCTCAAGCGTTTGAAAATACCTCAGAGGGTATGCTGATCTTAGATAGCGATAAGCACATCAAAATTAGCAATGCTGCGGCCAATTTAATTCTTGCAGCTCAAAAGAGCGACTTAGTCGGAAAACCGTTTGCCAAATTAGTATTTGAGACGCTAGAACCTTTCGACATGGATGATGTGTTTGATAAGGAGGGCTTTTGGACTGGAGAGTGTGAGTTTAATTGTAACGATGGTAGCCGATGTCCGGTATGGATAAATATCTCGACTATGTTCAACGTGAGCGGCTCTGCATTACATTATGTGGTGGTATTTTCAGATATCACTGAGCGCAAACATAACGAACTCCATCTGCGCCGTTTAGCCAACAATGACATGTTAACTGGCTTAGCGAATCGGGCGATGTTTTCTCGCCGTCTGGGACAAGTCATAGAAACAGCAAAGCAGCATCATGAAAACTTAGCACTGTTATTTTTAGATTTGGACAGATTTAAACATGTGAATGACTCTTATGGCCACAGTATGGGCGATGCCTTATTGGTTGAAGCCGCAAGTCGGTTACAGTCTTGCTTGTCTGAAGAACATTTGTTGTGTCGTTTTGGTGGCGATGAATTTGTTATTTTGCTGCGTGATGCCAAAGACGTCGATACGATCAACCACATAGCCAAACAACTGTTACAACAAATAGAAATGCCATTTAAATTATACGGTCGGGAATTTTTCATTTCGACTAGTATAGGCATCAGTATGTGGTCTGATGATGACCAAACCCCCGAAACCTTGATTAAAAATGCTGATTTAGCCATGTATCACGCTAAAGAAGAGGGACGAGGTAATTTTCAATATTATTCCGCGGAGCGAAATGCTGAAGCCTTATACCATTTACGCTTAGAAGCTGATTTACATCAAGCGATACTTTGCAATGAGTTTGAGCTGTATTATCAGCCGCAGATTGATGTGAATAAGCATAATCGTATTGTCGGCGTTGAAGCCTTGATCCGTTGGAAACACCCAAAAGATGGCATGATCCGGCCTGATGTGTTTATTGGGATAGCCGAATCTTGTGGCCTCATCGTGGAAATTGATCGCTGGGTGCTCACTCAAGCTTGTCTCGACGGCGCGAGTTGGCATCAGCAGTATCAAAGTAAAATAAAAGTGTCTGTTAACGTGTCGGCAATGCATTTTAGGCAGCCAGACTTTATCGACTTTTTAACTGCGACATTACATAAAACTGGCATGCCTGCAAAATATTTGTCGGTAGAAATTACTGAAGGTGTATTGATGAAAGAAGTCGATATTGCCAGCCAACATTTACTCGCGTTAAAGCAGTTAGGCATTGATGTTGCGATCGATGATTTTGGCACCGGTTATTCTTCGCTCGCGTATTTGCGTTCATTCCAAGTCAATATTCTGAAAATTGATCGCTCATTTTTAATCCATATTGACACCCATCAAGCTGACCAAGCTATTGTAAGCAGTGTGATTGAATTAGCACGAAATCTCTCGCTTGAAGTCATTGCTGAAGGTGTTGAAACCGCTGAGCAACTTGCACAAGTTGTCCAACGAGGCTGCCATATTATTCAGGGCTATTATTTTGCCAAGCCGATGCCCAAAGCTGATCTTGAACAAGATATTAAGCAACAAATGAGCATTGAGCACTAATGGGTTCTCTGTGATACCACTATCATTCTATAGCGGCTATCCATTTGTATGGCTATTGGTTAAATGTTGTTAGAATGCGTTGTTTTTACTTACTTTCGGAATGATTTATGCAATCAACCTTACGCCTTAACTTATTCATATGGTTTTTGGCTAGCAGTATGTGCCTTTGCCTGGCGGTGCAACCTGCTTATGCAGCAAAAAAAGCGCCTAAAGAAAGGCCAACTATTGGCTTAGTGCTCAGTGGTGGCGGAGCCAAGGGCGCTGCACATATTGGTGTATTGAAAGTACTTGAAAAGTATCATATTCCTGTTGATTACATTGCGGGTACCAGTATTGGTGCCTATGTTGCTGGCATGTATGCATTAGGCTATAACGCCGACCAAATTGAAAAAATTATGCTCAGTGGTGAATGGTCTAAAGGCTACTCAGACACTATTCCTCGCGATAAATTAAGCTACCGTGATAAACAGCAACGTGATCAGTTTAATATTCCACTCACAGTGGGCTATAACAATAACAGTTTAACTTCTCCTAGTGGTTTGTTACGTGGCCAAAGTATGTCGCAATTATTGCGCCACTCGACGGGTTTAGTTGAGCAGTTTGGTGATTTTGATGAACTTGCTATTCCCTATCGAGCAGTGGCGACGGATTTAGCCACTAGTGAAGCCGTGGTGTTATCTAGCGGCAGTGTTGTGCAAGCAATGCAAGCATCGGCAACGGTACCAGGTGCATTGCAACCAGCATTGATTAATGGCCGCTTATTAGTTGATGGTGGCATTGCCAATAATATGCCGATTGATGTGGTCAAAGCCATGGGCGCAGACATCATCATAGCTGTTGATATCGGTTCGCCATTAACTAAGCAAGAAAACTTAGACAGCACCATTGCTGTATTAGAGCAGCTATCAACTATGTTGACTCAAGCTAGCACTGCACGGCAAAAAACCTTGCTGACATCGAGCGATATCTTAATTCGTCCTGCCATTGATAATTTAAGTACCACTGATTTTTCAATTATGCCATTGGCACTAAAATTAGGTGAAGATGCCGCTAAGTTAGAATTAGTGAAGTTACAACCTCTTGGCATTAGTGAACAAGATTACTTAGCCTATCAAGCAAGTAAATTACAACAAAGTTTACTGTGGAACGACCCTCTTAAAAAACCTATTTATAAAATTGCTTTTGATAATCAATCAAAAGTCAGCGAGAAATTACTGCGTGAGCGTTTAGGGATCACTGAAGGTATTATTCTGAGTAAAGAGGAACTCGATTCTGCTCTAAATCGGGTGTACTCACTGAATAAATTTGAGCGTGTTGATGCTGAGTTTGAAGATGTTGATCAAGGGCGAATACTGACCATTACCACTAAGGCCAAATCATGGGGACCAAACTATTTTCAAGCGGGATTTAATTGGGAAGATGATTTCACCTTAGATTCGGCGATTACCTTAAGTTTGGCGTATACCATGACTGACTTAACTGAAAATGGTGGCGAGTGGCGTAACGAATTAGAACTTGGCTTTAAAAAGCGCGTGGCGACTGAGTTTTATCAACCCTTAGATCGTGATCAAACATTTTACAGCTTAGCGAGATTTCAATATGAAATGAAAAACTGGGATCTGTACGATCAAGATATCCGTTATTTTCAACTCGAGAATAAAGTCGCACAAATTGTATTGGGTATCGGTTATAACTTTAACTCTGATGGCATTATGGAATTTGGTGTTATCGCCGAAGATGGCCGTGTTACCAGTGAATTTGGCTTGGTTGATTCAATTAATTTCCATTCAACTGGCGGCTATTTTAAGGTTGCCTACGATAATCTCAACAGCATTAGTTTCCCAACAGAAGGCAATAGACTGACTTTTACCAGCTATTTAAGAGATGAGTCATATAAAGGCTTAAGTAATGTCAGTAATACTGACAGCGATGATTTAGCCTGGCAATTTGAGGCCGATTGGAAAGGCGCATTAAAGCTCGGTAATCATGCCATTGTGGGTAAAATGGAATTGGCAACCACCCAGAATGATGGCGACTTTACTTTGCATGTTGCCGATTTAGGAGGTTTCTTAAACTTATCTGGTTTCCGCAAAGATACCTTGGTCGGCGCCCATAAAGTCTTTGGTGCTGTGATTTACCAGTACGATCTTGGCCGCGATGTGCTGATCACCGATTTGCCTTTGTACTTAGGCACTAGCCTTGAAGCTGGTAATGCATGGTTTAATCGTGATGATGTCGATTTAGGTGATTTGATTTTCGGTAGTAGTTTATATTTAGGTACCGATACCGATTGGGGACCCGCGGCATTAGGTTTTGGATTTAATGACAGCGGCCAGTCTGCATTTTATTTATTTGTCGGCAAAAACTTTTAGGCAGTTATTATTCAATCTAAGCCAAAAACTTAGAGGCTAGAGCGCTGCTAGAGGCTATACAAGCTAACAGCCTAGAAGCTAGGACACTGCAGATACTATTAAATCTTAGCAGTGTCCCTAGCAGCGCAGCGACCTAGACCCTAGCAGGACGTAGTCCGCTCTAGCAGCGCAGCGACCTTGTTAAGCAATGCGGGTAATAATCCTGCGTGCGCCAATTGATGATGCGCAATAACCCATTTGGTTTGTGTCGCAGTGTGAGGCGCAGGAATTGCCACCGTTTGCATGCTGGCCGCACGGGCAGCAATTAAGCCATTAAATGAATCTTCAATCGCAATACATTGGCTTGGTGCTATGTCCAAGCCTTTAGCACAATTCAAATATACCTCGGGATGAGGCTTGCCATAGTCTAAATTTTCAGCAGATTCTATAGCATCAAAATAATGACTTATAGCGAGTTTATGCAGCACTGCTTCGATAATTAATGACGATGAAGAGGTGGCTAAACCTATTTTAAGCCCTAAACGTTTGCACGCCTCTAGCGACTCAATCACACCTAACATGGGTTGACCATGTGCGTTTATTTGGCTTACTACTTCATTAACTATGGTATTCGCCGTCGCTGTATTGTCGTAATTTTGCCATGGAAAACGTTGGTGCCAATAGCTAACAACATGATCAATACGCAAGCCTGTGGTTTGCTCCACGTCTTCAAGGCTGAGGTTAAGCCCAAAACTATTCAGCACAGTTTGCTCAGCTAACTGCCAAGCGGGTTCGGAATCAATTAAAATTCCATCCATATCAAAAATAACGGCTTTTATTTGGGTAGACACAATTCAGACTCCATAAACAGCATAACCTTGAGCGCTAATTATTGCTTTGATGCTGTTATGGCGCAATCAAAATAGACTTTTTTAAAAATATTTCATTTAAAAAACAAGATATCTTTTTGTATATAGTTTAATCAGCGGGTACCGCATAAGCTAATGTATTTAAATATTTTTTTAGCTGTTTCAAACTATTGTCTAATTTTAATTTATTGAACTTGGGTTTAAATTGATTTTTAGGTTGATAAATCGCATTGATTTCATACCTCTGGTAGTGTGAGCTGATTCATACTTTTATAAAGCTGTAGTATACTGGTGGTCGGATTTCAAGCCCGAACCAGTGGAATTATCAGCGTAATCATAATGACGCTGAGTTTCGCCGTTAGGCGTCAAACAAAGAGGAATGTTGCCGTGCTAGAAGCATATCGTAAACACGTCGCAGAACGTGCTGCAGAGGGTGTAGTCCCTAAGCCATTAGATGCACAACAAGTGGCTGAACTGGTTAAGTTAATTGAAACACCTCCAGCAGGTGAAGAGGCATTCGTCCTCGACTTGCTCGAAAATCGTATTCCACCAGGAGTAGATGAAGCCGCTTATGTTAAAGCCGCTTTCCTTGATGCTGTCGCTAAAGGCACTGTGTCATCTCCTATTTTAAGCGCAGAACACGCTGTTAAACTGCTTGGCACCATGCAAGGCGGTTACAACATTGAGCCGTTAATTGACCAACTAGATAATGCAGCATTAGCACCTCTATCGGTTACCGCACTTTCAAATACATTGTTGATGTTTGATTCATACCACGATGTTGTTGAAAAGATGCAAGCGGGTAATGATTTTGCTAAGCAGGTTGTTGAGGCTTGGGCTAATGCAGATTGGTTCTTAAACCGTCCAAAAATGGCTGACAAAGTTACCTTAACAGTGTTTAAAGTGTCTGGTGAAACCAACACTGATGATTTGTCTCCTGCGCCAGATGCATGGTCTCGTCCAGATATTCCACTACACGCATTAGCAATGCTAAAAAATGCCCGTGACGGTATTGTGCCTGATCAATCAGGTGTTGTGGGTCCAATCAAAGAAATCGAAGCGTTAAAAGGTAAAGGTCATCCTTTAGTTTACGTTGGTGATGTGGTTGGTACGGGTTCTTCACGTAAATCTGCCACTAACTCAGTGTTATGGTTTATGGGTGATGATATTCCTTATGTGCCTAACAAGCGTGCTGGTGGCTTCTGTTTAGGTAACAAAATTGCGCCAATTTTCTTCAACACCATGGAAGATGCGGGTGCATTACCGATCGAACTAAACGTTGATCAAATGGATACTGGTGATGTGATCGATATCTACCCTTATGAAGGTGTAGTTAAGCGTCACGGCACTGATGAAGTTATCTCTACATTTGAGCTTAAAACCGAAGTATTGTTAGATGAAGTTCGTGCTGGTGGTCGTATTCCGTTGATCATTGGTCGCGGCCTTACTGACCGTGCGCGTGAAACCTTAGGACTTGAAGCATCAAAAGTGTTTGTTCGTCCACAAGACATCGCCGCTTCTAACAATGGCTATACTTTAGCTCAGAAAATGGTTGGTAAAGCATGTGGCGTATCAGGCGTTCGTCCTGGCCAATACTGCGAACCTAAGATGACCTCTGTCGGTTCACAAGACACTACTGGTCCTATGACACGTGATGAGTTAAAAGACTTAGCATGTTTAGGCTTTAGTGCTGATTTAACCATGCAGTCATTCTGTCACACTGCCGCTTATCCAAAGCCAGTTGATGTTACTACTCACCATACACTACCAGATTTCATTATGAACCGTGGTGGTGTTGCTTTACGTCCAGGTGACGGGGTTATTCACTCTTGGTTAAACCGTATGTTGTTACCCGATACCGTAGGTACTGGTGGTGATTCACATACTCGTTTCCCGATTGGTATTTCGTTCCCAGCAGGTTCTGGTCTAGTAGCATTTGCTGCGGCAACAGGTGTTATGCCTCTTGATATGCCTGAATCAGTGCTAGTGCGCTTTAAAGGCGAAATGCAACCTGGTATTACCTTACGTGACTTAGTTCATGCTATCCCACTAAAAGCAATTGAAATGGGTCTGCTAACGGTTGAGAAGAAAGGCAAAATTAACGCTTTCTCTGGCCGCGTATTAGAAATTGAAGGTCTTGAAAAACTTAAAGTTGAACAAGCATTCGAATTATCTGATGCATCTGCTGAGCGTTCAGCGGCAGGTTGTAGCATTAAGCTAGACAAAGAGCCAATCATTGAATATCTAACCTCTAACATCGTGATGTTAAAGTGGATGATTGCAGAAGGTTATGGCGATCGTCGTACGATTGAACGTCGTATTACTGCGATGCAAGAATGGATTGCTAACCCACAGTTGATGGAAGCAGATAAAGATGCAGAATATGCTGAAATTATCGAAATCAACCTAAACGACATCAAAGAGCCAATCCTTTGTGCACCAAACGATCCTGATGATGCAGTATTATTATCAAGCGTTGCACAAACTAAGATTGACGAAGTGTTTGTGGGTTCTTGTATGACTAACATCGGTCACTTCCGTGCTACCGGTAAGATGTTAGAAAAGTTTGCTACCACGCTACCAACTCGTTTATGGATTGCACCACCGACTAAGATGGACCGCGATCAATTAACGGAAGAAGGTTACTACTCAATCTTCGGTCGTGTTGGTGCTCGCATCGAGATCCCTGGTTGTTCTCTATGTATGGGTAACCAAGCACGTGT
>Ga0208814_1000621_pt1 | contig 19947 bp, 34 predicted proteins | sample MalvirAntarct_55_FD_184253 | JGI IMG/M metagenome (GOLD analysis project Ga0208814, IMG submission 184253) | Marine viral communities from the Global Malaspina Expedition - Malaspina viral metaG Antarct_55 (SPAdes) (version 2) | ecosystem: Environmental > Aquatic > Marine > Oceanic | place...
TGGCACACAAAGTGCAATATGGACCTATAGAACAAGGGGTTATATCTATTTGTACTAAAGATGGACTATATCAAGAATTTAAAATGGATTCTAGTTTGTTAGATGAATATGAAAATAAGTGGTTTGAAAAAGTAGAGCAGTACGAAAAGATTAAAGCCACTTCATAACTTCTTCACCTAAAGTCTTAGCGCTAATTTTAACCTTACCCTCTAGTGATGCAAGTATTAGTGTATCAATAGAATCTTTTACTATTAGATCTATATATGTAACTTTAAAACCTTGACCAATTCTATGAGCACGATCTTCGCTTTGGAGCCTGACTTCAAGATTGTAACTGTTACTATAATAAATAACATTCCTAGCAGCAGTAAGGGTGAGACCATAACCACCAGTAGTAGGGTTACCAACGAGGAAACGGCATTTATCATCAGATTGAAAACGTTCAACAGCTTCCTTACGAACACTAACTGAATCTTTTCCATATATAGAAACCACCGCCTCTCTTCCATAGCGCTCCTGTAATTTAGTTTTAATCATCTCAATGTTGTAAACGTAGTTAGCCCATATAATACACTTATCCTCTGTCTCTTCCAATATGTTCAGGAGCTCTTTTAATTTAGGGTTACCTTTAAATTCATGAACTTCTCCACTATCAGTGTTAAGAAAACCACAAGTAATCTGGTGTAGCCTCAATACTTCTGTAAGTTTATTACTAAATGAAACAGTATCATCATGTATAATAGTCATAGCCTTACGTTTTAAATCTGAGTAAACTTGTTTTTGTTCTTCGGTTAATTCTATATATCTCTGTACATAAACTTTATCAGGGAGATCTAAACAATCTTTTTTTCTTACCCTATATGAAAACGTTTTTAATTTATTCTCCAGCTCATCAAGATTAGTATAGTACTTAGGAAACATAACTACCTTGCCTCCCATATCAACTTGATGCATAACAGCATATCTATTTCTAAATACAAAATAACTATCATAACCTAATAGCGATCTATCTAGAAAAGCACATTGGGTAAATAGATCTAAAGGTGATTTAGTTATAGGGGAACCTGTAAGTATTCTTTTATATTTTAAAAAGCTTCCTAACTTAACAATAGCTTTAGTTCTTAGCGCTGAGTTATTTTTAATAGTAGTACTCTCATCTAAAATTAACATAGACTGTAAACCATATTTAATTAATTTAGACTCCAACCATTTTTGACCACTCTTATGTGATAGAGCCTCTACATTCATTAGTACAAAATTTAATTGATCAATGCCACCAAAGTTAAATAGTTTATCTGAATCAACTTTCCATGTCCAAATATTAGGGTCAACAGATGAATGAGTTTTAATTTCTTTTACCCAATTTAAATAAACTGTCTTAGGGGCTATAACAAATACATGTTTTATTTTATTTTGAAGATACAACCAACAAGCGTTATCAATTGCTACCTTAGTCTTACCTGTTCCCATCTCCATAAAATAGGCATAGTTCTTAGCTTCCGCTCCTTTAATAAGGGCTTGACGCTGATGTTCATAAGGTTGTGTTTTATAATTGTACACAGAAACTTTTTAAATTATTTGTTTGCACATTGCAATTAATTAATATATTACTTTTTCCAAATGGAGGTTCATATGGACTTAGAAGCAGAATCAATCATTAAGATTGATACAGGCAATACTAAAGATATTGCCGAATCTTGCAACAAGTTATTGGAAACTCAGGAACAAATAAAAACGGCTGAAGAAAAAGTAAAGAAACTTAAAGAAATCGAAACCGTTCTTTCTGAGCAGACAATTCCAAACTTGATGCAAAACACCGGGGTACAAAAGATTGAACTCAGCGATGGTACAAAAGTTGAGGTCAAACCTTTTTACGCTGCAAGAATACCTTTATCAAAAACCGAAGAAGCATTTACTTGGTTGAGAGATAACAATCATGGATCATTAATTAAGAATGATGTGTCCATGAGTTTTACTCGTAATCAAGATAATGAAGCTAAGGCTTTAGTAGAGGAACTTAAAAACAAAGGTCTTGATGTCAAACAAAAAGAATCAGTGCACCCTAGTACTCTTAAAGGATTTGTTAAGGATCAAATTGAAAGAGGACAACATGTGCCTGCTGACTTATTCGGGACCTATGTATCAAACAAAACCAAACTAACAACGAAGGAGTAAACATGACACAAGAGCAAACGAAACCTCAAGTTAAAGAGGTTATTAAGAAAGCCGACAACTTACCAGTAGGCCTTGATCTAGAATCAGCTTCTGGTGAGGGTCAAGAGTTTGTAACAGCTCGAGACCAAAAACTACCAATCCTAAAGATACTATATGCTAACTCACCAGTTCTTGATGAAAGTGATGGTAAACATGTGGACACCGCTAAACAAGGTGACATATGGAGTGAGACATCAGGATCTGTTTGGAAAGGTAAAACAGGAGTGATAGTAGTACCTTGTCTTTACATTAATACTTTTAATGAATGGAAAGATAAAGGGGACAGTCCAGGAAGACCGGTAGGTATTCACACTGATCCAGCTATCATGTCTCAGACCACAAGGTCGGCAGACAATAAAGATAGATTGCCTAATGGTAATTATATCGAAGACACCGGTAACCACTTTGTTTATTTGTTGGATGAGAATTATAGTCCAGTAGAACAAGCATTGATTACTATGAAGTCTACACAAAAGAAAAAGTCTAAGACTTGGAACTCAATGATGCAATCAAGAAGAGTGCAGGGTGCCAAAGGTTTTTACAGACCTCCTACTTGGGCTACTACTTACAAACTAAGCACTACTAAGGAATCTAACTCACAGAATTCTTGGTATGGTTGGGTTGTTGAGTTTGATAAATATTTAAATCCTGAAAAGGATCTTAAAGCTTTAGAAACTACTAGAGCATTTTATCAATCAGCAATGAAAAGTGATATCTTTGGTAAGGTAGATTTTTCTAATGATCTCAACAAAGACCAAGAAGCTAAGAGCCCTGTACCATTCTAATGGAAAAGGAACTCTTAAATTTATTTGAGGGTAACTCTGAACTGTTCATTACTACCTCTCTCACAGGAGAGGTAGATGAACGGGGCAAGCATGTTGCTAAAACTTTCACGGTTCACGAACCTGTTACTCTTAAACTGTGGAAGGGTCACTTAGAAGGTGCTCAAAGAATAGGAATAAAACCTGAGAATGGTGATGTAGTTAAATGGGGTTGTATAGATATAGACCCACAAAATTATAAAGGATTTAGTGAAAAGAAAATTGTAGATATTATTAGAGAACACAAACTACCTTTAATACCTGCTAGATCTAAGTCTGGTGGTCTACATTTATTTATTTTTCTAAAAGATTGGACACCTATAAAAGATATTTTAAAAGTTTTACACGAATGGAATAATGTTTTCTTTCAATCATTAGAAGTTTTTCCAATGAACAAATGTATGAACATGCCATACTTTAATATGGATGCTACTACTGAACATGCTTACGATGATAACAATAGTCCAGTATTGATAGGAAGATTTTTAGAATTAGCTAAACAAAAAACAATAGCAATAGAAGATTTACTTAAATTAAAAATTAAAGAATACGAACCAGAAAGTAATTGGAAACAGTATCCACCCTGTTGTCAAAAATTAATATCAGAACCATGGACTGGTAATCACAGAAACGATTTACTTTTTAATATGGGTGTTTTAGAAATGAAAAAAGCAGATGGTAATCTTACAAAAAAAGAAGTGACTGAGATTTTACTAGAAAGAAACAAACAAATATTTAGCACTCCCTTACCAGAGAAAGAAGTTATAAGTACAGTAGCTAACTCAGTAAGTAAAAAGAATTATGCTTTAAAATGTAACACACCCTTATGTGATAAAGAAAAATGTAAATTTAGAAATTTAGGTATTGGTTCTCAAGTACCAGATATGATAGAGGACTTTAAAGATATAGAGTATGTAAGAGATACTAAGTCAATACAGTTTACCTTTGAATACCAAGGTCATAAAGTTTCTGTCACACCAGAAGATATGAAAGATGAAAAGTCTTGGAGAACAAGATTGTTAAGGTATGGGATATACTGGATGACTTTACCTAGACCTAAGTCTGGTCCACCACCATTTGAATTATTATTAAGAGAGTTAGTAGTTAGAGCTCAAGAAAATGTTTTAATGAAATATGAAGATACACTTGAAGAAGAGAAGTACACTTTCTTAAAAGACTTCTTTGAAAATCATATAGAGGAAGATGACTTTGATAAGTTAAAAGATAACTATGTAATATTAGATAGTAAAACAAATGAATGTTACTTTAGGAAAATTACTTTAGAAAGATTCCATGGTAATAAAAAAATATTTAAAAGTATTAAAGAAGCTTTAGATGTTTTAAACTGTGAAAGACTAGAGTATCATGAGGGTGTTAAGAATGTATGGAAGGTTCAGATGCCTGAGTTTGTTGAGCATATGAAAATAAAATCTAAACAAGATAATAAAAATAAAGAGCCAACTGAAATGGATGATGACTACCACACAGGAAAATTTAGAACTTGAAAAACTTAAAAGCCTTTATAAGAAAACCATAAAGATTTTTGGACCACCTGGTACAGGAAAGACACATACCTTAATTGAAAAAGTATTAAAGGGTCATTTAAAAAAAGGTATTCTTCCTAGTGAGATGGCCTTCTTATCTTTTACTAACAAAGCCGTTAACACCGCAGTAGCTAGAGCAACAGAAGCTTTTCCATTATACACTACAGAGGACTTCTATAGATTTAAAACATTACACACTTATTGTAGAAGATATTTTTCTGAAGATGTATTTGATCCTAAAGATTGTACAATCGATTTTGCATTACAGACTAAGATAATTAAAACCAGCGATCAAAGATTAGCTGATGATAATTTCTTATATAAGGATTGGTCTTTAGGTATATATAGTAAATCTAGAAATTTATGTGTTGAACCTAGTGAAGCCTATAAGAGAGAGTCTTACAAAAAAGATTCATTAGATGTATTTTTTAGAAAGATAAAAACTTACGAGCATTATAAAAAGCATGGTGGGGAAAAACCTTTTATAGACTTTGATGATATGATTGGTAGAGCTATTAATGAAATAGATTTTCCAGCACTTAAAGTTTTAATTATAGATGAAGCTCAGGACTTCACACCATTACAGTGGTCAGTTATATATAAGATGGCCGATAAAGTAAAAAGAATATACTTAGCTGGTGATGATGACCAAGGTATATATAAATGGAATGGTGCAGATCCAAAATACTTTACTACTTTTTTTCCAGGTCGAAAAGTAAAGTTAAGAAAGACTAGAAGATTTGGTGCAGCTATTCATAAATTTTCACAGATAATAAGACGGGGTATATTAGATAGTGAAGAAAAAGAATATGAACATACAGAGAAAGAAGGATCTGTTAAGAGCTATAGAAATTTTACTGAGATACCATTTAATGAAATAGAGGGTAGTTGGTTTATATTAGGTAGGGTAAATAGTAGTGTTAATGAACTTAGGATGTTAGCTAAGGATGCAGGTTTATATTTTAAAGATAATAAAGATGTTAAATGTTTTGATGTTAAACAATGGGAAGCTATTAAAGCCTGGACACATTTAAGTAATGGTAAAAAATTAAATAAGATGCAGGCCAAAGTTATGTATCAGTATATAAGAGAACTATCTGATCCTAAATTTAGAGCAGAAAAGTTTTGGTCTAACCAACCAGACTTTCAAGAATATGATTTTAAAGAGTTAAAAGAATGGTGTGGTTTAGATTTACCAGATGAAGCCGAGACTAAACAATGGTGGTGGATACTAAGAAGAAACTTTAAGCCTAATCAAATAAGACACTTCATAAGATTACTTAAACGATATGGTCAAGCAGAATTAAATAAAGATCCAGTTATAATAATAGATACGATACACTCAGTTAAGGGGGATGAAAAGGATAATGTAGTATTGTATGGTAAAGGTAATTACCCATCATCATTTAAACATAAGAACTCTGAAGAAAAAATTAACGAAAGAAAAGTTTGGTACACAGGTTCAACTAGGGCAAGAAAAACTTTACATCTATTAAGAACTGACTATAAGTATAACTACCCATTGGGTGCAGATTATTTAATATATGTACAGGAGAAAAATGACAAACAGTGATATATTTAAAGACGATTTCCCAGAGAATAAACAAATAGGGGGCAATCATTATAAAAACTTTACCATACAACCTTACGAATTTATTTCCAAAAACAATCTCTCTTTCTTTCAAGGGTGTGTTGTTAAATATGTTTGTAGGTATTTAAACAAAGATAAAATAAAAGATTTAGAAAAGATAAAACATTATTGTGATCTAGAAATAAAAAAACTAAAGGATAAAAAATAATGTACTTAAATGCAAACATACCTGTAATAGAATGTTGGGTAAGAGGTAACTACTTAAGAGATCAAAAAGATTCACACGATAAATATTTTGAAGTAGGAGTATTTGGTTTTAGTTCTATTCCTAATAGAGTACCTATGTTTCATTTTTTAATGGAAGATGGAGGCTTATGGTGGAGAGCTCCTATCTCAGCTTTCTGTACTAAACCAGGAGTAAAAGAAGTACCCTTAGATGAATTAGTTATGTGGGATAGTTTTAGTTATAATGTAAGTGTTACAACTTTCTATGAATTAGCTGGTGCTACTATGCAATATACATCAAGAAGAAAGATATTAAGAAAAGGTAAATATCTTTTTACTATAGATTGGTGCTCTGGTGATTTTAATGAACTTAATTTTGGTTACGCTGAAAAACCAGATCAACATAAGTGTGGTCATGTTCTTGAATTAGAAGATGGTAACTTTGCTATTCAACCTAATAATAGACTTAAAATGTTTGATGCATCTATGGGTGTTGATCCATCTAAAAATTTAATTAATAGATTAGTAAGTAATAAAATATACTCTGTAGAGAATTCTTCTAAATGGATTACTGATGAACATGAGGAAGGTAGTTATGATTATGATATTAAAAATTTAGATGAGGATAAAAAATAATGGGCGGCTTACAACTTAACATGAATTTTAAAAAACATATTTGGTCTTCCCCATCAGAGTATAAAGATTTAACTGGAGCCACTGAAATAGCTATTGACTTAGAGACTAGGGATGAAGGAATAAATAATGGTTTAGGGGCCGGCTGGGCTTTAGGTAAAGGAGAGATCATAGGGTTTGCTGTAGCTGTAGAAGGATGGCAAGGTTACTATCCATTCGGTCATTTAGGTGGCGGTAATATGATACCGGAACAAGTTAAGGCATATATGAAAAGTGTATGTAGTTTACCTTGTACTAAAATATTTCATAATGCTCAGTACGATGTAGGTTGGTTACAACAAGTAGGAATTAAAGTTGAGGGAGAGATTGTTGATACTATGATTGCAGCAGCTCTTATAGATGAGAACAGATATTCTTTTTCTTTAAATAATTTATCACGGGATTATTTAGGAGAACTAAAAGCTGAGACTGATTTGAAACAAGCAGCAGCAGACCATGGTGTTGATCCTAAAGCTGAGATGTGGAAGTTACCTGCAGAACATGTTGGTTATTATGCTGAACAAGATGCACGACTCACGCTTCTATTATGGCAAAGATTTAAACAAGAAATACAATTACAAAGTTTAACTACTGTGTGGGAAATGGAATCTAAGTTGTTACCTAACTTAATTAAGATGAGACAACGAGGTGTTAGAGTAGAAGTGGAATTAGCTGAAAAACTACGAACAAAAATGAGGATCCAAGAAAAAGAACTCCTATTGGCAATACGAAAAGAATCAGGAGTAGACACAGACATTTGGGCAGCACGCCAGATTGCCATAGCTTTTGATAAGCTGAAAATAGAGTACCCACGTACCCAAAAAACAGACGAGCCATCATTTACTCAAAACTGGTTGGTCAATTGTCCACACAAAATTGCTAAGTTGATTGTTCAGGCTAGAGAAGTTAATAAATTTCATAATACGTTCCTATCTTCTATCATGAAGTACCAGGTCAATTCAAGGATACATGCAGAAATAAATCAACTTAGATCTGATAGTGGCGGAACTGTATCCGGTAGATTGAGTATGTCAAATCCAAATTTACAACAAGTGCCATCCAGGAATAAAGAATTTGGTCCACTGATTAGAGCTCTATTCATTCCAGAAGAAGGATGTAGATGGGGTAGCTTTGATTACTCTCAGCAAGAACCACGAATGACGGTTCATTATGCAGCAAGTATTGGAGAAGGTTATGAAGGATCAAATGAATTAGTAGAGTCTTATAAAAATTCTAATGCTGACTTTCATCAAACTGTAGCTGATCTAGTAGGTATTGAAAGAAACCAAGCTAAGACTATTGGACTAGGCTTAATGTATGGTATGGGTAAAAATAAATTAGCCTTAAGCCTTGGGGTAACTAAAGAAGAAGCTGATGTTTTAATTAGTAAATACAATAGAAAGGTACCTTTTGTTAAAATGTTATCTGATAGATGCATGCAAACTGCTAGTGAAAAAGGAGTAATTCGTACTAAGAAGGGCCGTAAATGTAGGTTTGATAAGTGGGAAACAAGAGACTTCGGTTTACATATGGCTGAAACATTTGATAATGCAGTAGCCAAATATGGTAGAGATGGTATTAAAAGAGCCTACACTTACAAAGCATTAAACAGATTAATACAAGGCAGTGCCGCTGATCAGACTAAACAAGCCATGCTAGATTGTGTAGAAGGTGGTGATCTACCTATCTTACAAATACACGATGAGCTTTGTTTTAATATAGAGAGTGGTGCAAAAGGAGAAGAGCAGATAAAAAAAATTAAACATACTATGGAGAACACAATAGAATTTAAAGTTCCATTTATTGTAGAGTATGGTATTGGCAAATCTTGGGGAGACGCTAAGTAAGTGTTTACCAGAGGACTAGAACCAGAAGCTTGGTGTGGTGGTTTATTTGATGGAGAGGGGTGTGTTCAATATAAAAAAGATTATCCTAAAGGTGGCCATAAATATAAATGGAGAGTATCAATGGAAATTAATATGGTCCACTTAGATCCTATTGCAGAGTTTCTAAGAATAATTGGTGTAGGTACAATTACACATAAAGCTAATTTAGGATTCAGTAGAAAAGATCAGTGGCGTTGGAGATGTTCTCATCAAAAAGCTTTGATAGCTGCTAAGAAAATTGTTAACTTTACTATTGAGAAAAAACCAAAACTGTTAGCTATAATTAATCATTACGAATTTGGGCAGACAAATACTCTAAGGACTCCTGAACGTTTTTTACCTAGGTCTTAAGCGCTTTGTTGTATTCTACTTGCGGTTAAGTTTTCTTGAACATCTTGATGCTTAATAGTATTTCTTTGAGACTTAATCTCTCTTTCTATTTGCAACATCTCGACATTACAACCACCATGTGTCAGAAAACCTGCTGACCACTTATGCTCCAGGTGTTGAAGCTTCTTTAACATTTGTACTTTTTCCGGACTCAACATTTATTTCCTCCAAAGTTATGCCAGTGAATTTAGGTGTATAAAAATCTGTGTTAACTTCTTTTATCTTACCTTCACTTGCAAGTTGAACAAACTTATCGAGAGCCTCTTTGTCAGTGGGTGCATCAAGATTAGTATCTAAATACTTTCCTCCCACACGAGCTTGGATACGATAAGCTGTCATAAGATATTATAAGATATTTTAACGGACCAGTCAACATTGTACCCTTGATTGTCAATAGCATAACAAAATGCCTCATAAGAGGTCACAGAGCCACTCAGAGCTTCTACTCTTTGTTTAAAGGCCTTGCCACTATGATTTGCTATAGCTATGCATCTCTGTTGATCTGAGACTGGATTTTTAATTTGTTGAATACATTTTTCTGTCATATTTGGCATTTGGTAACATATTGATGCTAATAATATATACTTTATAATCATTCTAAATTAGAAGTTTATTGTCTTTTTTACACATAAATTTTATATATATGTCATGTTTGTTTACTTCTTCTTTACCTATTTCTATAGTTTTTTCAAGTGATTTAGTATAGCCATCAACCATACAATCATAGATAGAGTTATAAGGTGGTTCAAAAGTAAATGGTTGTAAACAAGTATCAGATACTCCAGAACAAATAATAATAGTTAAAAGTATTTTCATAATTTTCTTGACTATCCCATGTATCCCATGTAATTAAGATTTATGAGATTTAAATGTAATAGTTCAGTAGCCCAGGGTATCATGAAAGACTTAGACCGACAATTATCTAAAATGCCAAGTAATGATTCAGACGGTACACCTACTGAAGATTCAATGCATTTAGATAGTTACATTGATGCAATCACTATGATTTCTGCGTATGATATATCAGGGAAAAAATTTTATCCTTTTGGTAGAACAGCAGCCATAATTTTTGTAGAAGACGAAATACAAGAACGAAAAAACCAACCAACCGGAGACGAAAAATGATAGAAAAAATGAACGCTGAAATGGCGAGACTGAATAATGTATTGCCTTTAGGACAACAACCAGAAGGCAACTTAGATCCTATGGGTAAACTAGAAGAAGCTAGAGATGGATTGTTTAAAACTATAGATATTCTTAGTAAAAATTTAAAAATATTTAAACAAAAAAATGCCGAACTAGAAGAGGGTGTAAAACAATTAGTTAAACAAGTTAAAATATTGGAGAATAAAAATGGACATAAATAAATGGAAATCAATTGCTGTAGCTAAACAAGATTATTCTTTACTAAAAGGTTTATGTAAAAATAAATTTAGAGCCCCAGGTGCAATGATTAGTAAGTTAATAAATGATTATGTTATTCACTTAGCTAAAAAAGAAAAAGTAACTGTAGATACAATGAGAAAAAAATTATTGAATGGATCAAAAGAATAACAAAATTGATTGTCCAATTTGTAATGGCACTGCCTTAGTTAAGGTGCCATATAAACTTGCAATGGAGGATGTTATTGTTAAATGTTTAATATGTAAAGATGGAAAAGTAAATGAAGATGAAGTGGGTAAAGTTTATACTGATACTGATGGTTTTAAACGGATGCTCAAAAATTGAATTTAATCCTTGGACTACCATTGGTAAACAATTAATAAAAATGGAGAAAAAAAAATGATTGAAACTATAATAGCTGTTGAGATTGCTTTATTAATATTTTATGTTTTAACTAATTAAATAATATGATGAAATGGATAAATGAGATAAGATTTAATTTAGAAATTTTGTGGATTGACCACCCACATTTAATTATGTTTATGATTGGTTTTATAGTGGGAGCTGTGTTTATATAATGGACATATCACTATTAAAAATAACTAAGATGAAAAAATTTGTTAAGTGGATGGAAGTAAGAAATGTAGATGTAAGGTTATGGGATCTTTATAATCCTTTAGGTAAATATTATCAAAGTTTAGAACGTAGAGATAAGATTGCTAATGAAAGAGATAGCTATATTAATAAAAAAAGAAAAACTAGGAACAGTTGGAGAATGGCATTTACTAGGTTTGGAAGATTAGATAGGACCCATGATGTATATAGTTTTGTAATTAAGAGATGGAAAAATCATTTTAAAAAAAAATAGGGAGAAAGAAATGGATGATGCGATAAGAAATATAGAAGAGATGGAAGAAAAAATTAGGGTGTTAACTCGTAAAAAAGATTTATTAAAAGAGATTTGTAAAAAAGCTGGTAAAGAAATTAGAGAATTAAAACATGATAATAAGTTGTTGGCTAATGATATAGCTGACATGAATAAAGTTATAGAATCGTTTGAAGAAAAAAACGAACCCTTGAGCCCTAAACTCTGATAGAGTATACTGAACCCACTGTCATTTAAGTCTTGCATTAAATAAAATAATTTTATAATTATGGGTAGAACAAAAAAATTACTAAATTGTAATAAATGTAGAGGCAGCGGAATTGTCTTTGGTGTCAGTAACGGTTACATCGAACATATATGCATTTTCTGTAATGGATCAGGAACCAAGAGACACGCTTCACGGCCCTCAGAAGCTAAAATAGTTACAGCTATAAAAATTTGCGAGGATTATGTTAAAGGGAAAAAGAACGGGTGGTATAACTGAGTTAACTAAAACGTTAATCACGTTATCTAAAAGACTTTCTAAATCTGAATATAATCGAGTAATATCAACGTTTTACGCAGTATTAAACGGTGTAAGTTATGGCTATGATGATCCACTTTCACCACAATTTTTAAATGATGCAAGGGATATAAGATCACTTCATGTAGGTCAGGGAATAAAAGAAGTTAAAGATAATGTTTTAAGTTTTAAACTGGTCAAAGGTGGTAAAGATGACTCAAAGTAATTATAATGAGGTTATGAATACCAGAGAAACATTAACAGATATAAAAGAATATATTAAATTTGAAAATTTAAAAGGCGCAGACATCACAAATATTATTGAAGATGTCCATGAACATTATGAGGTCGCAACTCGATTAAGTTGGAATAAATCGAAGGGCTATTATCATGATCTACTCACTAGACTTGTTAAAACTTATGGGCATTAGAGTGGCTAATGATTTAATCCATGAGAACCATGTCAATCAAGAACAGAAGTTGTGGAGACACGTTATATTAAATGCCTTTGAAGATGCACGTTTAAATTCTACTGACCGTAAATCATCATTAAATAAATTAGATGCTCATGATTGGATTAATGAATCTAAAGACTTTAATCAGATTTGTTGGTGGGCTGGTTGGGATCCTGATGAAGTTAGGATTAGATATAGAAAAGCTTTAAAAAATTTAGATATTCAGTTTAATGTTAAACATATTAAATGGCGTGAATATTACGTTTTATATAATGAATTAAAATTAGAAGCAGATAAAGATAAGCGTAGAGAGTTAAGAAAAGTTGTAGAAAAGAAGAGAAGAGATGTATTTGATTGTCAGTCGATTGTTATGACTACTTTTTTTATTACCGTGAAAGCTTAGTCATGGTGGTACCCTTCTTACATTCAGTATAAGGAACATGTATAATAGTACCAAATTTTTTGGGCATTGGCTAACGAAAAAGAGGGAGACTAAATTGGATACTGAGTGCCTTAAACAAATAAGGCCAGGAAATGAAACCTGACCTTACCCTAACTAAAAATGGAGCTTAAAAATGAATAATAAGCTTTCATTAGAGATATACGTATATTAATAGAAGTCAAGTCATAATCCGAGATACGTGGTACTGTGATAAATATGATGCAGTCTGTGGTAAATAAACAACAATCACGGTTCACGGGTCTTTCCTACTATACCCTCTCCTTAGAAAAAAAAATATTTTTTTTTTATTTGTAGGGAGAAATAACTAGGAAACTAGGAAAAACAGCGTCAAATAAGGAAAGTAGAGCAAAATAGACTAGGAAAACACTAGGAAAATTCCTAGTAGTTCTAGGAAAACAGAGGATCCAAGCCCTGTTTTTTAATTTATTTTTTTTTATTTGTAAGTAAGGGGTATATGCAGTGGGAGAAAATCGGTTATATTGAGACATGCCTAAAAAGAAAAATAGTTTAAAAACCAGTGAAGAGCTAACTATCAAACAAAGAATGTTTGTTGATAAATTAGTTAGTGAATGGGGCCAGATATCAAAAGTCGATGCTGCTAAATTTGCTGGGTACACATCTAAAAACAAATACGGGCCAACTGAGATTGCTTCAAGACTTCTTAACCCTGATTTAAATCCGCATGTTGTGAGATATTTAGAAAAAAGATTACAGAGAGAAACAGAAAAATATTCTAAAGATAAATTAAGGTCTTATAAAACATATGATATTTTAAAAGAAGCTGCATCTAAAAAAGGACAATTCACAGCAGCGATTAATGCAGAATACAGAAAAGGTCAAATGGCAGGATTTTTTGTAGATAAGAAAGAAATTAATCATATTGGATTGGAGGGTATGTCTCGTGAACAACTTGAACAACGCTTATCTGAACTTGAAACCAAGATCGGAGAAGGCAAGAACATCATTAACGTTTCGGCAGAAGAAATTACTTCATAGCGGTAATTGGATGGTTGTGTTCAATGAGATACACAATCCAACTATTAACTCTTCTGTTGGTAGTGTGTTAGTAGAAGTTAAGGATCATATAGTAGAGAAAGAATTAGCCAATGACAAAACTTATGAAAATGAAATTTAGGAATCTTGAAGTGCATATGGGTTATTTTTTAGGAATCTTGAAGTGACCATGGGAATTTTTTAGGAAAGGTAAAATATGAAAAAGAAAAAAAATAAAAAAAAATCAAAAAGAAAATTTAAAAAAATATTTCCTTTGAATACAAAAACGCTGGGCAATGATATAACAAAATATCCATTTGTAGAGATTGAGTGGCTTGATATTGAGGGTGACGCAGGTTGGAGTAATACAAAAGATTTAAATAAAGAACTTTTACCAACATGTGTATCTAAAGGTTATTTATTAAGTCAAAAAAAAGGTATTACTAGAATATTCTCTGATTATATAAAGACTAAAGAAAAGCCTACATTTGACAATATTGGTAATACAACTATAATTCCAACAGCAGTAATACAGAATATAAAAAAAATTAATTAGTGTTGATTATTTTTTAAACCACACTATGTAGTGTGTATGGATAATTTTATAGCTACATTATTAAGATTTGCTCTTTTCTATCCTCTATTATTTATATTAATTATTATATTTATTTCTTTTATTTTTTAAAATAATTTCTTGACTATCCTATTTTCATGGGATAATGCTCAATTTAACTTTAATAAACTAAAAAATGGAGTAAAAAATGAGTAAACAAATAAGTAAGGACAATAAAGAGTATTGGGAAAATAAACTTAATAGTAAGTTCCAAACTAAAATACAAGCTATTGAAAGTATGCACCTTGCAGAAATCAGAGAGAAGAGTGAAAGAAACTTTAGTAGCTTTACTAAAACGCTTCAAATTGAAAAGGATTTGAAAGCAGTTGATTTAGCAGAAAGTGATTACAATGCTTTTTTTCAAAGTATTGATAAACTGCTCAATGTTAAAAAAATAAAGTTAAGAGACGCTTCTCAAAAATTAGAAACCAAACTAAAAGATTGGTCAGCTAATCGTAATTGGGATAATAACAATTATAGTAATAGTAATGACAGAATACCTAGTTGGGATTTTGACAATAAAGATACTTACTCTTTAACTACTGATTTCTATAAATTTTTAGAAAATAAGTGTCATGAGGAGACTAAAAAAGCCTTTTATAAAACTAAAAAAGGTGAAGAGTTAAAAGTAATATCAGAAGCTAAAGAAGAGGCTATTGATTTATTACACTCTGACATGATTGGTTCAGAAGTATTAAAACATATTTCAGCTATTGCTAAAAAATCACAAATAGCAATTTCAATACCACAATCAAGCATTAAGCAATTATCAGCTTAAATTAACTAGCCCTATGTTATGAGCATAGGGCATTAAAGGATTTATGGATTGGATAGATAAAGACACTATTAGTATTCAATGGAGTACGCTAGATGTTAAGCAGCAATTAAAAGATAGAAATAAAAAAGAAAAATTAAATATTAAAGAATGTAGAGAAGTTTTATCAAGATGTTTAAGAAGACATGACGCTACAATGGGCTTATCTTGGGATATTATGGATATACATATTGATGATGTAATTGAAGAGAGGGATAAAAAAAATGACTAAAAACTTAAAGACAGAATATTATAGTGAAAGTAGGCATGATTGGATTGATGTAGAAACTATGTCAGATCGTCATGTTAGAAGAGCATTTATTAAAATGTGTAAAAAACAACCTACTTATGAAGTTATAAAAGAAGAGTTAAGATGTACTGAATTAAAGCTAGAAAAAATTAAAGAGGTTTTAAAATGGGGATAATCACACCAGAAAAATGGTCATTTAATGATTTCTCAATTATGGAGAAAGGTAAAATAAAACTTCATTTGTGGGATTACCATAAATGGTGCACATTAGATGTTAAACCAGAAAATATATTTAGTCGTTCAACTTTTCTTGTAAGTGCCATGACTAAAGACCAGAGAAAAATACATAGATGTTTAGTATTTAATTATCATTTAGAAGAGGCAGAGGATAGTACCATTGAATATATGAGTAATAGCCCTTTTGTTTTAAAAACCATAAAAAATAAATATGATAATGATGTTGAGAAATATATGGATAATTCCAGAGGGCGTTTTCATTGTCAGTATAGCCATTGTAGAATTGACCTAGAAGATAAGCAATATATAGCGTTAAAAAAGAGTTAATTTTTACTTTGACTTATCTTATTAAATAACTTATTAATGGGAGATATAACATAAGTTATATAAAACTAAAATAAGGAAAATAAAAATGAGCAATACAATAAAAAAAACTCAAGATATATTAGCCCTAAAATTAGACGCTAAAGCCTTTAAATATATTGAGATTACAGATCAAATAAGAGAGTTAACAAAAATAAGAACTGCCTTAAAAGATGAGTTAGTTCCAGTTATTGAGAACTTTAAAGATAAGAGAAAAAACTTTAAAGATATCAAGATTGGTAAAACTACTGTTGATTTCTTTTTAGAAGTGCTAGAAAAAGATATTAATAGGTTTGATACAACTACCTTTAAAAAAGATGAGCCCAGTCTTTATACAGACTATTTAAAATCATCTACTTCTATTGAGTTAAAAGGTAAAATACTTTCATGAAAAATAGCTATAAAGGTTATTGGTTCTGCTGTGAAACAATCTTTAGAAAAGAGATTGAAAACATATTGAACCCTAGAAAGTGGATTTTATTAATTGAAAGCAAAGCAAATAGTAAAACTCATGCAGTTGATTTAACCGATAAAATGACAATGGGGGAAGTTTTGGAACTAGCCTATAAAGAAATTGATAGACTAGTAATGGAAGAGAGTAAACAAGCATAAGTATTGATCTGCACCTATTATTGACCTATTAATAATGGGTGCAAACTAAAGAATCAAAGCTATGGAATAAGATCAAACTATTAAAGTTAAAAGGTCAAATTTTTCGCATAGAATCTAATACAATCAATGGAATACCAGATGTTTATTGGCTTATAAATGGTAGGTCTATTTGGATTGAACTCAAAGCAAATAATATCAAGAATTGTAATCTATCAAAGTGGCAATTTAATTGGCATTTAAAACATAATACCAATGGTGGCAGGGCATATATTTTGTGCCTAAAGCCCCACTTGGAGTGGGGCTTCCAAATTCTCGAGGTGCGTGAGCCGAGAACCTTGGTTCTTTTAAAAAGTTTCCAGAACCTTGATGAAGTTTTTAAATTTCTAGCACCATGAACCACGCCTCTTGGCTCTGAAACCTTGAAGAGCCTATGAGGGTTTTTTCGTTTGCGTTTAGCATTAGTACATGGGGAAACCTTGAAGAGCCTATGAGGGTTTTTTCTCTTCTATTTTACATTAGTAGTTTCAAAATCTTGAAGTGCCATTGAGGAAATTTTTCGTTTTGTTTAGCATTAGTAAGGCAGTAATTTTTTTTAAATTTTTTTAGAAGGCCCTGGAGCTGGTGAGCTCTATATATAAAGAATAAAAAACTTTAAAAATATGTAAAAGATTTATTGACAGGGTAACCAGTCCCATGTTAATGAGATGCTTAACTAAAATGGAGATAAAAAAATGAATAAAAAACAGGCTACAAAATGGGCTTTATCAAAAGATAACCCAAACCACGAAAAAAACAAATTGCAAGGCGGCTGGACCGAGAAGGAAGCAGCTGAAGCGGATGCAGCGGCAAGCTTTGGTTTTGATCGTTCGGACTTTACTGATACTGGAGAAGATCTTCAGGAACTTAAAGAAATAGTGGAGGGTAACTGATGCCATTATTAAATTATTACAGTCAAACTAAAATGGCTAAGGGTGAGAAATTCGGATATAAAACCGCAATTCTACATTTAGCCCCTTATAATATGAGCGGTAAAAATGTTTGCCCTAAGGCCGTGACTGGTCCTGGAGGATGTGTTGACCCCTGTTTAAATACATCAGGACGGGGCCAAATGAATTCGGTGCAGCAAGCCCGGATCAATAAGACTCAGCATTATTTTACAAATAAGAACGGTTTCTTATGGGAGCTCTCAAAAGAAATACAGCAGCTGAAGCAGCGGGCAAAAAATCAGGGCTTTAAATTTGCGGTCCGTTTAAACGGTACCAGTGACCTGGCCTGGCATCGTATGAAAGTTGATGGCGGTTCGAGTCTTATGCAGCTTCATCCTGATGTACAATTTTATGATTATACAAAAGTCCTAAATTATTTGGATCATGATATTAAAAATTATAATATCACCTTCAGCGACTCAGGGGCCAATGATGGAGACATTAAGCTGGCAATGACTCAGGGCCATAACGTGGCCGTTGTGTTTAAAAATAAGTTACCCAAAAAATATAAGGGCCGAAGGGTTATAGATGGAGATCTTCACGACTTAAGATTTAAAGATCCTAGAGGCGTGATCGTTGGGTTAATAGCTAAGGGCAAGGCACGACATGATACAAATAATAAATTTGTGAGGGTTTAAAATGGATAAGTTTTTCGCAATGCTGTTGCGGTTTGCTTTATTCTATCCGCTGCCGTTTTTTCTGGTTGTAATTGCCGTTTGTGCTCTTACTTAAGGTGCGTCAACTTGTCTTATATAATTCTCCCATTAAATAATTTAATAATGGGAGATAATAAATAACTAAAAAAAAGGGAAATAAAAATGTTAAATGAGCACAAAAAAACAACGGCCCAATATCAAAAGAATATGGCCTCGAATGCTAATACTGACGATCTATTTAGAAAGTTACAAGATAATGAAAATCAGTGGTTTGCATTTGATTTTATTTTAGATCATCTAAATGAAAGTCAAAAAGTTAGAATTAGAACTTATATAAAAGATCTAATAAAAGAAGAGAAGACAACTAAGAAATTGAGCTGGTAAATTATGGAAAATAAATTAAATACAGTTCTAGTTATCACCCTGGTATTAGTAAGCTTTGCAATTGCTTTCACTGGTGTCATATTAATGTTTAGTTTGGATGTGTGGTTAGGGTTTACAATGGCCCTGGCTGGTGTGGTCCTTGCTATACGATCAATGAATAGGGTTTAATATGGGCACAATGTATTTAGCTTTTATATTAGCCGTCTTAGTAGTTTTAATATTCGGTAAGAAATAAACCTAGTTCCCTAAGCCCGGCCCTAACAGGCCGGGTCCCTTAGAGGTACCAGTCGATTTTAAAACTTTTAAAATAAATTTATTCTTTAATTTTTAGATTTAAAAATTTTACTACTGCATACTTAGCCTTAAGTTGTCGGATATATAGAAGTAGTATACTGTGAAAACTCTAAAGGGACCCCTAAAGGGGACCAATGCTTTTAAAGGTAAGTTGTTATGCCAATAAAAATAGTGTAAAGTAAAACGTCTAAGGGACCCCTAAAGGGGACCTAGCAAATATATTTTATATTTATGGTAAACAAAGAATTACTAACTACAGAAGAACTTAGATTAAGACTCGAGAAGTTGATGATAGAACATATTAAATTATGTCAGGACAACTTTCTATATTTTGTTCAAGAGATGTGGCCAGATTTTATTTGTAGAAAAGAAAAGGAACCTTCTAAGTGGGGCCATCACCAAATAATTGCAGATGAATTTACTAAAATTTCAAAAGATAAAGTAGGTAGGCTTATTGTTAACATGCCACCTAGGCATACTAAATCTGAATTTGCGTCAGTTTATTTTCCTGCGTGGATGATTGGTAAGTATCCCAAAATGAAAATTATGCAGGTATCCCACAATGCAGAATTATCAGGAAGATTCGGTGCTAAGGTAAGAAATTTAATTGATAGTCCAGAGTATAAAAATATATTTGGAGATGTTAAACTTAGAGAAGACTCAAAAGCAAAAGGCAGGTGGGAGACTAACCATGGCGGTGAGTACTTTGCAG
>Ga0208814_1000624_pt1 | contig 19877 bp, 20 predicted proteins | sample MalvirAntarct_55_FD_184253 | JGI IMG/M metagenome (GOLD analysis project Ga0208814, IMG submission 184253) | Marine viral communities from the Global Malaspina Expedition - Malaspina viral metaG Antarct_55 (SPAdes) (version 2) | ecosystem: Environmental > Aquatic > Marine > Oceanic | place...
ATCTTGGGCCACCCTTTACTTTTGGTATAAATTTAATTTCTCAAAACATCACAATTATGGGGCCATTATCTGCTATTGCAGTAGACGATAGCGTTTTTTGGATGGGTGCCGAAGAGTTCTATGTTTATAATGGCTCTGTTCAAAGACTTCCTTGCACTGTTAGGGACTACATTTTTAATGACTTTAATTCGTCGCAAGCAGAAAAAGTTACTGCGGGAATAAATTCTTCGTATGGAGAAGTATGGTGGTTTTATCCTTCTGGAACTTCAAACGAAGTAGATAGTTACGTTGTTTACAACTATCAACAGCAAATATGGTATTATGGTAAGTTAACTAGAACTGCTTGGGTTGATAGGGGCATTAACAGTTTTCCAATAGCAGCGGGCACAGATCACTACTTGTATAACCACGAGTTAGGTTTAGACGACGGTAGCACTGAGCCTGCTTCTTCTATATCCAGCTTTATTGAGTCAAGCCAACTTGATATAGGTGAGGGTGATAGGTTTAGCTTTATTAGTAAGCTTATTCCAGATCTTACCTTTAGAGACTCAACAGCGACTTCCCCTACTGCAACCTTTACTCTTGAAACACGGAACTTCCCTGGTGGTGCATATCTACAGAGTAATGACAGTTCTGTGGTACAAAAGTCAGCGGCAACTGCGACGGTTGTTGAACAGTTCACAGATCAAGTAAATCTTAGGCTAAGAGGTCGTTCATTCGCAGTTAAAATTGCGTCTGGTGGGGCTGGGGTTACATGGAGACTTGGATCTCCTAGAGTAGAAATAAGACCAGATGGACGAAGGTAATGTCTAGAAAACTTGTTCTCCCCTTCTTCCCTGTAGCTCCTCAAGAATATAATCCTAACTTCATGAGTGAAGTTATTCGTTCTTTTTCAGTCTTCTTGGATCAATATCAAAACCCCGGAGATGGTAGAAACACTACATTAACGCTAACTAATATACAAACGGATGACTCAGGACTTGGTGCTGGAGAAATATTTGATCACGGAGGTGTATTAAGAGTACCTTTGGATTACAGTCCTTTTGTTCGAGGGTCAGAAGCAACGGGGTCAGTAGGCTCTGTAACGGTAACAATAGGATAAGGTTCATGCTCTTTATATTTAAAAAAACATCTGCTATGGTAGATTATAAGCTAAAAGGAATTTTGTAATGTTTGGTTTACCCGCTCTTTTTGCATTTTTAGGTGGAACAGGGACTCTTGCTGCGGCTCTGCCAGGTATGGCTACTGTTGGGATGGGGATATCCGCTATTGGCAATGCAGCTGGTGGAGGAGGTGGAGGCAATGCCGAAAATCCGTTTCCTAAAGGAGAACGGTTGCCAGATTATGTCCCTAAAAAGTTTAAAATATTAGTAGATCCATACACTGGAGAGTATTACGACTCCATAGAATCAAGAGACAAGGCTATTGCTGAAAGCAGAAGAAGAATGGGCGTAATGGCGGCGGCTCAAGGTGGATATATACAAGGATACAATACAGGTGGTTTTATTGAGGGGCCAGGCACAGGAACTTCTGATAGTATTCCTGCTTCTATTTATCAAGGCGGCGTTCCAGTTCAGGAAGCACGGCTCTCGGACGGAGAGTTTGTTATGACTAGAAAAGCTGTTGATAACAGCGGTGGTGCACCAGCTATGTACGCAAGAATGAAACAATTTGAAAATGGAGGGCCATCATAATGGTTGAATCAAGCAGTACAAGTGTTAATGTCCTTCCAGAGTACCAAGAAACATATTTAAAGGATCTGTTATCAAACGCCTCTACTTTAGGTGGTTCTGGTATGTATATCCCAGAGTACCAAACAGCGGGCATGACTGGTGGTCAGACAGCCGCCCTTAATTTAGGCTACGGTGGCGTTGGATCTTACCTTCCGATGATGCAGGCTGGGGCAAATACTCTTGGTCAAGGTATCGGTGGATACCAACAAGGTATGAATTATGCTACATCTGGGGTTCCTTTGTTTCAAGGCGGAGCGCAAGGCTATCAAAGTGTAATGCAAAATGCACCTGGTATGGCTGGATCAGCGGCTAATTTAGGTAATATGTATGGTGCACAAGGTGCTGGGTACGGATCTCAGGGTGCTGGATATGGTGCACAAGGTGCTGGTTTTGGTGCACAAAGCATTGGCACAGGAGCACAATCAGCACAAAATATAATGAACGCTACTGCGGCGGCAATGCCATATCAAGGTTTAGCGTCTAATACAATTGCTGGATCAACCCAAGGTTATAATCCGCAATCTTATCAAAGTTATATGGATCCATATACTGATTCTGTTGTTAGACAGGCAGAAGATGATGCCTATAGAAACTATGATCGGCAAGCTGGACAGATTACAGCAAGAGCCGTCGGTTCTGGTGCATTTGGCGGGGACAGAGAAGCCATAGCTCGACAAGAGTTAGGCAGAAACACTACGGATCAGTTGGCTCGAACAACAGGTCAACTAAGATCTCAAGGTTATCAACAGGCACAGAACCAAGCGCAAAATGCTTTTCAAAACCAGCAAGCAAGACAGCAGCAAGCGGGTCAATTGTTTGGTCAGTTAGGAACTTCGTTTGGTCAACTAGGCCAGCAAGGTGCACAAGCAGCGGGTCAAATGGGACTTGCGGGTCTTGGACAAGGAATTAAAGGCGCACAATTAGGGATTCAAGGTTCACAATTAGGACTTCAAGGATCTCAACTAGGGGCACAAACCGCTGGTCAAGGCGGCAAGTTAAATCTACAAGGACAACAATTAGCTTCTGGAGCGGCAGGCGGTCTTGGAAGTTTAGGTGGTCAATATACTGCTCTTGGTGGTCAGATGGGTAATTTATCTCAAGGACTTGCGAACGCTGGGCGGTTCCAAGGTCAGATGGGACAAGATTTACAAGCGGCTCAAGGACAAGACATGAACACGCTTATGGGTCTTGGTGGTTTTGAGCAGAGGTACAACCAAGCAGGGTTGGACGCACAAAGACAAACTACGATGGATCGTCAGATGCAACCTTACCAACAGATGGCCTTCTTATCTGATATCTTCAGAGGTGTGCCATCTACAGCAAGTACCTATGGCAGTTCTTACACTCCACCTCCAAGCTTCTTATCTCAACTTGGTGGTTTAGGAATGGGAATGGCTGGTCTATATAATAGTGGCATGTTCGGAGGACAGACATGAACGTAATGAGCCGAAAGATGTTTAATAAATCAAGACCTGCTCGCGATGCGTTAAACAAAGCTGGCGGAATCATGGACAGCTCACCAGAACTTATGCAAGAGGTTCAAGGTTATCCCGTTCAGGGAGTGCAGAACTTTGCTAATGGTTCAAATGTTAGGATACCTGGCCAAACTGATAAAATAGTAAGACTGTCAAGGGATCCAATGGGGGTTAATAGGCTTGGTGGGTATCCATATTATGGAGGTAAAAATACACGGTTTTTTAACAAATCAAAGTATGACCCTGAGTATGCAAGAAAGTTGGCGGAGTCGGGGGCTTTTGGAGAGGGCGGTAGAAAATTCATAGATCAAGCGGCTGGGGGCATTGCTAGTATTACCAATGCGGCTAGCGGTGTCGTAAATGATGTTTTAGGTGGTGCTCAATCTGTACTTGGCTTTGACGATGCTGCCATTAGAAGCGAACAAAGGTCTGATGACTATTATGATCAGGCAAAAAGAATGTTAATGGGCGAGGGACTTTCGTTGTCACAGAACCCCGACAACTCATTAATATCTGGAATTAAAAATGACTCTGACAGTATCAAGGAAATGAGTTTTATTACACAACCTTTTGGTGACTATTCTTCGCCAGAAGAGTTAGCTGGGGCATACCCAGAGATAGATGTTAGTATTCCAGCGGGTAGTTTAACTAGTAATGATGAAGCTAGGTTGCAAGATAGAGAAGCGGCTCTTTACGGTCCAACTAGCGGTATGAATGATTATTTAGCAAGAATTCAAGAAGACACAGATAAAGAAAAATTTGAAAGATTAAGAAGAACCGCAGCCCCTGCAACTAAGGAAGCAATTGCTAGAGAAGAAGCAAAATTAAAGAAAATAAAAGATGATGAAACTGCTTTTGCAAACGATTTAACAGCCTTTGGAGGATCGGGATCCCCAATATCAAGTGCAGAAGAAATTAAAAAACAAGTTCAAAGCACTGTGATTAATGGCTCTCCTCAAGAAAAACAAAAAGATCTAAAACAATTAATGGCAGAGTTTACGGACAATGCGCCTAAGTATGAAGGTATGAACAAAGGTCTTGCTATAGCTAAAATTGGATTTGCAATAGCAGCTGGGCAAAGCCCTAACGCTATGACAAATATAGCAAGAGGTTTGTCTCAAGGTGCAGATGAGTTTATTAAGGATAAAGCCAATAGAGATGCGTTTGACCGTCAATTAAAACTTACGGCATTGCAATACGGTCTTGGAGAACAAAGTAAAATCGACACACAACGTCGAGCAGATGACAGAAAATTCTTTGATTTTGTTGCTACAGAAGATGGTAGCTTTAAAGGTGTGCCTTTCAAAAAACGTCAAAATATTAGGGTGTCAATGACAGATATTATAGCAAACGGAGGGAAACTTCCTGCTGAGTTACAAAATCAAGAACTTTATCTTTCAGGTGTAGAGGCTGTTAATGAAAGGTCAAAATTAGTCCTTGAAGCGGCAGACAACCTTAGAAAAGAAAGAATAATTAAAGACCCAGCCGCTCAAAAATATAAAGGCGACTACACTACAGCATCATCAAACTTTAAAAGTGCTGAAAGAGGCGTTAATTATTTAGAGACAGCACTTATTGGAACTGCTGAGGACAAAGTGACTGGTGGTACAGCTGCTTTAAAAGACTTGTTAAGAAAAGGCGGATCGTTATTTGGAATTAAAGTAGGAAAAGAATATAAAACATTAGATGAAGCTAAAACAGCCATGTCTATTGCTTTACAACCTTTAATTAAAGTAACATTAGGCGAGACTCAATCAGCTAACTCAATTTCTAATCGGGATGTTGAGTTTTTAATAAAAGCTGTTTACGGTGATGACGCTCTGTCTAAAAACAGTTTTTCTTTAGCTACTGCGGATTCAGGTCAAATGATTATTAGGTTAAAAGGAGCAATTAAGGCAATGAGAGCTGCTCAAGCAAAAGATCTAAATACAATGAAAACAATTGAAGATCAGTTAGTAAGCCGAATATTACCGGGACAAGGCGAAGGATCGGGAATGACACTTATCAGAGCATCGCAGAGAGACGTAGAACCTTTCTTACCAGGTGGTGAGCGTACTGCAAAAGGATCGGGATTAGTACCTGCGGAAGAACCAAACACTTTCAATATAGTATTTAATTAAGAGGTTTTAAGTGGGACAAATAACTATAAACACTCCAGAGGGCCCTATTAAAGTTAATATTGAAGGTGATACTCCAACTGAACGAGAAACTCAGGCAATTTTACAATCTCTAACTCCTAAAAGAGAAGAGTTTGATATTATGAGTGCTTCTAAAGAAGAAATAGCTGGGTATGCTCGACGTCAAAGAGAAATGGGCATAGATCCCTTGACTGGCGAACAAATATCTGAAGAAGAATTTTTTCGTACTTATAAAGCACCTGGTGTTGATTATGGGACAGGAGTTTCAAGTAACAATGCTTTCTCACGTTATATGTTTGGTCGAGCCGACACAGAGGGCGATAAAAAACTTTACTTAAATCAATCTCTTGGTGAAGACGGATACTATCAGGACGCTCTTGGACGTTTTATTGCTAATCAAAAAGGCCGAGAAACAATGGGTCTTGGTGAAGGAGACGACATTGCGTTGGACGAAGAAGGTCTTTCTTGGGACGATGTAAAAGACTTTGCTGGCGAGTCTGGAACAGAAATAGCTGCGGGCACGGGTGCCGCTTTAATTCTTTCTGGGTACGGTGCTCCAGTTGGTATCGTTCTTTCATCTTTAGCCGCTGGCGGAGCAAAGATACTTGACGAAAAAATAGATGAAGCTCAAGGTATTCAATCACAAACAGATGACGAAGTACTTAAAGATGCAAAGTTTTCAGCTGGAACGTGGGCTGTAGGAGATGCCGCTGGACGTGTCTTATCAAAATTTATTGGCAGAATTATTAAAGGGCCAGGTGGAAAAGCAAATGAAGCCACAAGAAAAGCATATCGAGATGCAATAGAAAAAGGTTACGCTCCTACAATTGCGGGCATAGATCCAACCTTCAGACCTATCTTGGGCCGTTTACAAGCTGTTTATGAAGGAGTGTTTCCAAATAAAACAGCAGCGCAAAGTAATTTAAGCACAGTTTTAAAAGAACTTGAGGAAGCTGGTTTAGCCAACAAAGCTCAATTAAAAGATTTAGATCTACTTGTTAGAAAAGATATAAATAAATTTTATTCTACAGCCAACCAAGATTTAGCCAACGCAACTATAAAAATGGATAAGTCTGTTTTATCTGAAATAGATAAAATTACAGCAAAACTTAAAGGCGATAAGTTTGTTCCTAAGAATTTAGACACGTTAGTTAGAGAACGTAAAAAAGTTTTTGATGCAGACATTGATGACTTATATAAAAACATTGATGGAAAACTAAAAGATAAACAAATTATTCCTACTGCTGGAATTAAATCAGAACTAGAAAGATTAAGTTCTGAAAGCATTGCAGACGTTGGGGCGACTAATTTTGCTAAACGAGTTAGAGGTTTAGCAGAGTATGCAACAGCAAGAGAAGTAGGGTTAATTCGTACAGGGCTTCTTGATGCGTCTAAAAGCCCTGTACTAATAGCAGATGCAAATGTTGCGTCTTTAGGACGTTTAAAAGGGTCTGTTGACAGAGCTTTTACACAAGCAGAGATAGATTTAGCTGATTTAACAGGCCCCTTTAGTGGCGGTATAAGAGATCAGTTAGGCAGATTCACAGGATTAACAACAAAAGATGCCGCTGAATCTTTAAATCTTCTTAAACAAACAAACAGTTTATATAGAAAAGGCATTAAAAGGTTTGATAATCTAACTGTGCAATCAATTATTAAAGGTGCTCGAAACAATCGTTTAAACTATAAACAAATATTTAATGAAATTATTTTAAAAGACGACTCAGCAGGTCTCACTGAATTATTACAAGCTATTAAAGGCGTCTCTACGCAAAGAACATTAGGGTCTGCTGGTATTGTTAGATCTGATAGACAAGCAAATATTTTAAGCAAAATTAAGTATGGTGACAACGAAACTTTAGCACAAGCTGTTGCAAGAGCTAAAAATATGAATCCTCGTTTTGTAAAACTAGGAAACAAACCTGATAGCCCACTTATTTCACAAAATCCGACCTACAGAGACATAATGCGAGCTCAATCAGACGCAGTAGATAAAGCTAATAGAATGTCTGCTATAACTGGGACAGGAAAAGAAATTGCAGAAGAAGTTAGAGAGGGTTTAGCTAAACAATACCTGAACAAAGCAGTTAAAGATTCAATAAGCATAGATCTACCTACTGGAGTACGACGAGTAGATCCTTTGGCTCTTGCTGCAAACGTTAGAGAAAAAGGATCTGTTCTAAATAAATTGTTTGGACCTGATAAAAAAGCATTAGATGATGTGCTTGAAGTGTTGGAAAGAAACAAAGCAACTATTGCTCCAGAGGTATTAGATCAATTAGACAACTTACCTTTAGGCCCAGCATTACGAGAGTTTCAAGCGGCGCAAATTCTTAGAAAAGACCTAGACACTAATACTGTTATTAACACTTTAAAATCAACAAACAATCCAGATGTAATAGCTCAAACTGTATTTCAAAATGCAAACTCTGTTAGAGAAGCAAAAAGACTTTTACCAGAAGTTACTATGGATAAAGTTAGAGATGCTTCTATGGGTAAGATCCTAAGACAAATAGGAGCAACAACAGACACTGCGGGGGGCATTAGATTAACAGATGATTTTATTAATGCGTTTCAATCAGGATCACTTGGCAAGAAACTTCAATCTGTCCTTAGAGGTTATGGTGATGAAACAGTTGAATCCATGTTTGGTGCTCAAGGAGCAAAAGGATTAAATTCTTTGGCTAATAGAATGGTTCAAGTATCTAATGCAGAACTTGCTGGTAAAGGTGGATTGGCTGCACCACAAATTGCTCTTGGATTTACTCTTGGTAATTTACTGATGAGTGGTAATTTCTTTTCACTTCTTGCTACGGGTGCTGGTTTTAAATTTATGTCAGCAGCTTTAAGAAACCCTAAAGTTTTAAAAATGATGATGGCGTCTAGGTCTAAGTTATCTGTTCTCAGGGGTGATATTTTAAAAGGAAAAATTGTTTCAGGAGATCCATTAGGACAAGGCGCACAGGCTTTTACAGAATTGTTAACTCAAGCAATAGCGCAAGCAAGTGTAGAAGGTGAAGAAACAGGTAGGCAACAAGTTCAAGCTGTCGCAAGAGTTAATAAGCCCGTTGTTCAAGAAGCAATTAGTCAGCTCCCCGCACCAATTAAAGCAGGAATATCTAACTTAATGCCGTCCGTTGCACCTCCAAATCAGGCGTCAAGCGTAAGCAATATAAATCCTATTGTATTACCTAATCCAAATGACCAAGTATTAGCCGAAAGACTGAATGCTGCAAGGAGTGCATAATGAAACAGAACTTTGAAGAATGTATGGCGCGTCTCCTCGAACACGAAGGAGGCTACGTTTGGCACGCACAAGATCCAGGTGGTGAGACAAACTTTGGTGTAACCAGGGCAACTTACGAACAATACGTTGGACGCCAGGTTATGGATGGAGAAATGGAAGGTTTAACCCACGACGATGTTTATCCAATCTATAAAGAAAACTATTGGGATGCTGTCCGGGGAGACGATCTTCCTTCTGGGGTTGACTGGAGTTGCTTCGATTGGGCTGTGAATTCTGGAAAATCCCGTGCATCTAAAGCATTGCAACGCATTGTAGGTGTTGAAGCAGATGGTGGCATCGGACCTATGACCTTGCAAGCCGTGGCAGAAGTAGAGCCAGAAGAAATTATTAAACAAATGCACTATGTTCGAGACAACTTTTACAGAAGCCTCGATACATTTGAAGTGTTTGGCAATGGCTGGGTAAGACGTAACGATGAAACAAAAGAACAAGCGTTAAATCTTCTTTAACCAACCTCTCCCCAATTGTTTCCTAACTCTTGATCCACTTTACTCGGAACTTTAAGCTCTAACCCTGTCTCCATAATCTCTGTGATCTTGGCGGCTTGTTCGTCGCTTTCAACACTGAAGCACAGTTCGTCATGCACGGTCATAAGAGGCACTAAACCTTCCGCATAGCAGTCTGCCATAGCTTTCTTAGTTTGGTCTGCTGCCGAGCCTTGTATCAGCTTATTAAGTGCCTTGTATGTAAACGCACGTCTAATCCTTTGAGGTCCATACTCTATTTGAGCCTCCTCAAGTCTCATAGCTTTATTATAGCCAAAGGACGTAGGTTCCCACATATTAAACCGACAACGCCTGCCCAGGATTGTTGTTATCTTTCCATTCTTTTGTGCAATGCGTGAAACTTTGTCCGCTAAACCTTTAACAAACGGAACCTTATCATGGTACAGTTCAAGTAACTCTTTAGCTTCCTCTAAATTAATTCCCATTGTAGCGGCCAACTTGGCTTTACCCATTCCATACATAATTCCCAGATTAACCGTCTTAGCTTCCTTACGTTTAATGCCTGCCATGTCCGCTACCATCTGATGGAAGTCAGCATCGCCCTTATGATACTCTTCAATTACGCTATCAATTTGTGCATGTCTGTCTGATCCAGATAAAGACGCACAGTAATGCACGAGTAATCGAGGCTCTTGACTAGAGTAATCAAAGCTTCCCCATCTCTCACCGTCTTCTGGAATAAACAATCCACGGATCAAGGACTTAATCTCAGGGTCTCGCGCGGGTAGCTGTTGCAAATTAGGGTTAGAACTGGAGAACCTTCCTGTCACCGTGCCTCCGTCATCGGATCTTAGCTGATGAAACTCCGCATGAATACGTCCTTTGTGTGCATGTTTAAGAATACTATCAATAAAAGTGCTCTGCGCTTTATCTAACTCCCGGAGACGTAAGATATTTGCGGCAATCGAATGCGGACACCCTTGCAACCATGCCTTTGTAAACGATGGCTTGTTAGAATTCTCTGTCTTGTTGTACGGTATGTTGTGATAGTCAAAAGCTTTAGCCACACTAGTTGATACCCACGGCTCAACTTCAAAGCCCACGTCTTTCTTAATCTCTAAATTAATAACCTTCTTCATTGCCAGAAGATCTTTCTTCACACGTTCCGCACCATCAACATCCACTCGAACACCGCGTTCACGCATATCAAGCATTAACGGTATTAGGCTTGTCTCTAGTTCAAAGATAGACGTTAGCTCTTGTGCACCAAGCTCGACTTCAAACCTGTTCCATAGCTTCAAGGTCATTCGAGCATCTTGTTCTGCGTACACCCCTACGAACTTTGCAGGTAATTTCCACAGCTCGCTTTTAGGATCCACACCAAAACTCTTAGCTGCCGCCCTTAAACCCTTCTCGTTCTTTCTCATGTCGATGTAATCTCTGCCAAGATTATTTAGACTGTAACTAAATCTGTTTTCATCAATCAATGGAGCCGCAACCATCGTATCAATGATCTTGCCCTCGATCTTAACGCCTGCCCATCTTAACCAGCCAGCATCATAGGTTGCGTTGTGCATGATCTTAGGAATATTTGGCGTTGCTAATTGAACCTTTAACCATTCCATAACACGGCGTTGTGTAAGGTTGCCTCCCCCTTGGTGCTTAATCGGATAGTATCCGTCAAAGTCTCCCGCAGAAATTGCAATCCCTACAATAAAACCGTCGTTCCGCGCCCAACCTGGGCCTAGTGTTGTTAAGTTTGGATCACAGGTTTCTAAATCAATTGCCATGTAAGTGCATTTTGTTAGATCAGGAAACTCATCTGGAGCTGTCCAATCCGTTTCAATCAGATTAAACTCTTCTCGCTCCCAAAATGATAATGTACTATTTCCTCTAACCATTAAGAGTTCTCCTCATCATCGTATAAGATCGAGCCTCTGATCCAAACATCCAAGGCATCTCTAGGAAAAGAACCTGATCTATTGGAAATAACCTCGCCATTCTTAAACAAAAACAAAGAAGGAATACTACGAACGCCTAACTTGCTTGGTGTCCCCGGATTTTTATCAATATCCATCTTAACTATTTTAATTTTACCCTGGTACTTTTCTGCAAGCTCCTCAAGTGCAGGTGCTATCTGCAAACATGGCTTACACCACTCCGCCCAAAAATCTACTAACACTGGAACATCGCTCTTTAGAACGTCTTCCTCGAACTGCTCATCTGTACTGTTTATCATTCTTCGCCTCCTAATGCTGCATAACCGCAAATGTCTACCCAACTATCCTCGTGATCTGGTGTCTCGATTAATCTGGATACTTTTAATTGCACCAGGCATAAATACACTTGGTCAACTGTAACGTCTTGATCAAGAATCACGGACCACAACCTTGCCACACGCATGTGGTTTACGGTTGCATCACCATAGTCCTCGGCTCTGGGACCATTGATATAGCCCTCTGCTTTTTGTAGTATTTCTTCTCGTCTCATATATCGTACCTGTACTTTGAACTTGTTTCTATTATGTGCAGATTTTCTTTTGTTCTTGTTATACCTGTGTAGAAAATCCTGTGCTCGTCGTCGGGAAATCTGCTGTTAACGCATGGGTAAGCGGACTCTGTTAACAACATTATATTATCATCCTCCCCACCTTTCATTGCGTGTATCGTTGATAATTTTATTCTTGGCTTACTAAGATCCTCTCCTCGACTGACAAGAGATCTCATGTAGCTCTTGTCGTCCAAGGACATATTTACAATGCTACTACCTTGACATTTTTTTTCTGCAATCCATCCGTGGTTCTGGACTAACTCGTCATAGTTAAGCATTACATCTTCCTCGACGTACTCCAAGGTTTTAGCAAAGCCTCTTTTAATAACAGCATTAGGCCCCTGCTTTGGTGCAATCTTGTACAACGCACGAATAAGCGAAACAGATACCGATAACCCTTCGACCAAAGTATTCCACGTTTCTATGCCCCTCATCAAATCTGGGTTAAGACTGGGTACGCCAAACCGCTCAAATAAATACCCGTTCTCCCTTAGTTCATGTGCAATGGCACTAATTACTTTATTGGTTCGAGCCATGATCGTCCAAGAACCCTGATCAATGTCTACATCATACCAATGAGAATGATAATTAATCGTTCCCTCATGCTTTGTTGGCAACCAGTTCTTTTCATACCTAGTGTCTATTCGTCTAACTATTCTATTAGCAAGTGCGTGAACTGCGTTGGGCACTCGATAACTCTGCTCTAAAATCTCTACATCATCACAGATTTCCATGAACTGCTCCACTCGAACGCCCATCCATCTGTGTACTGCTTGATCATCGTCTCCTGCGTACCATATGCGTTCCGCTGAAGACCTTAACAGCTTAACTTGTTCCCATTGTAGCGGCGTAAGATCCTGTGCCTCATCAACGATTAAAACGTCTAAGGAAGGTGCAGACCCTTGATCAACAAACTGCTTAATCATGTCTGTGTAGTCGTATTTACCGTGCTCAGATTTATAAAGAGAGTACATCTCATCAACCTTCTTTAACATAGGCCAACTCAAGTTGTAGTTCCGAGAATCATTGTACTGTTCTTCTAGCGATATCATACGCAAGGTTGCTCGACCTATTTGCTCTAAGTACTTGTTCCCCTCTTGCACTGAAGCAGGAAGCAATCCATCTGCTAGTGCAGCCGCAGTGTTATTGTCAAAGATCAAGCCTAACTCCAGACCTAACTTTTTAAAATCGTACCTTGAGATAACTTCTTCGGTTTTCATGCCTAACCACTGAAACCCAGTAGAGTGTAGTGTTCTAAACCAAGGCACGTCTCTATCAGATAAACCTAGTTGCACGACTGTTCTGCTCTTAGCCTCCTCGATGGCTTTCTTGGAGAAAGAAACAAACCCTATCTTCTCTGGCGGAGTTCCATTGCTTAACTCTTCCTTTACAATGTTAATCAACCGATAAGTTTTACCGCAACCGGGAGGCCCAAGGATTAATTTTTCACTCATCCTTGGCTCTCGGTCTCTGGTCTATCCACTCTTGGATATCTGTCTCCAGCCATCTTACTGTGCTATTTTTCTTAGCTTCACCAAATACAACAGGCTTTGGAAAGTTCTTCTCCTCCACCCATTTGTATATCGTTGATCGAGAAACACCGAACTTATCGGCTATCTCTCCAATCTTAACGTAGTTCTGGTCTCGCCACTCATTAGAATGGGACTTCATTTTCTAACTCCTTTTGATTAGCAGGTATTTCTACCTCGTTAGCTTCAAACTTAGGAACCCACCAGACCCTAATGTTTGTCCACTTGCCGCCTTCTGTCTTCACCTTATACTGACCGTGGCAGCTTTCATTTCCATTGAGATCTTTTAATCTCTGTTGGATTTGTGGTCTATTGTACAAGGTAAAACCCCTCTGTCTTAAAAACTCCTGTAAGCCCTTCATCGTAAAATACGTGTAGTTATCCTCTGTCCAAGGTTTACCCATAGACAACTCTTCTGGAAACTTAGCTCGAATCCTACTCATGCAGAACACCTCAAGGAGTTCTTTGAACTGACCAACACTGGTCAACTCTTCAGCAACATCTAAAGTTGTGGCGGAGGTTAACAAAGCATTGACCATTGGTTGCCATTCAGATGCTTTAGCCAAAGGAGGCATAAAGTTTATCTGCTCCATGCAAGCCCTTTGAAATTGTAAAGGCATCTGCAATTGCTCTGTTGTAATCTCTAAACGCTTGCCGTCTACATCTAAGAAATACAATCGAGGCTCGGACAAAAGTATCGTTAGTCCACCAATCTGCGGTACAGCCTCTGCATCACCTATACCAAATGCCCGTGACTTACACATTGTCTTATTGCAGTGACTTGCCATTGGCTCGTCCTTGCATGTGTAAAGGTATTCTTTTTTGTCTATCTGCTTCTGCAATCCAACTATCTCACTAGCTGGCAAAGGCGGTAGGCAATGCTTCTGGTTTAACTCTTCATGTTTATTCTTCCACGTATCTGGAAACTTTCTCTTCAAGTATAGCCCACCATTAAACATCGTCTTGTTTCTTGCTCCTTCTGGTATGCCCATTGAGAAAAACATCTGTAAGCAAGGTGGCGCATCTGAGAACTGTTCCCGTTGCGTACCAAAGTCAATTTTCTCTAAACCTGATATTGTCATCCTTTTCTTGTCTACCTCGTCAAGAAACTCCTCCAAAGTCATGTCATCACCGTTATCCTTAAAAGCGTAACGGACTGTATTCTCCTGATCAAAGTACGGTAGGTTAATAAAATTACCCACGTCTCCTCGATCTGCAAGGATACGATCTTGTTTGGGAAAGATCTCACATCCCGCGTAACCTAAAGCCGCAGACATCTCGCCTAAGTAATCTCGAATCTCGGACGCGCTTGTTTCTGTCTTCATAAACAAAAACAGATGTGCACCACCACTCTTCGATCTACAAACAACCAATGGTAACTTTAACTTTCGACACTTCTTTAAGACTTCGAGGTGATCAATGGGATAGGTGTCTATGTCTAGCACACCAAAATTACACAGGTTCTTATCGTTTATTGGTATTGATCCAACGCCCTTTGTTCCCTTTAAATGCCCCTCAATTAAATCCTTTGTTAACGGCTGCTTGACTATAAAACTTTTTGCGTCAGTCTTTCCGTTTGCCCGTCTCTTGTTACCTATCGTCGTCTGTCCGTGAGCAAGGTCTGAACCTCTAAATGCCGTCATAAAACGGTCTGTCAAAGACATATGTTTCTCCGTAAAAAAGAGGAGAGCCTCGAAGAGACCCCCCTCGTGTTAATTAAAAGGGTGCGTCTTCTTTGTCGCCGTGATCCTCGACTACCGCCTTGGCCTCACCCTTTTGAACTGACTTACGGAAACTAAGTGCTTCTTGTAGCAACGCTTCATCGTCTATAGTTTTAACCTTTTCTACAGACCAGTTGTACCAAGTACCCATGTCATTGCTTTGCTCGACAGTTGTTAGCCGCCAAACAGTTGCAAACAAAGATGGCGTTTTAAGAACACCGTTTGCATCTTTCATCTTTAACATTGCAATCTGTGACTTCCATCTTCGAGAAACAGATAGTTGAGTTGACTTCATATCAATAATCACAGGCTGATACATTCCATCCGCACTTATTAGCATACAGTAGTGTTGATCGCTCTTCACTAGCTCGTTACCATTCGATAGGATTTCCTTGCCGCCTGTTCTTGTCGCCCTGGCAATGCTTGGATCGTCGGCAGACAACTCTCCAACAAAACCACCACCACCTTGATCACGAGGTATAAACTCCAAATACTTTGTTTGTTGAAAACAAGGTACAACTTCAAAGCCTTCCTCGCCATTCCAGTAATTCCCCGTTACTGTATTAAACGCATCACCTTGAGACGCGCCTTTAATAAACCCAGCGTCGTTCTTCTTAATCTGTGGTGATAGTGCCTGTATTACACGCACGAATGGTATCTGTAGTTCTGAGGCTTCATAATCCGCCCCTTCCCCTGATAACAAATCGTCCATTAAACTCGCAGGTAAAGTTTCTTTCTTTGTAGTAAGTTCCGACATTATGATTTCCTCCTTACGTCAGCAGTTCGAGCCACAAAAGCACCGAACAAATCTAGATCAATTGGTAAGCCATTTTCCACTCTCTCGCGGACAAAAGCCTTTAAAGTCATTGCATGAATGTGCGTCTTTGATTCTGGGTGATAGCCTCTGTTCTCAAGATCAACCATTAGTGATCCTGCAACATTGTCCTCCCCTCGACCAAAAGACAGAACGACATCGTTCTTTATAATGTCGTCCAAACCGTTTTCACGAAGCCAATTAAAAGCTTCACCGCGCCGATCCTTGGGTATGCTTGCAGAAACAAATGGCTTTAACGTCACCGTTGCTCCCTCTACATCTACGCGCTCGATGCCCATTTCATCCATAACTTGTGGAATCATATCAATGGATAGTCGTTGCTTTTCCGCCTTGAGCTGTTTTAACTTATCTTCAACACCAAGAATCTCGGATGTTACGCCGTTAAGTTTAATAACCAAGTTGGATAGTTGTTTCCCGGTTTGCGTATCGACTTTATCTAGTGTCGAGGCCTCCGCGAATAGGTTTTCTTCAAAAATATCTGTCATCATGACAAGTACATCCTCTTCAGGTTTAAGTTGACGGCTTCTTATGAATACCGTAGGGTGACTCTATCGGAGGATATCGATGAAAGTCAACAACAAATTTAAAACTAAACCATATAGACACCAGGAAGAGGCGTACCGAAGAAGCGCAAATAAGACAGCATTTGCCTATCTTATGGAAATGGGTACTGGTAAATCAAAATCCCTGCTGGATGATATTGCAAGACTTTACACTGAAGATCAAATAGATTTTGCAATTATTATTGCCCCGAAAGGTGTGTATCGTAATTGGCTCGAATTAGAAATCCCAGCGCACTTCTGGGAAAGTATCCCTACCTCTGTGTCCAGTTGGCAGTCGCCAATGACAAAAGGACGAAAGGACGAGATCAAAGAAATGTGTGCTGCCACAGATAAAATGAAAGTGTTTGTTATGAACGTTGAAGCTTTCTCTTCGATTCGAGGTCGGGAAGCAGGTGAATGGTTTGGAAGGAAGTTCGGGGCCAGAGGTCTAATAGCAGTTGATGAATCAACCACGATTAAAAACCATAAGGCCAAACGAACCAAGGCTCTGATTAAATTATCAAGAAGTTTTAAGTATAAAAGAATTTTAACTGGATCCCCGGTTACAAACTCCCCGCTCGATCTATTTGCACAATGCGAGTTCTTAGGCACAGAGATGTTAGGGTTCAGCTCCTTCTATGCATTCCAAGCTCGGTACGCTGTATTAAAAAATGTAAAGATGGGCACTAAATCCTTTAATCAAATCATTGGCTTTAGGCACATCGAGGAACTAACCAAGAAGCTTGAAGCATTTAGCTTTCGGGTTCTAAAGGACGAGTGCCTTGATCTGCCCGAAAAAATCTATACCGCCAGGTATGTTTCCATGACAAAAGAACAACTCGATATGTACACACGGATACAAAAACAAGCACTACTGCTCTTGGACAACGGAGATTTAGTATCAACACCTGCGGTCATAACGCAAATGCTTCGGCTGCAACAGATACTTTCGGGGCACTTAAAGACAGATGACGGGGAACTTATATCGTTTCCAACCCAACGCCTGGATGCACTCTTGGATATTTGTCAGGAAAGTTCGGGGAAAATTATTATCTGGTCCAGGTTTAGATATGATATCATCTCGATCACAAAAACATTAAAGAAGATTTTCGGAGACGCTTCTACATCTTCATTCTTCGGGGACACATCAGAGGACGAAAGACAAAGAATAATTCGGGATTTTCAATCTGAGAGTTCTGGACTTAGATTTTTTATTGGAAATCCTGCAACCGCAGGTCGTGGCCTAACGCTGACAAGGGCCAGCACAGTCGTTTATTATACAAACGATTTTAATCTTGAAACCCGTGCTCAATCAGAAGACCGTGCACATAGAATTAGTCAGCATAACCCTGTCACCTATATTGATTTAGTTTGCGAGGGCACAATCGACGAGAAGATCGTAAAAGCTCTAACAGGAAAAATAAAAATGAGTGCAAATGTATTAGGAGAAAATGTAAGAAAATGGCTGAAGTTAAACCCCAAATCAAAAGCAGTATAGACGTTATTGTCGAATATAAAAAAGGTAACATGAGCAAGGATCAAGCTATCCAAAAGTTTGCAGCCCTAACTGGATTAAGTTGGGATCTTGCAACATCGTTCATTGAACCTTTGTCAAAAAGAAACATCGTTAAGTTTCCTGTGAAGTCAAAGGAATGAGCCTTTGCTCAGATTGTAGACAAGAGTTTGCTGTTTTAAATAAAAAACGATGTGCTCGATGTCACCAAAAATATGTGTGTATGTCACAATGGAGACAAAGGGGCGTACCTCAAGGTAAAATTAGTGCCCACCTTACTCCCGAAGTAGTAGAATGGCTTTGCGAACAGGCAGGTAAAAGCCACGTGGATATGGCAACTATTGTTAGTGCCATAGTAGTAGATGCCTATTATGATGAGGTAGAAGATGGAAAATACAATTCAAAAAAGAATTGATCGTCTCCAAGATTTAGTAAACATTGAAATTAAACTTGGGCGTAAAAACGAAAGAGCGATCTCAATGTTCAGAGGTGAGATGATACTTCTCTATAAAATGTTGTTAGAAAAAACCCCTAGCGTTGAAAGCTAGGGGCTAGGCGTAGCGAGCCTTAATCGACTAACGCATCCAAGAAAGGTATTGGTCGTTAGTTGTGGAGATATTTGATCCGTTTACCACGGATATGCCTCGCCCCTCTTATCCACTTGGGGCGACACAAAGGGTCATTCAAAAAACCTTTGTGCTATTCTATTTCTGGGTCTGAAAGATCAGAGTTATGATGAACATGATCCTTGGCAAACATATTTCTTCCAAAACCATTATCAAGTCTCCAGATATCATAATACTTATCCATGATCACCTTGAGCTGACGTGTATAATTTCTTTGCTCATGATCCGCAATCTCCCTTAACTTGTCGTGCGTCTCTTTTAACAAACCCACATTCTTAAATTCTGTTAATTCTTTTTTCGCCATTGGTTTCTCCTCCGCGATTATTTGTTTAACCCAACAATAAGTCATCTTATCGTTGTAAGTAACAGTCGTCCATTACTATTTTCTTGTTCTTAGGTAGCCCATACAAGCGTTTTCTTACAAGCCACCCCTCACATTCTTGTTTACTTCTAAAAGTTTCTTCAAACATAACTGTAGGACAAGTCACGTCTCCATTCAAAAGCACGCACACAAGTGCCATTGCTTTCCAAATCATAGTTGCTCCTTTATTGCCAAGCCAATATTCATGGCAATTTGTGGAACAATCGCGTTGCCTAATCCTTTAATTCTGTCCACCCTTTTGGGTATCCCATGAGCCACTCTACGAACATTGGGTTCAACTGCCCACCAGTCTTCTCCTGATTGTCCGTATGTTGAACTGCTACATCCAGACTGTCCCACGAAACTTTGCCGTTCCGAATTCGACCGCCCTGATAACCGCCCTTGTGATCCCTCGCCACTGGTGTCGGCCACATTCTCACCGCTCCTCCCAATGTCGTGCCCCTCTTCGTTCCGATTGTTTTGCCCTCGCCCCGAACTTGAGGATTGTCTTGCGTTGTTGGTGTCGGCCACATCTTCACTGACGTGGACAAACTCATCTGGTTTGCCGTGTCCATGTTCTTGTGATCCGAGGATAGTGGTGTCGGCCACATTTTCTCCGCGTGGTTGACCGCGTCCCTCAGTTTCACGCCCCATCGAACTCCTTCCTTGTTCTTCCGACTGAACGTCCCGTTCTCCAGTTTCACGTCTTGTGCTATTCCTCCTTCCACGTCGGATGCTGACGGAGTAGGCCAATTCACTGTGGGCGACGATCCAAAGTCTGTCTCTTTTATGGGGAGCATTGACACCGCAAGCTGGAACAACAAACGTCCTTGTGGAGTAGCCTTCGCTTTCCAAGTCAGCGAGCACTTGGTCGAGACCCATTGCGATGTGACCATGAACGTTTTCGAAAACGCACCAAGTCGGTCTTTTTTGTGCAACAATTCTAAAGATAAACGGCCAGATGTGGCGGTCGTCTTCTGTGCCTTTTTGCTTTCCCGCGACGGAGAATGGTTGGCACGGATATCCCGCCGTGAGGATGTCACAGTCTGGAACAAGTCTTTCTGGGTCATTAGCTAACTCCTTTACATCTGTAGCTATTGG
>Ga0208814_1000625_pt1 | contig 19830 bp, 37 predicted proteins | sample MalvirAntarct_55_FD_184253 | JGI IMG/M metagenome (GOLD analysis project Ga0208814, IMG submission 184253) | Marine viral communities from the Global Malaspina Expedition - Malaspina viral metaG Antarct_55 (SPAdes) (version 2) | ecosystem: Environmental > Aquatic > Marine > Oceanic | place...
TCACAAGAAGAGTACAGCAGCCTACAGACCACCTTCAGCTTCGGCTTAGGGGCAGTGGGTGCAGGTGCTCAGCTACTTGGACGTGCAGGTAAAGGTAAGAGTGGCTTAGGTGACACAGCAGGGCAGCTAGAGCGTGGCGCTATGCGTCAAGAGATTGATGCTGAGATAGCTGCAGCATTACCTCCTAAAGAAATTAAACGTAGTGTAGAAGCTATCAATAAAGCTTTTGATTCATGGGAGACTAAGTGGAAACGAGGCTCTGCTTCTTATGACCCAGAAGTAACACCCACAAACTTAGTACACGACATTATGTTAGGCGAAAATGGTAAGGGTGGCCTAGCTAAGATATTCAAAGATAACAAGATGCAGCTGGGCCGTAACGCTACTGTGTCTGATGTTATGACTAACCTTGTACGTCAGATACCTGAAGATGAACTAGCTACTATTAACACTAAGCTGCAAGGCTCTATTGGTGTTAGTCTAGGTGACTACGGCACTGCTAAGATAACTCTAGGTGACTTGTTAGCTAAAGATATTCGTAGTTCTGCACAGATGCTTAACATCATGTCACAAACACGTAAGACTATTGATGGTGGCCTTGCTCATGGCACGGCTATGATTGATAGCATCACAGGCCGTACTGACATCAAGAAAGATATAGCAGAAGAGGAAGCTAAAGCAGGACGTGCTAAGCTAGGACAGTATGGTCAGTCTGTATGGCGTAGGTTACTTGTATCTTCCCCTGCTACTACAGCTGTCAACGTTATGGGCTTTGGTCAGTATGCTGCAGGACAGGCTCTTTCTGATATGTTTAGCTCTACAAGCTTGATGACTGCATCATTGTTTCATGGAAACTCTGCTAAGGGTAAAGAACTTCGCCGTATAGCTGGTGTATATAAAACTATGCAAGGCCAGCGGATGAAGAACCTGATGGACCCCTTCACTACTCATGATGCATATATGAGTTTCTTAGAGCAGCACAAAGATGTATCTAAGACCTTGTTTGAAAGTTTCTCTGGTGGTGTTGAGCGTAGCTCTAAACGCTTTGGTATTGATGAAGATGCTAAGTGGTTTAAGCGTACTGAAAAAGTCACAGAGGCTATGAACCGTTTGACGGGTGTTAAGATACAAGACACCTTTACTAAGTCTCAAATGTTTATGACTGAACTAGATAAGCACCTACGCATAAATAAAAATAAGAGCCTGCAGGATGTATTAGCTGATGGTACACTGAATGACATTGACGATGGTGTGCTTAGTCTTGCTTTAGATACAACACTTAAGTCTGTATACTCTAAAAACTATACAGGTCAAGATCAACTTCTAGGTCAAATGGCTAAGGGTATTGAAAGCGTTTCTAACATGCCAGTACTTGGTACTATTCTACCCTTTGGACGTTTCTTTAATAACGTAATTGCTACAACGTACCAGCACTCTCCCCTAGCAATGGTGGAGTCTGCAACTAGGATTGCTAGTTCTCAATTTAAGCAGACGGGTACAAAGATTAGTGACATAGAAGCTTTCTCACGGGCCACAGTAGGAACTACTGCTTTTGTTATGGCTATGCAGTTTGATGAGGAGCGTCAAGATAAGAACTTAGGCGTATACGATATGGATATAGGTGGTGGCACTATTATAGATGCTAAGAACACCTTTCCCTTCTCTCTGTGGCTTGTAGCAGGACGTGTAGGTAATCTTATGCGTAAGGATCAGACTGTAAACAAAGAGCTTGCCTTTGAGCTTTCATCTCAGCTTGCTGTTGGTCAGCTTGCTAGAGATGCACAGTTTGGTAATGACCTAACTAACATCCTAGACGTTATGTTTAATCAAGAAGAAGGTGGACGTAAACTAGCTCTCAATGGACTAGCCAAGGCAGGCGGTAACTTCGCTGCAGGTTTCACACGCCCTCTTGATGCCGTTAATAAGCTTACTGGTTTCATCACAGAGACAGACACAGCAAAGGATGCACGTCAGGCTAAGACTGCTGGTGCAGTGTTTACTCAAAGCTCTACAAAGTACTTTGACAATATCATTGAAGCCTTCATTGGTGAGGTAGACACACTTACAGGGGAGCAACTCAATGTAGCCTCACGTAAGGGTGAGATATATGATGCTAACCCACTGGCTCGTATCTTTGGTATCACTGTTAAGAGAGGAAGAAACTCTACTGAGAAAGCCTACTCTATGGCTAACATGGCTGAGTGGACTGCTAGTGAGCGTAGCCAGATGGCAGAGTACGACAAGGTGTTTAACTCTTACCTAGCTCCTGTGTTAGAGAGGTCTACAGATAAGCTGTTGCGTGACAGGCGGTTCATTGAGGGGGATTCTGATCAGCGTAAGGATATGTTACGCAAGACTCTAACTGAAGCTAAGTCTGAAATACGTGAGTATACTAATGAGTATGCCCCAGGAAAAACACAGCTACTAGCTATGCGTAGAAAAGCTAACATGGTAGGTAGTAAGCAGCTAAGAACTAAGGCTCTACGTGCTATGAAAACTAGGTACAACTTTGAGGGGGCTGTTTCAGAGATGACATACAAGGAGTTGAAGTTCTTTATGGACTACGTTGATACTCTAGAAGACTATCTTAAGCAGTAAGACAAGAGGGGCCGCACTAAGCAGCCCCTTTTTGTTTTTATAGACCTTCCTTCATAAACACCTTGACCCACTCTGCACAGATACCACTACGCACAATGTCATCAATACCAAACTCTACTACTGGTGCGTCTAACATGTACTTCTTAGAGAGGTGTATGATCTTAGCTAGACCAGACGTACCCTTTAAGTCAGACTGCTGTATATCACCGTTTAGTACAATAGTACTACCTTCACCAACACGGGTGAGTAGCATCTTGATCTCTGGTATATCAATGTTCTGTGCTTCATCTACGATAATGAATGCATCATCAAAGCTACGCCCACGCATGAGCGCCAGTGTTGCTACTTCGATGTTACCCGCCTTCAGTCCCGTATCTACAGCACCACGCCCTAGATGTTTCACCAGTACGTCTAACACAGGTAACGCCCAAGGCTGGGCTTTCTCTTCAAGTGTACCTGGCAGGAACCCAATGTCTTTACCTACAGCTACGTGGGGCCTAGTGATAACAATCTTGTCTATCTCTTTGAGGATGTACAAGTCTGCAGCACAGGTAGCAGTAACGTAGGTCTTACCAGTACCAGCAGGGCCAAGGATCAACACCTGTTTGCTACTGGCTATGGCATTGATTAGCTTGGCTTGGTTGTCTGTCTTAGGTACAATGCCAGAGGTAGGCTTAGAAGAGGCTCCCTTGTAAGTTGTCTTCCTTCGGGATCGGGTTGGCTTCTTTGGTGGCTCTAGTGTATCCGTATTCATTTAAGTTATCCAGTATTGTTATTGCCTGTTCTACCGACAGTTTAAACCACTCTCCCTTGGAGTCAAGCGACAAAGGTAATGCCCTTGTGTGTGCCTCTTTCTCTGACTTACGCCTATCATTAGATGCAACAGAATGCTCTAATATAAAGTCACGCATAGGACTACTTGTTTGATAACCGTTTAGCCTGTCCTCTGCATCAATAGCCATACCTATCTTAACCCACTCAGGCCATGCTTTATTAGTTATAACGTAGACGTAGCCCTCTTTGATAGAGTCTAACTTATAAGTACCAGAAAAGGCTGCGTCATTAAAAGTTTTGTAGCGTCCTGCTTTGTGTAATGGGTGTGAATGTTTTATGTACTTGCCATTTACATACATTTGTCTAGGGTTGTTGATTGGATTGGATTGGCTTTTAACTAACTTATCACATGATATACATCTATAGTGATTCTTTAGTACCATACACTTATACCAGTTTTCACCTACTTCTAAAGCGACATCACACATTAAACAGTTTCTCATCAACGATCATCTCCTTTTAGTAACTCCTTTAGTTCTGTATAGCCTCCAATAAATTCACCTTTAGGTCCAAATATCTGTGGTACTGTAGTCATGCTAGTCTTCTTAAGTAAGGTTAGTACCCACTTAGAGCTAGGCGAATGTACGTTATATTCTGTGTAGGGAAAGCTTTTACCCTTTAAGATAGCCTTGGCAGCATCACAGAAGTTGCATTGCTCACGAGTTATGATAGTATACATCTTGTCTCCTAGAGTTAGATAAGCAGTTTAGCCACTTGCTTAGGTGTTAGTATTACTCTTCTGGTGTTGAAGGCAGAACATACTCTATTGCTTGTTCTACTACAGGTGTAGCTACTTCAATTGCTTGTTCTACTACAGGTGTAGCTACTTCAACTACTTTATTGGCTGTAGGTATTACAACCTCCTCTGTTACACCCATAGTTAGGATGGTTGTAAAGAGGACTATGGCTAATGATTCTAACATGTTTTACTTCCTTTATGTTTATACTAGGTCTACGATTTCACAGGAGTCACCTGAACACGCTAATGTCTGGCTACCTGCAGTGTTGTCTTCACTTTCATACTCTGAAAGCTTAGTCCAGTCAATAGACTTTGGCATTAATGATTTAAGCATTGTATAGTCACTCTTGCCGCAGTCTTGGTAAGGGGCTTGTTGGTACGTATGATCATTGAATGGCAGGAATGATACGCCTGACATCTCATCAAAGTACTTGTACACAAAAGCACCTACTTCAAACCACTCATCATTCTTCACATTAATAGTGACAGATGGTTTGTGTTCACACCAGTTACGCTGGTAGGCTAACCACATTTCAAGCTGCTCAATAGCAGACATGTCAGCAGTACATACTGCACCAGCAGGGGCTTTCATAGGGAAGCTAAACACTGTAGTCTGGTCAGGCTTGAATACCTCTGGTGCATTAGGGACGCCTTGATCCTTCATGAACTGTGTTAGAGGATCTTTGTTGTCACCGCGTACAGTACGAATATAATAGGGTGAGTGCCTAGCGTGAATACCGCTACTGGAATCAACCAGTTGTGATACCGTACCCGAAGGTTTAACACAGCTGATAGCAGCAGACACAGGGATGCCAAGGCGCTCAGCCCACTCAGCATTAGTAGTAACAGCGACAGACTTAAGATGCTCAAGTGTTTTATCCAATCCTCTGTTCTTTAGTGTCATTAGGGGGTTATCCATAATACCTGTGAGTGACACACCTAACAGACGTTCAGCTTCAGTGTTTGTCTGCCAAAGCTTACGCAAGTAAGGCATCTTAGTGAAGGTAGCCTGAATTGTACCTAAGATGGTAGCAAGACGTACTTTCTCTGATAGAGTATCTAAAGTATCTGTAGCTCGTACTACTACCTCTGTTAAATTACAAAACTGATATGGGCGTAAAATTATTTCTGAACATGGATTAGTTCCAAAATCATAGTTAGGATCACGTCTACCATTCTTAGCTGCTTGCTTCTTAGATGCTTCACGGTTGAAGATGCCACGCTCACCTGAGCCAGACTCAACCAGAGACATCCACTCACGCATAAACGACAGGCTGTCAGGCTTCTCAGTGTAGGATACAGAGTTGTTAGCCAAGGCACGTTGTGGATTGTTCTCCCACCATGAGCCTGACTTAGCTGTACGCATACGATCATCTGATAGATTACTCAATGAAATCATAGCACTACGCCGTACACCACCTACCACGACTACTTCACCAATCTTACACATGATGTCGTGACACTCAACAGATGAAAGCTTACGCCCTTCTGCTTTCTTAAATGTGTTGATAGTAAAGTTAAATAGGTCTACAAGTGGTGCTGGGCCACTAGCCCTACCACCAAACGTTTTAAGCGGTGCACCAGCTGCACGTACTTTAGATACGTCCCACGTTGGGATCTCACCACTATATAGGAGCGCAATCAATTGACGCAAAGACTTAGCCCACCCCTCCTTACTATCCCTGACAACGATGTTAGTCTCGCTCTGGAAGAGTTGAGGCACCTCTGGAAGCTTAGTGATGAACTGCCTCTCTACACTAAAGCCCACGCCAGTGCCACAGAGGAGAATGAACATAGCCTCATCGAAGGACTTAAGGTCATCTACGGGTAAGAAGCTACAGTTATACATACAGGTGTTGTCACGCTCTGCTGCTGAACCTGCTGTCATTAAGCTACGCATAGAAGGCATTACTTCTAGGCCCAAGATAGCTTGTTCTAGTTTATACTTTGTCTCAGGGTCAACTAAGTCACGGATGATATTTACTGAATAACGTGTTACTGTATCATCCCATGACTCACGTCCTGTGCCTTCATGGTACTTAGCATACCGTGACTTGTGAATAAATGATTGGTAGTCTGTTGGTAGTTGATTACTCATTTTTGTTTAACCTCTATATGTTTTATCTCTGCGCCATCTATGTCGTATATCATGTCTTGGATTAGTTGAGTAACTACTTCCTCGTACATCTCTTCTGCTATAGGCAGGATATTATCCCGCTCATCTACATCTAGTGTCATTCTAATATCAAACTTCATGCTGCCTTATCCAGTAAATCTCTAAGGTCAGGCTTCTTGTAGTTTGGCCCCTTCATAACCTTGCCATCTTCACGTAAGATAGGACTTCCTTTGCTGTCTAGCTTAGACATGTTGCTATTATGTACACGGGCAAAAGCTTCCATGAATACATTAGCACTATACTGTTCCAAGCCACTGTCTAGCATACGACTAACCGTTCCTTGCTGCTTAATAACTTGTTCACGCTCCTCTTCACGCATAAGCATACCTACATGATCAGGAGCAGTGAGCGCTAAGCCTGTAGATACATATAACAGATCACAAAGTTCTTTCAAGTGCTCTACCGTACCATACTTCTCAGCCATTAGCTCTTCTAATTCTTCATCAATCAGCTTAACCCACAAGCGAGGGTCAAGAGATCCACTAAAAGCTGTAATAAACTCAGCCACTTGCTCATGTGGTTTCTGAGGTTGCATTGCTTCTATATCGTCTTGACTAATCATTTGTGCTTCTCTTTCATTGCTTCTAACATTTTGTTTAGATACCACTGTGCTTTCTGCATGTCCTCTAGTGGGTTCTGCTTGTAACGATACCTGTGTTGATACTTTATGAAGTTACCGTGACAATACGCAATGAATCCTTCTAAGCCTAGTACCTGCTTGATGTAGTCTATGCACTCTACGCCACCACCAAGATTGTAATGCGCTGGCCTGTTTACAGGGTCATAGCTATTGTCTTCTTCTAAGTCATCCATACTAGCAGTCTCCTTTTGTCTTAGTCCACTTGTCTATTGTGTAGACGTTACCCACTTTAGTTACACTCTCTTTGTTATCTTGTACTCCACCAACTATGTCAAGGCCCAAAAGCTCATTTCTTCTCATCTCTACAATGTCATAGATTTCAGGGTGGTCATCTGATACAGAAAGAAAAGCTGTCATCATAGTTAATACTTCTACCATGTGTCCCATAACTTCTAAAGGTACATCACCATCTGAGTTCATGACCATGTTAGTTTTTATCTCACCATCCCAGCCATCTGCTGCATCCCAATCAATAGCTTGGATAATTAAGGCAACCTCACCTGGAGCTATTATTAGTGCATCGTTGCCTGTCTTAGGTCTATCGCCCATTAACTTCTCCTCTTTTCTTTAAGGGGTATTCTATCTGCTAGTATAGGCTTACCTCTTTCTTTAAGCCACTCTTTAGGAATAACTCTATGAGACCATAGTATGTTATTTTTGTCACACCACTCAAAGTATCTAGACTTAGCACCCTTGTACAGCTTAGCCTTAGCATTGCTAAACACAAATCGTATGTCTAGCTCTGGGTGTTGCTTCTGTATCTCTAGGTGTTTTCGTCTGTCATCACTATCAAAGATACCCTTCGATTCTATTATGATGCCATTGTCTAGCAAAAAGTCTGGGGTATAGGTTCTATATCTTAAGTCTTCCCACTCAATCTTTAGAGACTCGTACCTAACTTTCTTCTGGTTATCTTTGAGTACCGCAGCAATGTCTTTCTCTAAACCGCTGCGGTATCTTCCTTTATTGTGGAACTTCAATGTGTACGTAGTCTACCATTGGTGGCTCCTTAGCCTTAGACATTACAGAGGGAAGAGTCTGTAACTGAGGCCAACAACGTTGTTTGTAATCACAGAAGCCACAGGCTCTACTAAGCTTTATGTTGCCTGTAGGCTTCTTATAGAAGGTCTCAGGCTCTGCCTCAAAGCAACGCTTGAAAGGTTTGTCTTCGTCAATGTAAGCTACTGTAGCCTTCATCTCATCTAAGACTTTCTCTTTGTCTACGTTAGCTGCAGAGACATACTTGAAGTCACCTGTACCTTTATTGATTGCCCACCAGCCACCTACAGGAGCGCCTTCTGCTTCTGCATAGCCTACAAGCTGTGGAATGTAACCAAACCCATCACCAGAGTTGAGTGCTTCAAAACTGGCAAACTTGTTAGCGTAGGACCAAGGAGAGGTAGACTTAACGTCATCTACCTTACCGTCTAGCTTCATGTCGTACTCGCCATTAATCTTACGCCCATCTAAGTCAAGCGTAACCTTTGCATTATCCTCAAAGTCAACGTCAGCACCACGTAGTAAGCCTTTGAACACAGCCTCTACAATGTCACCAATCATCATCATCATTAAAAAGCGTGGCGGGAATGCTGTCTTGTACTCAGGCTCATTCTTATCAAACCAAAGCTGACAAGTAGGACGCCCAATGTTGGACATCCTTAACCTAAATGCATCCCGTGGACCTCCGTTGAATTGCTTATTCATAGCATCTCCAACATCAGACATAACTTTATCAATTATGCTTTGATCCATTCCTTTTTTACCAGCAAGAACAGAGTTCATGTAGCTGTGAAGGGATAGCTCTGCAGGATGCTCCATTACTCAAACTCCTCCACGTCAACAATAGAAGCAATGATCTCCTTTTCATAATCATCTACGTCCTGACGATTGTTCTCATCCCACTTAGCTAGGATGCCAGTGTTAGTAACTTCAACAAACTCCAAGAAGTCCTTGAGGATTTCATTGTCACCCTCTTGTACATCTACGAGATCAGGTGCGCTAAACGTGTAGGACGCATACTGGTTGCCATTAGGTAAGTCATGTATACCTGCACCTAGAGTTACGTTGTACTGGATAGGCAGCTTGTTCTTACGTGCTATAGTAGAGATGTAGCCATTCAATGCTTTGACACTAAGCTTGTTCTTAACGTCTGTAACGAATGGCATATTAACGTAGTCACCCGTGATACTCTTACCATCTGCATCTGTAGCATCATCAAGAGTAATAAGACCAAAGACAACCATAGTACGGCTGATAGAACGGATAAGGTTCTTTGTAGTCTCTGATGTTGCATCCCAATCTTTGATGTAACCTGGACGCCCTAAGTTAAAGCCACCCTTAGTATCCTTGAAGTCACCCTTAAGATCAGTAGCCATTACTGTCTTATTCATGGCGTTCAACTCACTGTCAAACTGTGTCCACTGCTGGCGGATAGCGAAGATACGGATCTTAGGGTTCTCTGAATAGATGGCTGTGTCTTCATCCAAGGTCAGCTTGTAAACACCTACAGGCATTACCTCTGTCTTGATTTTCTTACCAGCTACTTCCATCAGCCCCATAGCTGCTTGGTGTACCTGTGTCAGCCGTGCTAGGGTTGACTTAGAAGATGGACTATTTGTATTAGCTACGCCCATCATTTCTGCTAGGGATTGCCCTGATTCATTTGCTACTGTTAGTTGTGTACTCATAGTTTTTCTACCTTTTTATCTATGCTAGGAAAGTTAGTTATACATTAAACGTCAACTGTGTCAAGCCAGTTGATGCCTATCTTTGCTTCTAATAGTAGAGGAACATTCATAGTCACACCGTATGCCTTCTCTACTAGATCGTTTAAGTCTTCATTCAAGTCGTTAATTATCTGTATTACTTGAACTTCTTCGTCTGGGTGTATGTCAATTACTGTTGAGTCATGCACTGTATTTACTAGACAAGAATGCAACGGTTTTAATCTATCTTCTAATTCATTCAGGACTACAGGAACTACGTCACCTGTCGCAAAGCCCTGCACTGGATAGTTCTTAATCATAGTGAAGAATGTAGGTGTACCGTTAGCTCTCCTAGTAATGCCAGGAAAAGCGTACTGCCTACCTGACACGTTAGTAATCTTCTCTAGACGTATAGCCTCGTTGCCTAGATTCTTGTGCCACTTAGCTATACCCTTGTATTTGTTGATAAACTCTTCATAGTAAGCAGCTTCTGCTTTGCTTCTACCATATCCACTGGCCCCGAACAGAGGAGCGAAGGTGTGCTCCTTCCCTTCTTGACGGGTAGTAGGCTGACCAGCATCAGTAATAACCTTGGCAGTGTAGCTGTGTACATCAAAGCCTGTCGCAATCTCTTCCATAGCTGTCTCATCCTGTGCTAGGAAAGCTGCTGTTCTAAATTCAAGCTGAGCAAAGTCTGCCTCACAGATCAGACCGCCATCCCAGCGAGATATAAACACACGCTTTACTGGAAATGTCCCTCCTCTTGGCATGTTTTGCATGTTAGGGTTTCTACCACTAAACCTACCTGTAGCTGTGATGTGTTGGGTAAGAGTGACATGGAGATAGGAGTCACCTCTGGTATAGTCTGAGATACCTTCCACAAAGGAACTAAGGTAGGAACTAACAGCAGATAACCTACGTAGATCACCAAGGAAACTGACAGCGTAATCCAAGCCTCTCGTTTTAGCATTCGATATGAGAACATCTAATCTATCCTTTCCTGTTCCAAAACCATTTGCACTAACCCAAGCCTTGTTAGGTGGGAAGAACCCCAGCCCTGCAAGCTTGTCTAGCTTCTTTAGTTGGTAGCCTCTAGCACTGCAATCCTTACAGTTGTTAGGCTTAGAGTAAGGCGTACCATCTTTCTTCTGCTTGAACGTCTTACCCTTACCCTTGCAAATAGGGCAGGTAAAAGCTTTGGTCTTGTATGTACGCTCTGTATTTTTAGTTACTACTTCTTTGAACTCAGCCTTATTGTTTACATAATCAAACAAGTCAACCCAAGTTTTCTTCTCATTGAGAGTGCAACTGTATACTACAGATGACATCTGCTCTGGTGAGTTGAGGTTTACTGGTGTATCCCCCATAAGCATACGTACTTGTTTTGTAAGCCTCTCTTCTATAGCTATCTTCTCTTCTTCAAACTCTTTACGTACTATTTCTAAGGCGGGTTTATCCACCCTGACTCCAGACATGTACATTCTTGTAAGGGTTTTACAGGTTCTAAAGGTAACGTTTTTGACTCGTAGTAGGGAGTCGGACTCAGGCTTGGCGTAGTCGGCTTCGATTGCAAAGAACAACTCGCGAGTAACGTCAAGGTCACGCCGCAAATAAAAGCTAAGATCATCAAGAGGTATTTCATTTGTGTTATACCCTTTCTTAAAGTACTCCTTTAAAGTATCATCTTTCTGGAAGTTTAGTTCACGGCGCTGGGCGCAACCGTCCATGCTCAGTACGTCTTTTTTTCCTCTCAGTAAAATATACTCAGCTAACATAGTGTCATATATGTCACCATCATACGTGAAGCCACACTCCCACAACCACATGAGGTCATGCTGTGCGTTGTGCATAATTAGTAGCGTAGTCTGATCTAGGATCAGCTGTATCTGCTTAGCTTGTAGTCCAGAGTTATCTTTCTTTTCTACATGGTCTAACGTAAAGATGTTTGTCTCATTAACGTTGTCTATATTCTGTGTACCTACTTGAGTAAGAGTATTGCTTGGCTCAAAGGGGTCCATGTGTAGCCTACCGTTACGTCTGGTAGTTGTGTTCTCAACGTCTAATACTAGTCTCATCCATCCATCCTCTTACGCCGTGTACTGACTACGATCTCCGTCTAGTTCGCAGTGTACGACACCATGCCACCCACCCTTAAGCTTATTCTTAGCTATGTTCAAGTGCCTTTGTTCATCTTGCTCATCTGCACCCTCAACTAACTTGTTGCGTGAGATCAGGATCATCAAGTCAGCTTCACTAGCCTTGCCTGTCTTACTGCCTTCCATCATGCTCTGATCAACGTAGACCTTCCCTTCTGCATCTGCTGATAGCTGAGACATCCAGATGATAGCGCAGTTGTGCTGCTTGGCAATATTACGTGCATGGATGGCTGCATCCTTGAGGTATACGTGTGAGTCAGAGCCACCCTTAGAGGCAAACTTGTCACCCATGTCCAGTACCACGACATCAGGGGAGTAAGCCTTAACAATAGCCTCTACCCATGCCATGTCCTTGCCTGTGCTGTCCTTAACAAAGATGTTCTCTGTGACAGGCTTGTAGCGAGCAGCAGCGAGTGCGTAGTTGCCCTTAACCTCTTCCATTGACATAGTGGTAGCAGCACTAAGATACCTCGCTCCTACGCGATGTGATGGCTCCTCATTACATAACACCATGCACTTAGCACCCTGACTAGCGAACCCGCCTGGAGAGGCTAAGGTAGAGGCATGGAAGCTTGTCTTACCCGTGTTAGGTCTAGCACCTACAATAATGAGATGCCCAGCGCTAATGCCTTCTACTTTCTTTCTTAGTGATGGGATGTTCCATTTCCACTGGCACTCAATAGCGTTGGCCTTAAGCAAGGCGTCAATAGACATATCATCCCAATCAACCTTGAGGTTAGGCATGAAGTCATCTTGGTAGTTCTGTATCAGATTACGCAGCGGCTCTAGACTATGATCACCACCATTGATGTACTCAAAGCCAATGTTAGCTACCTCTTCACCTACCACCTTTTGAAACATATTAGCCATAACTTCGTTGGCAATACCCTGAGACATAGCCTCTTCTTTGTTGATCCTACGAAAGAGATCCTTGTATGCCTCTTTGTTAGCAGTAGTTAAGGTGTTGTTACTAAAGAACAAAGCTTCTAGCTCTGCTACACTTAGGTCTTTCTCGTAGGTCTCCATAGCGTAGTCAATGGTCTTCTTTACAAGACGTATATCCTTAGTGAATAGTTTATCTGGGCAACGAACTCCTTTGTTGTTTTCATAGAACTCTTTGTTTAAGAGCGTCTTGACAAGAGCGAACTCCATCATGCGTACACCTTCCTGATCGTAACTATCTCGTGTTGCGTATAAGCAATCTCTATCTCAAGCTCTTTACGCTTAGGAGTTAGCTTTTTAGTAGTCTTTATAATTGACATACGCTTAGCTTCTAGGTCAGATAACTGATCCTTTAGTTGTCTTAGATTCTTGCTCATCTTTTAGTTCCTTTTTTCTATTGCGTAGAACATACCCTCTGATCTATTCATTGATAGAAATAGATCTCTTAGTTGTTGATAAGACATGTACAACATCTGGTACTGATCTAAGTCCTCATCAAACTGCCTAATATAAACTGTATTATCTTCTCCTACTATCATTTCAACATCACTAAATGCGTCACCCTCATCTAAACTGGTGATGACAGATGCATCTTTCTCAAACTCAACTGTGAACATTGTTAGCTTTTGCTCTCTCTATTGATCTCTTGCGTTCTTCCTCATTAAACTCTCTTATGTCTTGCTCATCAAACTCTGTTGCATAGTTTAATTGCTTTTGCAACTCTGTAATCTTCTCGTTAGCTATTTTTAGCTCTCGTTGTAGATTCTCTATCTCACCACACATACTCATAACTTTTACCTCTAGTCTAGCTACATCAGTCATTTATTACTGCTTCACGTTGTACTTTCTGTATCTGTTCATACTTAAAGAACAACTGCTCAAACTTCCACTGGTATAGTTGCTGCATACCCATCAGTGCGTTCATCATTTCATCTTGAGTAGGCTCACGTTCACCGTCACCAATCTGTCTGAATGTTGTCTCAAGGTCATTACAGACTGACCAGCAGTCCATGATGTGCGGCTCTAGTTCGTATAGATCAATCATTGTTTTCCTCCTCAGTTAGTGCATCCCATGATACAGGGAATAGTTCAAGCATCTTTCGGTCAATCTGATTAGCTACCTCACGTGTTTCTGCTTGTGTATCTGATTTGCATCGTAGGTTACACATATCAGCGAAGGCGTCAAGGCTACCTGACCAATACCACTCAGTCATCATGCTCTGGGGTAGTACCATACGTGCCTGCTCAGGGGCTACTCCATCTGCTAGAAGTGTCTTGTAAGTACTCAGCTGCCTATGCCACTGTATCTCTTGGTCTAGCACTAGGGTGATATGGCCTTCACTGCCTTGCTTTTTGTCAAGGCTACGTCCTCGCCAGAAGTTAGGCTCATAGAACTCTGGATCATCATCCACGTACCGCCTAGATATTTCATTCCAACGCAGGAATTTATGCTTGACTAGCTGACGTGCTACAAACACTGGAGCCTTGACGTGGAACGATGCAAAGCAATGCCCAAAGGGGCTGATGTGCTTGTGCTTGGCAAGGTAACGGATCAGCTTATCGTCCTTAGCCTTAAGTTTAGGTGGACTCCATACGTCATTCACATCCATTTCAGATGTCTTACCAAAGCTTACCCGTGCAGCGTTAGCTACAGTTAGGTCATTGCCCATGTGCTCTATGTAAGTAGATTTAATCATTAGTGTTCTACCTCTATTTTAATACATTCTATTGTCTCTGACTTGTCATTTACCATAACTGAGGCAAACTTTAGTTGAGCCATGCACAGTGTCTTATTGTCAAACGTACCTAAGTGGTGATATCGTATACCTTGGCCTGGTATAAAGTTTATCCACAATAGTATTGCTATTACTTTCATTTCTTGCGCTCCTTAATCTCTGCTTCTAGTTTAGCTATACGTTCTTCTAGTTCTTCTACTTTCTTAGTTAGTTCGTTTATATAGTAGTTCTTATTCAACCTACAAACTCCTTAAGCTTCTCAATGTCAGACTCTAATGCATACTTTATGTCATCGTCAAGACGTAAAGCACTAGTAGGTAGACCTGTCCAAGACACAATCTCTCGTGTAAAGGTCAACGTCTTGGGTACAGCGTCAGGGTCTAGCGCTACGATAACCCTGCTATACTCTCCAATCTTTGCCTTATGATCTTCAGTAAGTGATGTACCAAGCAAAGCCATAGCGGTTAGGCCAGGACATACTCTCGCAGCAGTTATAGCGCTTATCACATCCTCTACTACAAGTATAGTACCATTCGGTATGCCAATGCACTTTGTAAAGTAATGCCCTAGCCCAGAGTACCTGTACCACTTGGGCTTAGCACCGTCCAAGGCTCTACCAGTAGCATCGACTAGCTTACCGTTACTAGTACAGGGGAACACGCAGCGTCTGTCCTTCACATCATACATAAGATCTTCACCCTGTATGTTCCATCTGTTTACAAATCTATGGAATAGCTTGTGCTCTGGCTTAGGTGTAACAACATACTCAGGTAATACCATACGTTCTAGCTCTTTCTTTTTGTTTCCCTCTACTGACATGCTCCAAGCGTTGATCTTTGCTTGTATCTCTGTCGCTGTTAAGCCACTACCATACGCACCCTTAACATTACAGGACAGCTTGTAGCAGTTGTATACAATCACACCATCCTTGTTAGTTGCACTGAAGTCATTCCTAGCGTGACACATAGGACACATGCCACGAAACGATAGACCATCAGTCAGGTTAAGCGTGTCTAGGTAGTCGCTTACTTTACTCATTTTTCTTTTCCCATCTCTTTGCTAATGCATTGGATGCACCCGTGAATGTGTTTACCAAGTAAGGTGTAACAGAACTAGGGTTGGCATGTCCACTCACTTGCATGATTTCAAACTGATCTGAGCCAGCCTCAACCATCTGAGTGATAGCTGTACGCCGCAAGTCCATACCTGTAAGCTCAGGTGGTAGATTAGCTTTCTCCTTTACCTCATTGATAACTTGATGTATTTCTACTTCTTGATAGGGTGTGTATGCTCCTGCTCTACGTTTAACTCTTGGAGCTACGTACTGTTGAAAGCCCCAATCTTCTTTCTGTAGGATTAACATCTTGTTTAGTTGTGGTGGTATAGGTAGGTGTACTTCTGCTCCTCTCTTACGTTGTACTAGGTCACAGCGCTGGGCATCTAAGTCTAGAGCATCCCAAGTTAGTCTACGCATATCACCTAATCGTTGCGCCCACTCGTAGGCCATGTGTACTATCAAGCCGATAGAACGATAATCAAAATCACCGTAGGCAGTGTCTAAGAATGACTTGACGTTATCATGCGTCCACCTTACCCGTCTTGGCTTGCCAGCAGTCTTATCGACTAAACCAATAGGACTAACCTGGACTATCTCAGCTTGCATAGCTACACGGTAAACGGCGGATAGGCACTCTGATCTAATGTTAGCAGTGCGAACACCAATACGTTTCCAAATAGCATATGCTTCGCTGAGTTGTTTAACACCTATCTTATCTATTCGTATACTACCTACCTTCCTACCATCCTTTAGGACAGTATCACAAACCTTGTTAAGATGTCTAGTGTTGGTCTTCTGTGTTTCACCAGATACATCACGAAACTTATCTGATTGAAAATAAAACTCTACCAGATAACGAAAAGGGTGGTTGCCTCTTGGGACTATTGGGCTGAACTTTCTTGTCACTCTCTTGCTCCTCTTTTGTTTTAGGTATAGGCTTGTCTGACCAATCGTCACATGGATCATCTGTGTTTGTTTCAATCATCCTTGTTTCCTTGAAATGTATCATAAATAAAGTACACTGCACCTGCTAGATAAATTATTATAAGAACTATAGGTATAGCATACATTATCTCTCCTTCGCCATCCTGTTAGAATAATGTATAGTACTGGTCTCCTTCATCAATGCAGTCCTTGACCTGCTTAGCTTGGCGTACAAGATGTTCTGTATCCTCATACTTACCCATCCAATCTGCATCGTCAATCTGTCGCTGTAGTTCATTGTGATACTGGTGAGCGCCTACAAGGTTCTCTGTGTTAAACTTATCTTTCATGGGCTGAATACCTCCATACTTGCATCAGAGCGATGAGCTTCTAGGGCTGCACTGTGGTCTTGTATCTGACGCCACCAATAGTCTTGTGCTGACGCAGTGTCGGCGTAGCTCATGCGGCGGTGGAGGTAGTCAAACTGACGCTCTGCTTGATACTCGCAGATCACTACTAGCTGCTGGGTCATGGACTGAACACCTCCATACTTGCATCAGGGTAAAGATATTGTAGGCGCTCTACTGCCTTGTCTGCTTTGTATTCAGTGGCCTCATACGCCCTGTAAAAAGATAGCTCTCCTTGTATTAGTTCTACATTCCAAGATTTGTTTGAGTAGTGTTTCTTCTTGCGTATAATAAGCCTGTCCATGTTAGTTACCCTCTTCATCTCTTACGTTTGGAAAGGCAGTAATCATTTTGCCATACAAACCTGTCAACTTAATCCATGTTGAATGATAGCAGTCACCCTCCATATCACGGTTCTCATCATTGAAATCATCAAGCGTCTTGAATATATACATGAGTGCTTGTTGCTGGTCAATTGTCAGGCAGTCAAACCCTTCACGTAGGGGTTTCTGCTTAGCTTCGCGCTCCGCTTTGTACATTGCTGAACGTGCTGCTTCTTCTTCATTTTCAATATAAGGCATTAGATAGTCTCCATTTGTTTTTCTACTATTATATAATTGAACGCTAATTGTCTAACCATGTCAAGTATTTCATCATAACGTTCTTGGGCTTGTTGTGTATATATCACTTCACCATTGGGATCATTAATATACGGGTATTCGTGACACACTTCTGATAACCATTCACACGCTATATCTTTACACATATCGTTGAAGTCAAAGTCAGGCATCACGGCGGCTTTTTGTATAGGCTGCATTAGCTTCACCTTTCAAACATAACAGTGTATGTGTTGCCATCCAGCCTAAAGGTCAACTCACTGTAGTCATAGGCTTTTCTCTGGTATTCCATAGTGTATGTCTTCTCAGAACACTCTCGTACATTACGATAGCCAGTGATCACTTGCTCTGTCTTGTTGTGTTCAGCAGATGCTATGCCACCGATAACTGCACCCGCCGCTGCACCCTTGTCATCCCCTGTCAAGGCCTTGCCTAGTAGTCCACCAAGAAGTAGCCCACCAAACACGTCAGCACCAGATGTACCCTTGTTTACCTCCTTATATATAGGAACCTGGATTATCTCACATACCCGCTTAGTCTCAGGTACTTCCTCAGTGTACGAGTAGTAAAAGTGTTTCACTGTCCCATTGACGCTATCCTGTGCAGCTACTGGTGTAGCAAGAATAGTTAATGCTATTGCTAGTTTACTAGCTATTGCGTGTTTAAACATGTGCTTATCTCCTCTGTTACCTTTTCAAGTAAGGTAGCTCGATCACTGTAATACTTCATAAGCTCTGTGTCAGAATAGTCAGGGGCTTCAAAGCTGCTTAAATCCATGTCACTATGTAGCACCTCATTTAGTACAGTAAGCTCATTAGCTGTAAGCTGTAATAATATCATACCTTTTGTTCCTCTCTTACTTCAACATATGCCTTATACAGGCCATCAATCACACGGTCTTCATCCTTCTTAGGGATGGTAACGTGCTCACTCAGTATTGCTAGTATCTTAGCTTTTGTTTTCTTGTCCATTACTTCTCTCCTTTGATGTAGCACCGCTCTACCTCTTCAGTAGTCAGAGCACAATTGAAACCGTTACTCTCGTAGATGGCACAGATCATATCACCAGACCACCATACTTTGTAGCCATCACTAGCCCACCTAACATCCTTGCCAGAAGCTAATGCTTTTGTCAACTCTCTAAGTAACATGGCTATACCTCCTCTTCTTCAAACATATTATCCCACTCATAGGGTGTGATGCCTGTCATTACAAACTCACGTTCATCTGCATTTAAGTTAGGCATGGCATCCTGGATTAGCATACCTCCCTGCCAAGCCTGTAAAGCACCCTCTGATATGTCCATCCGCATAGTGCTTGTTCTACCCGTCAAAGGGCTTCTGCGTGTGATAGTAATCATTGTTGTGCCACTCCTAATACTCCGCCATTCTCCCACTCAGCGTACAAACCATTGTCAGTCAGGATATCGTTGATCTTATGGTTCACACCAAAGTCATCCAGTGATGCATCAAACTCTTTGTAGTAGTCAGCCCACACGGTATCATAGTTTTCCTCTGCTGATATGCGGAAGGTATCATCACCGTTGTAGCCACCCTCATAGACGGGCACGCCAATCTTCTTAAGCTGATTGTATGCTGTCCTGTAATTACGTTTCATAGTTCTATTCCTCTTCTCTCTAACCGTTACTAGTATAGGGTGGCTGGTGGTGTTGCTTAATCTATGGATGCTGTGATAATGTTCTCCTCTATGAAAGCAAAGCCACCGCCGTTGCCCTCTTCATCCTGTGATAGTGAAACCATAAGCTCACCACCACCCTCACTGTTAGGCTTTTGTATGATGAACACAGGCCAATCTCTTGCACCATAGTCATCCTCTTGAAAGTAAAAGCTTACAATCTTGCAGCCTACTAACTGCCTAAAATATTTATCCATGTCCATTAGATACACTCCTTTTAAAGAATTTATCAGCACTTAAAGCAAGTCTATTGATGTCTTCAAATACACACTCTGCATCACGATACTCATTACGTCCTACCTCGTGTTCGCGTACCCACTCTAGACGTTTACCATGTGCTTTCCATTCATCACTATGAAAGTCTTTATCAGGGAACCCTACTGTTAGGTGATGTTCAGAAGCCCACCTTATATATGTCCACCAGTCTCCACCATTATCCATATTCCTATCCATTAGATACACTCCTGCATTGTTTTGACCTTGTTGGCCTCATAGACTGCTATGGCAAAGCCACGGGGTGTGGCACTGCGTATGTCTTTGGTGCGCTGTGACTTGCCGCCAAGCTTTAGGTGCTGCTTGGCATAGCCCTGCTTGACTGTCACAGC
>Ga0208814_1000626_pt1 | contig 19813 bp, 31 predicted proteins | sample MalvirAntarct_55_FD_184253 | JGI IMG/M metagenome (GOLD analysis project Ga0208814, IMG submission 184253) | Marine viral communities from the Global Malaspina Expedition - Malaspina viral metaG Antarct_55 (SPAdes) (version 2) | ecosystem: Environmental > Aquatic > Marine > Oceanic | place...
GGCATGGGGCTTGCATTAAGTATCTACGTAGCAGTAGAGTATTTTAAACCGACAGTGGTAGTAGAACCTATCGTGTGTATGCAAGATGCCCCCATAGTCTATGACTGGCAGGGTGAATTGATAACTGATTAAAGTGGGCTGGTATGACGGAGTAAGTAAAGCCAAGGAGTAGGCATTAAAAAGCCCCATTGCTGTCAAGAGCTTTGGGGCTTTTCTTTGGGTGGAGTTTAAGTAATTGCTTCTGACCAGTTAGTGAGGTCTACGGATGCTTGGCTATTACTTTTAGTCCATCCTGCATCCTTAAGTAGAGTTTCGTACACGGCTTTTAGTGCGTTAGTACGGCCTCTAAGAGATACTTGTTTACCATCAGACTCTCTAGTGTATGTGCGGTTTAATTGTTTAGAAGCTGCTTCATAATCTTTATCATGTATAGCCTTAGTTAAACTAGGCCAATTATATACTCCATTTTCTATTAAGGTTCCTGTGTTAAATGCTATCTCTGTTAACATAAGTTTACCTAACGCATCTAAGCTATCCCACTTTCTATCCTTATATTTATCTTCATAAGCTTTCTTAGCCCTTGATTCTGAAACATTCATATCCTCTTGAAACAAAGTCAATGCTTGTTCTTCTGTTATACCACCACTTGTTGTCATTGCGTCTGCTTCTTTTTGAGTAGCAAACTTATGTCCGTAGCCTATGGTAGGTAGCCCTCCCTCTGCGGAAGGATGGGGTAACCATTTACCTGTTTTCTTAGTCCAACCTGCACGTACCCCGTTCTCTTGCTGCCGTATCTCGCTATGTATAGAATTAACTATGTTGCTTTCAGCCTCGTCAGGTGGGGTTAAATCTGCTTCTTTAAGTGCCGCATCTGTCTGTACTTTTACTTCTGTCTCAGGCTCTACCTGTACCTCGTATGTACTAGCTTTCTCTACTAGATTAAGATCCCGCATTTCATCATCGTATGTACTTGTATAAGGAGTAAGTGAATAGTAAACATCACTAAACTTGTCCACTACCTTTTCAACAAATCCTTTCTCACCAGTATCTTTTGGAGTAAAAGCTTCCTTTACGTCAGACACAAATTCACTGCCTTTTTCAATTACCTGAGTACCTGCACTCTTTTTTGTTTCTAATGCGCCAAAGTATGCCTTTTGCTTAGGAGTCATTTTAGCGTAAAGATCTTCCTCAGACATAGCTACAGTAAGTGCCTTTTCTTTTTTTAATCCCTCGCCTTGCATGTTATATTTCAAGAGTGAGTCAAGGGGTATGCCTGTTCTAAGAGCAGCCGCTTTTAATGTTTCATCTTTCCCAAGTACAACAGACTCTATACCATTATCTTGGGCCATAGTTTTGGGGGACTCACCAGAATCACCGCCACCAAAAAAGCTACGTGTTTCCATTTCAGCATCTACTAATCCTCCTTGGTTGAACTTAGGTATCTCGTTTACTATGCGAGGCAAGTCGGATACTCCTGCTGCATCATTTATCTTTTTAACGTCTACGTCTGAAAGAACCTTATTAACTTTCATGGAACCACCAATAATCCAGTTGCCTGTCATATTAGAATTAGTCTTATATCGGTAGTGTCCTCCCGTGGGTAGCTGGTCAGTTATATGTGCTGTTCTAGCTATTATATCCCCGTTCTTCTTCTTGTCTGCCCTAGAGGTTGCTATAGACTGCCAATCTACATCATCAGGCATCTCTACTTCTGCCCATACTTGATTGTCAGGTCGGTAGTCGGGTGCGGATAAACCCTTTGAAGTCTTACCACCTATATGAGTTGCTACAGGTAAGTCCCCACTGTGCCAGCCGGGGCGCATTGCTAAGTCACCAATCTTTGATTTAACTTTTTTCCCAGATGATGGGCCTATCTCTGCGTCTACCCATTCACCCTGCTTTACAGACTGCTTGGCATTTACAAATAAAGGAAACAACTCACCGGGTTTATTGGGATCTGTTCTAAAAAGCTTATATGCTTTAACTGTTTTCTTTGGCTTAAGTGCTTTTACAATAGGAGTACCTACTAAAGGAATAGCAGCAGCAGCACTCCATACAGCATCTTCCCAATCACCTGCTACGGCAGACCCTACCGCATTATCAAAGTCTACTATATCACTAGCCACAGGCATTATAATTTCAAAGGGGTTAGAAATTCCCTTTGCCTCTTGTTCCCAATAAGCTTCATCCATAGCTTTCTCATTAGCAGAGGCTACAGAAGATACAGACTCCTGTGATTCATCCTGCTCCTTGGTAGCTATTGCTAAAGATTTGTTAAGCCTGTCATCAGAAAATTCATACTGGGCTTCGCTTTCTTCTACTGCCTTCTGTGTCATTAAACCCATTACTAAGTACCCCTTAAAGCTGCACCAATTTTAATACCAGCAGCATATGCCCCTAACTCAGCTACACTCTTACCATAGTACTTTCTAAAGTAATCATCTGCTAAACGCCTATTCTGAGCAGGAGTCTTAGCCCACCTACCCTTGTCAAACACACTGACGGATTCACCATTCCTAAGTGCATCCATTAATGCTTCACCTTCTCCAACTTCCTTAGCCACCTTAGTAGCCTGACGGACAATAGACTGTATAATGCCTTTCTGCCTCCACTTAGGTTGGGACTTATATGAAACAGACCCTATGGTGTAACCTAACATCATGTTTATATAAGGAGGCATGTGCTTCTTAGTGTAGTAATCAGCCTGTTTATTACCTGTCTTTGGATTTAACGTGTAGGTTTCAATGCCTTGCTTGGCTAACTCTGCTTCTATCTCATTAGGTGCTGGCATGTACTTAACACCAGAGAACTGAGACATTGCTGCACTCTGCCTACGCACTGGCCCTTCGGAGGTAGGAGATCTAAACTCAGGTAAGTCTTTCTGCCATACAGGTATCTTTGACTTCAGATGATTCATGAAAGAGTTACTAAATACTTCTTGGAACCCATCACCTTTTACCATACGGGTTTCCCGTACAATGGCTTCACTGTCATCAAAGGCAGAGTATACATCCCTACTGATCTGCGCTGCGGTAAATGGTCTTCCAGCTATAGAGCCAGCCCAGTCACCTAGTACCTTACCTAACTTCTCTCTACTTACTACATCCCCATCTTCATTCATACCTGCAATCTGTTCAAACAAATCACTTACAAAATCCTGTGTACGAGATGGCCTTATCTGAGTACCTGCTATACCTACAAGTAACTGTTCGGCTGGATTAGCACTGTCTAACTCTCCATTTCTCCACTTAACTAACAGGTCAGCGACAGCTAGGTAAGGTGCCATAGGGAAGATAGCACGAATATCTACAGGCTTATTGTTCTCACTTGTGTCTATCATGTTGTACCATGCAGTATCTTGATTCTCGTCCCTATATAAGTAAGCTGCGTATAATGCTGCACTACCAACAGTACCTTTAGAGATACGCTCTATGGATTCTTGAACACCTTTCCTGCCTTGTATTACAGATTGCTCCGCTAGTTTTGTTGCAGCTTCATCTGATGCAGCCTTAGCTTTAGGTGTTAGTGTACCTTCCTTCATTGCTTTTAAAACTTCTTTAGTTCTGTACTTATCTATGTCTCCAGAAGCTAATGCTTTTCTAGCGGCTCGTCCTGTAGCTACCCCCTGTGTGCCTACACTGGCAGCATTAAGGAAGTTCAAAGGACTATACCTGTACTGGAAGGTCATAGCGTCTGCCATGAATCGTGCAAACGGGAACTGCTGTGTACCAATGACAGGCATAAAAGGTAGACTTTCTACTAGCTTAACAAACTTGTTAGCAATCGTACCCTCTGCTGGCATAATAGCAAAGGTAGCCTCCAGTGCATCATCAGTAGCTTTTTTCAGCACCTGTATAGGTATAGGTTTATTGTTAGCAATGTACTCATACATATCCAAGTCCAGCTTCTTCATCTGCTGGTTAACACTGTCAGTGAAAACACCTGAGCGTATAACTTGGTCTTGCGCCATGTTTAAACCATTCATCCATTTAGTAACTCGGCTTAGATCTTGGTCACCTGTTTCTTGCATGGTTCTGAATAGTGTATTAGATAGACGAGAGTTATTTTTCAACATCATATCTGCTAATTCTTTATTCTGCTTAGGCATAACTACTTGCCCTAGCGTACTGAAAGCATCTTCACCTATCTGTGCTAGACCTGACTTAAAACCTTTGACGGAACCATTACCATCTACTGTAGCTGATACAGCCTTAGCTGTGTGATACATTGTACTTTCAATTAACTTTGATGCAGTACCAAACGTGAGGTAGGCAGCAGCAGATATTACGTTACGAGCAGTAGTTGATATTTGAGATACCATCATTGCCCGTGACTCACGATCCAGCCGTTTCATAAATCCAGTAAACGTACCAAAAACACTACGAGTATCATGGGGATTATCATACAACTCTGCTAATTTCTTTTTAAGGGCAGGGTCATTACCTGCCATCTTCTTTATTCTCTTGGCTAATGCACCATACGCTTGCATTTGAGTAGCACTTTCTTTCAAAGTTAAACGCTCTAGTTGAGAGAACTCTGCAATGCTAAGTCCTGTCTTTCCTAAGGCCCGTTCTAATACGTCTGCATCTATAGTGTCTGCCCCAGACATTATTCGTAGAACCATATCTCCAACAGGCTCGTCTACTAGTTTTGTACCAGCTTTATTCATTACTTGATTTCTAAAGTACACCTCTGGCATATCTTCCATAAGGTTGCCCACTGCTTGTGTAACCACAGAAGTAACGTCATTCATTACGGATAAACTTAAAGGTGCGTCAGGCATACCTAGTTGGTCACGTATGCGATTAGCCCTAGCTTGGTCAAATAATTCACCTGTTACAGGATCAAAGTTAGCTAAGGAGTCTTTATCATCTATGTTTTTGGAAGAGCGAGACTTAAGAGAGGCAAGCCTTTCCCCTACTACTTCATCACCTGAACGTACACCTGCACTAGATAGTGCTTTCTTTGCAGCGTTAACACCTAGCGGAAAACCTATAAGAGAACCTACGCCACTGACAGCACCCATAGTACCTATAGCACCATAGTCTTTCTCATTCATCATTCCTACTTCTATTTTCATCTCTTGGCGTTGAGACTCTCCCATAGCACCTAGTAGACCTTCCACAGAAGTCATGGCAGTTACCTTACCAAGGTTGCCCTTTAATGCATGGCTTAGTACTGCCCGTGTAGTTGCTCCCTTACCTGCCGTTTTAACTGCGGTAGTTAGTATGGCACCCATAGGCCCACCAAATCCTAGACCTACTACAACAGCAGGGTCAAAGATAGCAGCAGACAGTACATCACTGGCACCTGAGAAGAAGCTACCTCCACCCTCAGATGCAAAGTTAGGAATCTCTTGATACATAGTATACAGAAGATTGAAGTTATCTTTGGTGGCCTTGCTAGTTTTTGTATCCTTTAAGAAGTCAACTTCCTGCATAGTGTCAATAGTATTACCTTCAACATAACGGAAGTGAGTTAACATCTTTTCTATTACATCTTCATCGGATTCACCTTCCTGCTGCTTACCATCTTCCCCATTGCGTTTAGTTAAATATGAATTAACCATATCTACCACACCTTTATGTTTCGCTAGGTTAGCTACACTGTAGTCTTCCCCTAGAGAAGTTAATTCAAAAGTGGGTTTTATCTTTACAGATGAAATATCTTCTTCGTATCCCTCAGAAATAAATGGGTCATTAGCCCCTGATAGGCTTATCTGCTCGTAGTCAGATCCCCCATCAAGAGCTACAGGACTGTAAGAAGATCCCCCTTCAAGGGGAATGTCCTCATAGCTAGAGTCAGAAGACAAGTCCATATTTGAAAACTCTTCTTCTTCGTACTCGTCCTCAGGTAACTTGAAGTTAAATTCATTTATCATTATTTCTTCACCAGCCTAGCTGTTAATTGTGCTTTAAAGTTATCAAACATAGTTTTACCCCTGCCTTGACTAGCTTCAATCGCAGCATTTATCTCTGCAATAACTAGTCGTATTTCATCCTTGGTAGCATTATCATTGTTTTTAATAGCATTAAATCTTTTTGTTAATCCCCCTAAGTCTACTGGAGTAGTTTTTCCTACTTTATTTTCAATGTCTAAGGCTTTGGCATCGTCCCTCTCTGCTCTAAGATCTTTTATAATCTGCTTTTTCTTACTCTCTAAATCAACTAACTCTTGCTCCGCAGCCATTAGTACTTCAAGGTTTTCATTAGTCTTTTTCATTTCTGCTATTCTTTTAGTTTGATATATAATCTCTTCATCTATATTTCTTATTGATATTACGTCAGACTTTGATACATTAATTTGATTAGCTTGTAGTAAAGACTGGTCTTCAGATATAACACTAGATTCTGAGGCAGATAATATATCTTCTGTTTGTGCAACAGCACCCTTCTTAGGCTGTTGTGGCCCTTCCATTAGTTCTTTAATCTTTTTACCACGTAGTATTTCTACTTTTCCAGCAGATTTAATTTCGTAGTATGCACCATTGATAAGCTTATCAAAAGGGACATTATTGGCATTTCCACCCCAATAACCGGGATAGTTCTTTTTAAAGAATATATTTGTAGACCTGTCTAGTATCCTGTCAGGTGCTTCTATCATATCTCTAGCAGCCTGTTGAATTATTCTATGCCTAGACTTAGCAAATTCCTCACTCTTTTCGTAGTTGACCTTATGTACAGGGTCAGTTTTAAGAGTTTGCAGAGGTATACCATTATCTGCTGCCCAAGTAAGTAGTCCTTCATTCTGAATTTTAGTATCATAGTCATCAAAAGCCGCAGCTAAATTTTGGTTAGCCACTTCTCCAGTCAATCTAACATTAGTTAATTTTTGTACATTAATTGCATCCGCAGTTGCCGACTGAAACTTTTTATTAGCCCAGTTAATAGAGAATCGTTGAACCTTAACCTCTTGCTTTGCAACGTCCAGTAAACCCTGTGCTCTCTCTGGTGACATGTTATATGCTACAGATAGTTGATCTCCATAAGATTCTAATAGGGTATCTACCTCTTCATCATTTGTAGTGGACACACCATAGTATTCACTAGCACTTAGCGGCCTATCTACAACCTTACCTTGTACTCTCTCTACTAAAGTTACAGGATCTTTAAATTCAATGGGATCATCTATGGCTTCAAAATAATCTGTGAGGGGTTTATTTGCATTAATAAAAGTAGGGGATACTGTAAGTTTTAACAAGTCTTTTTTAGCTTCGTCTGATAAGCTAAGAACGAATGCCTGTTTTGCAGGATCATTTGCTAAAGAGTCTGCCTGACTTATTAATGTATTAAGATATTTTCTATTATCTTTAGATTCTTTAGTCCTTGCAGTCTGTGCTGACTGAGCATTTTGAAACATTACATTGGTAGTATTAAATATACTGTCTTCTACTTTTTTACGCTGCTCGTCTTCTTCTTTTTTGTTAGCATCAAGAATATCGGAACCACCTTTTGCCAAACCACTTAATGCACCACTTAAACTAAAACCCATTATGTCTCCCTCCTTGCCATCATACCCATGGGAGCTTCTTCAGGCTCTTCCATAGTAACTTCTTCCTCTTCCATAGGTACGTCTTCATCTTCTTTAAACTTGGCTAGAGAAGAACTTATAGCACTCATACGGGGCTTGTCACCTTTATTATCTTCTGTACCTATGGTGTACTTAACATCAGAGGCTTCAGCAATACTAATAATCATCTCAATTAATACAGGTGAGGCTAGTAGTCCAGTATCTATACTGTGAACACCATTCATGGTTGCAGATCTAGTAAGTAGACGTACAATAGAAGTGATAGGTATACCTGCTTCCATTTGATTTAGTAGGTCTACTACAATATCTTCGTCATTAAACATAGGAAGATACTTATCTATAACTTCCTCTACTGTGTTTAGTTGAGGGGGTTGTTCCCAAGGATAGCTGCCCGGCTCAGCAGTGAGAGACTGTCCCGGAATAGGCGCATCTAACATGGGTTCGCTATTTAACATTCATTTCCCCTCTTAATTTACGTATCTGCTTTACATAATTTACTACAGATAAACTATCAGCTTCTGCACCTCTTTGGGGAACTAAGCCTGAACTAATTTTTGAGTCCTTAGCCGTAGATTCTAAGTACTTATTCATATTCTTATAAATATTCTGTATTTCTTTTGACATAGTGTTACCCTCTATTACCAGTATTGCCAGACTTTTGCACCAAACTGAAAGATATTTGACCACATATCTTTGTCGGAAGTTTTGTCACTCGCTCTTAATGTAGCATCTGCTTCAATAGTTGCTTTAGCCAGTGTGTTAAATCTTTCAGCTTCATTGTCAGAGATCTGATACGCCCAATCCATTTCATCTCTATGCTCTTGCCACAGGTTATTGTATGCTACATTACTAATATCCAATAAAGCTTTAGCATTTATTTCATTGGATCTGTTAATAGCTACTGTGTCTGCTGTAGCAACTTGCCTACGCCATTGTGCATTAGACTGATTAATAATTAAGGAGTTCTTTGCGTTGAATTGATCCCGTTGATTATCTATCTCAGCATTAAATTTAGAAGTTGCATTTGATTGTCCTGCATTAAACTGAGACTGAGCGTTCTTTTGTGTTGAATTAAATTGACTTATATTAGAAGACAAGTTAGAAAAGAACTGATCTGTTTGATTTTCAGAAGTTGCATTAAACTGTGCTGCTGCATTTGTTGCTGCTGCATCCGACATAATAGCAGTAGTACGTTGCTGTGCTTTAAACATAGTAGATTGCTGTGCGTTGGATAGGTTACTCATATCCATTTCAAGAAAAGATTGTGCATTCTGAACTTGAGATTGCTGCCTATTATTTAAATTAGAAATGTCTACTTGAGATAGAGCCGCAGCTTCTGCCATAACATTAGCCTGTCTATTAGATAGATTAGCTATGTTAACAGTACCTGTAAGCTGTGCATTCTCTAGTGCAATTTGCTGAGTAGCAGTAAAATTCATATTAGCTGCTTCACTAACCTTAGTAGCATTCATAACCCGTGATTGAAAACCTTGGTCAAACTCCTGCCCCATAAATACAGCACGTTGTTGTGCAGACAACATAGCACGTTGCTGTTTATTGTTAAGATTAGTTACTTCAAAGGTAGCAAAGGTCTGTGCATCAGCAGTAGCGATAGGCAAGGAAGACTCTAAGGCTGCTTGTATTAGTGACTGACCTGCCATGCTAGATGAACCAATACCACGGGCAGCCATCTGTGCAGTCACGTTACGCATAGCCCCTGCTGCCCACGCTGGTGTATTACCATTGTCAAAGGAAGTCATGAGAGTAGCAAGCTGACCTTGTACAGTAGCCTTTGAAGAAGGATCTGCTTCTGCTGCTTTAATAGTTTCAGTAAATGCTGCTGCTTTCTGTGCGTCTGCAACAGGGTTAACTAGTTCTCCACCTTCAATAGTACGTGTAGGTGCGCCCTCTACTTGTGTAGCGGTAGTCTGTGCAGCATCTAAATTGCTTACTGATGTTCCTGTCTGTTGTGCCGCAGTTACTTGTGCATCTTTTGACACGGAACCTGATGCTGCGTTAACCTCTGACAGTGCCGTAGTTACCGCAGGTGCAGCAGATTGAGTAGTAGCTAAGTTAGCTTCCTTAACAGAACCAGCAGTAGCACCTGTGTTACTAGCGGCAGTAGTAACAGCAGTAGGTGCAGTAGTAGATACCTGACCTGATGTAGTATCCATAAGTTGATTACTATCTACACCAGTTGCTTGAACCTGAGTAGCAGAACCTGTGGGCAGGGTAGGTAACAGACTCTGATTCAAACTAGTCTGTCCTATAGTGGTATCTTTGTTAAAAGGAATACCTTCAGGGGGTACATAACCTCCTACAGCATACTTCTTAGCATAGCCACCTTTGCTGTATCTCTGCATAGCGGCATTGTTCAATGAATTAAACTTACCCATTGCTGAAGCATTAGATTTCAGATAGTCATTAAAGGTATTCATGTCACCAGTATGTCCTAGCTTAGAAGCAATACGTTGCATCTGATCTGGGCTATAACCTTGAGCTTGTTCTTGAGGCATATTTATACTCTCTTATAGGAATGATTTATAGGGAAGGAAGAAGACACAAAGAGAGTCGTAACCTTATAGTATATATTCTATATGTATCACGGGGGGTGGGGGTTTCACTAGGGTACCACGCAAATACATATGTGTAAAGATTTATTTAATTTATTTTCTAGCAACCATACTCTGACCAAAGTACATACCAACAACAGACATGATTGCATGAGGTAACCATTCAGGTGTAACCATACCTTCTAATGTCCTCCACTCTGTTACTGTATTAGTAAAGTCAAAGAATAATACTTTGAATCCAGTAGTAACTTCAACAGGAACTACAGTAGGTAGATTAAGTATAGGAGCTATAAGGATAAACATAGCCATGCCCATAAAGGATACAACTAAGAATCGTCTAATCCATTGAGCATTGGGAGTGTCGTATGCCCTAGCTGCTGCTACACTATCTTCAGAGGCAGCGTATCGTTGCATGAGCATCTTCTGTTGGTCAGCTTTATCCTTCTGTGACTGTGACCACATCTTCATTACAGCCCCACCTAAGACGCTTAACAACAATGTAATAACTTCTATTGGCATACCAAACATACTATTTCCCCTTACTACAGCACTGCCTACATACGTTATGTCCAGCAGCCACATCATAAGAACCACATACTTTACAAGGGATCATTTAAACATACCGCCTTCCATGAATAGCCATATAGCAGCAGCACCTGCACCAATTATCCACATTAACTTCTTAGTCACAGATTTACCTACGGCAAGATAGAAACGATCATAGGCTTTATCCGCAGCTAGTTCCGCTATCTCATTCTTCTCTTCTTGTGTCAACTTATGTTCGTTCATTTTACAAAGTTCCTTTTATATAAATTAACACACCGACAAATACTGCTAGAAAAAGTATAGTTAATAGCGTTACTAAAAAACCCTTTTCTACATTACTCTTTATCTTCTTGGCTCTTATTTTTTGTTTAGTTGCAATAGCTTTTTGCTTCCTAAAAAACTCTTCTCTAAATTGTTGATACTTATAATAGCCCTGTATTTCCTGCTTGTTTAACATCCAAGCTAATTCTTTTTCTTGACGTTCTATAGCCTGTTTTGCTTGGTAAGCAGCTAGTACATCACCTGTACCAAGCTTTGCTTTCTGCTCAATAGCTTGGCTTGCGCTAAAATAATTAGTTAATGCGGAGCCAGCATCTGCTATCTGTTTTCCATTTGACAGAGTAGTTTTTATTACTTGAAATGCAGCATTCGCAATAGCCAACTCAGCTAACATACCCATACCCTCTTTGTGTATTCTTGGGGAACCCCATAAGGTTCTCTTGATGGTTGTACTACTAAATATTCTGCCTGTACTCTGTTAACTGATGGTTCAATTAAAAGCCCCTGACCAACAGGTGCTAGAGAAGGGGCGACATGAACAGGGTATATTTCTAAAGGACTTGAGTTCATTAAATACTTTGGATATTCTTAGCACAGAAAGCTACAGTAGTTTTTTCTTCAGTTACTTTCTTAGCCGTATATCCCAACAAAGTACTAACAGATAAATCGTAGTCTAACTTTTTAGAAACATCTATTAGTTCCAACCTACACTTTTTAAGAGTAGAATAACTAGAAATTATAACAGGCATTGCAGGTGCTTCACTTGCTGTAATCATAGTTGCTACTACTAAAGCCCACATTACTTATTCATCTTCTTCTGTACAGCAGCAGACAAGTCCTTCTTGTGGAACAAAGGCTTACTAGTCTTAGTATGCTTAGCACCTGTCATAACCATGCCGTTAGTCTTGTGGGTTGGGCCTGTCCATTCAGTACCATTCTTTAAATAATGCTTTACACCTTTAGCCATGTTGCTTACCCCTTAGACTTTTGAGTAGGCTTCATAGATGCACCACAGTTTACCATTCCACCTTTGGCATAGCCCATAGTCTGCTTAGGCATTCCACCCATGCTGTAACCCATAGTCTTCTTAGCCATTCCACCTGACATGTATCCTGATTTAGGTAATCCTTTCTTCTTCATAATAACTTCCTCTTACTTTCTAAATCTAGCTGTTTTATTAGCAATCTTCTTGGGCTGCTTTACAACCTGCTTACCAGCCTTTGTACCTTTCTTCTTTGCTGCTGTGGTAGCTGCATACTCTGCTTTAGTAAGACTAGCGATAGCAGCCTTAGGCAAGTAACGCTCACCTGTCTTAGCACTGGGCTTACCACTCTTAGTACCCCACTCCTGCTTAGTCCATTTCTTAAGAGACTTCTGTGGCTTCTTAATCACTTGTAACCTCCACCTGCTTTCTTGTACTCAGAGGCTAAGAGTTGTGCTTTACGTGCTGACCACTGACCAGCTTTACCACCTTTAGTTCCTGACTTGATTCTATTAAACAAGTTCTTACGCATAGTAGGCTTTGTGTAGTTATTAGCTTCATTTACTTTTGACTTTGCTTTAGCTTTTGCCATCACCATTTTTCCCTGTTAGCCCAATAAGCCGCAGACATCTTGCCCTTAGCAATGTTCTTACCATGCCTAGCCTTGAATGACTTACGCTTGGCTTTCATCTTATCTGACTCACCTGCCTTGGGCTTACCTGCTGTGCTTGCACCCTGCTCACCAAAGCGGATCATCTTAATTTCAGATCCTTCTTTGGCTAGTACTACGTGTGACTTTGTAGGATGCTTAGGAGTACGCTTAGGCTTGTTGTAGCCAGAGAAGGTTTCACCTCTGTACTCTATGCTCATGGCTTACTCTCCTGCTGCTGCAATGGTTAAATCACCATCAGCAACTTGTTTAAGAATTTCTGCGTAGTGTCTGTTCGCTGTGTCCATAGGTACTGACATTTTTTCACCATCTATTGTTGCCACAACTCCAGAATTTTCATCAGTACCGAGTATCGTATGATATTTTGCATTTGTAATAATCATAATAATCTCCTATAGTTCTGCATCTGCTGAATAATGAATCTCATATCCGCCTCCTGCTGATAGCGTGGCACCAACACTTATATAATGACAGCCATCGGCGGTGATAGTTTGTGCTGCACAACCTGTAACTACACCGCCAGTTGTAATGTAAGATATAGTATTAGCCACACCACTTCTTCCATATAAAACCACTGTTGGAGCAGCTCTTTTTCTTACATCAAAGTGTAAACCCTGTACTCCATTTGCTGTGTTAAAAGCCATTAATGTTATACCTCCAGAAACGCCTGTTAAGTTTACAGTTTGCTCATAATACCTTTGACACAATGCAAACTCTTCACCATAGCTGCGGTGTTCAAAGTCAGTGGCTACGGAGCCAACCTCAACTTGAACCTCGGCAATATCAACGTACCATGTTGTGTTTTCTAGCCCAAAATCAAACATAAGTCTAGTGTTAGCACCCTCTGCTAGAGCAGTTGCAGTAAATGAGTGCTTCACAAAACTTGTTGTTAAGTTAAAAGTTTGGTTAGCAATGATACCTCTGACTATGCAGCCCGTTAAAGCAGCATTAGCCCTAGCTTTAAATGAGACTGTGATTGTTTTACCGACAAGATAATTTCCCTCAATAAAGTGAACAATCCCTTGCCTAGCACCTTGAGAACCTGCTGAACTCTGAGCAAGTCTTCCATAAGTTTTAAAAGTCTGGCCTGTTGCATCGGTTCGCTTAGAAAACGTAAAAGTGCCGTTTACATAGTTGTTCCCTTTCCATCGGTCTGCAACAAAACCGCCATTAGTTTGAGCAGCAGATGTGCTTCTCTGCCAAATGTCAAAACCACCATTAATTACCCAGTTCTTATTAAAGCCATTAATACCCAACGCATCAATGTCAGCCTTGGTCTGGTCTGTTGTAGCACCAGCCTCTACTGCGCTGAGTAGGGATAAGTTTCTTGCCTTGCTCATTCTACTCTCCTATTCTGGTAATGCTGATGCAGCTAAATGAGCAACGTAAGCGGATACAACAGCATCAGTATGCACTAGTGAACAGATAGCCTGTACTTCTGCACTCTCTGCTGAGTAGTCTTGTCCTGCGGTTACAACGTGTCTACTAAAGCTGCTAGATAACTCTACGCCATCTTCCATAACTGCTGTTTTAGTGCGTACTTGAACGTGCTTAAACTCGCCTACGATTTCAATCTTGTCTTGTGTTACTACTTTGGTTAATGCCATTTTATTTCTCCACTAGCTAATCCAAGCTAGATAATTAGTTAAGCTGTAGTTCTATATGTGACACTAAATATAAAGTAACCTCCAGCAACGGCTGATTGTGGAATATGCGTAGAAGCTTTTTTATAGAATACGATATTACTAGAATTACTTTGTGTCCTGCAATACTTCATTTCTGCTGTGTCAGCCCCAGTTTGGTGGTTGCATACGCCCGTACTATATTGATTAGCATTAACGCTAGTACCGCCATTAATAAAGGGCAGACCATTTATAACCAAGCTTGTGCTATTCCCGTTATTATTCAATGTGAGATAGGTTTGAGCCACAACTACACTACCTATTTTTGTGTAATGCGCAGCTTCTATTTGAGCTATTGTTAGTGAGCCACCAACTATTGCTGGCGTCCAAGTACCCTCTTCATAATCATCTAGCGTATTAGCTGCTGCTGTGCCGCCTAATTTGACACCGCCTGATAGGTATAGGTCTTTGAATCGTGCTGATGCATCGCCTAAATCAATATCATTATCACTGTTACTGCCATTTGCATTAGCTGGACGAATGTCACCAGTAGTGCCAATCATTCTTAAATTTGTTGCACCACTGCCGACTACTATTGAATTATTATCTACGGGACTAATAGTTCCTGCGCCTAAAGAAATAGTTCCAGTGAACGTAGGACTAGCAATGGGAGACTTGAGAGCAACGGCAGTGTTAGTAGTGGCTAAAGCAGTAGTGGTAGCCTTAGCAGCTAACAATGTATTAGCATCAGCCTTTGAATATGTATCTGCAACAGTAAAGGTCTTATGAGACACAAGAGTTACTTCATCATTTAATGCAAGAGCTACTAAGAATGTGACGCTATTACCATTGCTGGCTGTATAGTCTGTTACATCTGTTAATAAAATACCATTGACTGTAACTTCTACAGAGGTAGGAGTGTAGCTCAAGCCTGTCTTTACTGTCTGTCCTGCTGTGGCAAGGAAGGAAATCTTTTCTTGTGCCTTGCGTACTAGTTTTGAACTTCTACCCAAGTAGCTCATTCGTTATTCTCCTGCTGGCATCAAAGCCTTTAGTGCTGCCGCATCTGTGGTTGCTTCCATACTAACTTGCAATGCTGCATCGGTGGTACGGATAACTGCCCTAGCTGCTTCTGCTGCTGTAGATTCAGCAGGGATGGTGGCCTTAATGTCTAAGGGTGCAAACTGTTTATTGCGTGAAACTCTACGAGCATCGTGTGCAATAACTTTTGCTTTGGTCATGTCTATTGTAATGCTCATTTTGGAAACTCCGCTTTGATTGCTGCTATGGCATCGGGCCACGTAGTGGTTGTATTGGTTAAGTCGTCATACCGCATCTCGTCTTGGTTGAGTAAGTTGTATGCTGCCTTGCGTGAACGTGCGTATGCAGTTCTTGTTGTTTGTAATAGCATAGCATTTAACTCTGATTCTGTAATATCAGTTGAAGCTGTAACATCAACATTAGCTAACAACCCATCATCTATATCTACTGTAAGATATAACACTTTATCTAAATTATTATTTAGCCATTCGTTACATAAACTCATTAGTATTTTCATTATAATTCCCCCTTAGTATGCTATAGCCGTAAACTGACTTAACTGGTAATAAGCATATGCAGTCGCACTGTTATACGGGGTCATACGTAGTGAGATTGTAACGCCTGTCGCTCCAGCAGAAACCCCTGTTAATATGACATCTTGAGTATGTAGACCATGAAAATCATATCCGTTTGCTGCACCACCATGTTTGCCGCCATGCCAATTATTAGCTTGAGCAGAAAGATTCCCTGTATTTGTAACATACTCAAAATGGCTTATAGCCCATCCATTGTTACTTTGATGGGCATACGAACTCCAACTTCCAGTAATAACAACTTTAGTTTTGTTAGCTGGCATCGTGAACGTAAACACTGTATGTGTTTGTGCTGACGCAGAAGTGGCACTTTGACTTCCTCCATTTGCCGCACCAGAAGCTATTAAAAGCCCTACGTCTGTAGACAGCTTAGTTCCGACAATAGCTGCACTAGCGTTTATGTCAGCATTTGTAATTGTTCCGTCTTGTATTTTATCAATACCTGTAGAACCACTTATTACTGTAGCCATTAGTCACCCACTCCATCCGTTAGCTCGGATGCTTCAATAGTCCATGCGTTACGAAATGTCCTGTCTGAAGGTACATAACTATCTTCCACAATCTTGTAAGCACTGCCTGTCGGTACGTCTTTTGCCGCAGTCTCTGCATCTGTAAGGGAACAGTTAGGGGCTGGTGTGATGACTGCAATGCCATCGGTTGTTTGGTATATAATTTTCATTTGTTTGTTCCTTTAATTAAGAGCTAAATACAGCCAGAGAGACTACTGAATGGTCTTCAACAGAAGTACCAGAATCCCAAGTAATTACTCGCACTTGAGATGTGCTTTCAATAAACATATCGTAGCCTCTGTGATAATTATTTGTTGCGCCTGTTCGTGATGTTGAACCAACAGCAGCATAATTTGCATTTGGCATTGCAGTACTTAGTGTAAATCTAAATTGACCAGTGCCTATGTCGGTCACAGAACTAATTCCAAAACTACCTCGGATTCCAGATGTGCCTCGCATATCTAAATTACACCAAGCCTGTGCCATGCGCTTATCTAACGCTGGAATAGCTGGAGGATTAGTTGTGCTGCCGTCACTGTGGAGGAGCGTGTTTGCTTTGATTGTTGACATTATGCTTGGCCTCCTAAGATGATTATCGTTATTGTTGTAGAATCTTTGTAAGCAGAGTTTTGCCCGTCTCTTACACGTATTGGTAGACTTGCCGTAACTAAAGCTCCATGAAAAGATATTTCTGATGAATCAAAGCCCGTACCCTGACTCATACCCGCAACCGAATAATCATTATTTGCCATTGCTGCCGCAAAGTTAATTGTATATATACCCGTACCGCCATCTGAAATACTGCTCACGCCCTCAGAATCTCGTATGGCTACTGTACTTGAGCCATTAAAGTTCACCCAAGCTGTCGGGATTAACTGCTGCCCCTTCACTGTAGGTATGCTGCCGTCTACCTTCATTAGATCATTTGCTTTGACTGTACTCATAAGACCACCCACGTTGACCCAGAGGCCACCAAAACAGTTTTCCCTGCGTTTACAGTAATTGGGCCTACGGACGAGCCATTCTCGCTGCCAGCAAAGGTTATGTTTTCATTAATGACTTTAGCGTTGGTTCTCACTATGGAGTCAGTGCCAAGGCTAGGCACAGAAAGTACACCGCCATTAGCATCCAGAAGAGTCGCCATGTTTCTTGCTCTGCTCATCCTGCGATCTCCATTGCTATAAAGTTTATATCGCCTCTATCACTTGCTTGGTACTGATATGTACCGCCAGCAGTTTTCATGTACGTTTGGTACGTTATAGCAGAGGTTGTTGAGGGTGAGTCTAAAACCATCATTGAGTGGGCCGTGATAGTGAATCCAGTTGTACCTACTGTATAAGCGTTCTGCAATCCCGTATTACTGTCCCCAATATTTGTTGAATTTCTAAATATCGTTTGTGTAGCCATAGTATTGCCCGATGGTAGGTACTGCCCTCCTCCTATAACATATAAAAGGATTTTTGAAGATGTTGACGATGGCGTAATGGACACGCTATGCCCAGTTGCAACAAATGAAGTACTGGTAGTATTAGTGTTCTGTTGCCCAAATGTAGTTTGAACCACCTGCAACACAGCACCTGTAGCTGCCTTGATGTTATCAATGCCAGTTAGACCCGTAATAGTTGTAGTCATAATCTACTCCTATGGCTTTGGATTGGCTGCTTTCACGGCTGTACGCAAAGTCTGTAGGTCAGTCAACGTAGCTCCACCATCAAGGAGAGCATGGATGCAATCTTGGATACTTGGGTAGGCTGCTTGGCGGTCACGGGCGTATGCTGCTGCATCGTAAGCTGCTTGTAGTTCAACAATCTTAGCTGCGATAGCTACGGCTGTTGGTTGAGTTTGTTCTGTGTCAAGCCATTCTAATTCATCTCCACGTAAGACCCACTGGGCTGCTGGAGTTAGTGCTTGTAGTGCTGCTACTTTATCTGTCATGTGATGTTATCCTTTGATTTCGGTCATTCTAATTCTAGAAGTTATACTAAGCGCACCATTTTGGAGTAGTCCTCCATGATGGTTTATATATGCACCATTACTATTTCCGTGGTCTTCTCTAAAGTAGAGTTTGTAATTTATGGTTTGCCCAAGTGTATATGAGGGGGTGTCAAAGACTGAGCAAGAACCATTTTCCTCAGACCAGCCATGCGTTCCTGTTTCGTCATAGCAACCTCCATCCATATTACCTGCGTTTACTTTTACATATGTTCCACCATTTACACTTTTAAACATCTGAAACAGCACACCATAGTTTCCGTTGCCAGCGTTAACATGCATAATAAATCCTGATATATCTACGGCTATTTTAGACCCAGCACTTGCAGGTGTAATAGCTCCTGTAACTAAACCAGAGTCAACCATAGTTGTAGAAGTGGTAGTTATGTTATCAGCGTGTACTCTAGTGTTTTCTACCATCTGCAACACTGAGCCAGTGGGTACACTAGCACTCGTCATACCCGACAACTGGTTAGTCAATGCTATCGTGCCAGAGCCAGAGACTGTTTCAAGGATGTCTGTTTTTAGTTTAGAAGCCATTATCCTGCCACCTCTGTTACTTTAAGTATTGGTTTAGCGTAGCCCAGTTGGGTGTTATTAGATTCGTTTGCAAAGTAATACTTAGCACCTGACCCACCTTCATTTTTAGCAAAGAATCCATACGTTCTAGCATTAGTGTTTGATGCCGTTGTGACTACTTGTATATGCATGTTGTCACAGTCATTACTATCACTATGCTGTTGCCTCGCTGAACCATGCACACCATGCCTATTTCCAGCAGTAGATAACTCAATGTCTGCACTATTAGTAATATCATAAAGTTTAAAATGAGTAATATTGCTAGTATTATTACCCCCAAACATAAATAAACATTCAATAATTAATGTACTGTTTGCAAACTTAGGTGTAAAAGCAATGCGCAATGTACTACTTGCTTCTGTCCAACTTGCTGAGGATAAAGTAACATTGCCAACATTTGGCATTACTGTTGCTATTTGTAAAATTGACCCTGCTGGCATTTTAGTTGTGCCTTGTGAATGAAGGTCAAGTGTCTTACCTGCTGCGATTTTGATTACTTCGCCCGTAGGTGCAGAGAGTTCTTTAAGCGTTAGCGTACTCATACGATACTCCAAGTGCCATTTAGAATTATTGTGTTCCCATCTGCAATCGTTATCGGCCCTGCTGACATACCATTAGTATTGGCTGGTATCGTGATGTTCTCACTGATCGTGTTCGCATTGGTTCTGATGATTCCATTAACTCCAAGAGCAGGGCGTTGTGTATTAATAAACGTCTGTGTCTGGGCCTGTGTGTAGGTATTGCCGACTGCGAAATCATTAAAGGTTAGAATGACTAGCTCACTACCTGTCGCTGCACCTGTCGTTAAAACTATGGCAGTTCCATTGGTTGCGGTGTAGTCAGTTTCATCCAAGGTCACGCCATTCAACGTCACGATAATGTTAAACGCTATGTAAG